>Ga0114931_10003506_pt1 | contig 19845 bp, 12 predicted proteins | sample 2SBtaG_FD_89579 | JGI IMG/M metagenome (GOLD analysis project Ga0114931, IMG submission 89579) | Deep subsurface microbial communities from Kolumbo volcano to uncover new lineages of life (NeLLi) - 2SBTROV14_V59a metaG | ecosystem: Environmental > Aquatic > Marine > Volcanic | place: Kolumbo...
AGGTTGTCGAGCATAAGACTACGCACGAGCCACTCTTTACGGATGATATGCCGCACGTCGTAGTGTTGGTGGACAAGGCGACTGCCTCTGCCGCAGAGATATTGGCAGCAGCACTCAAGGAGTACGGTGTTGCTACAGTGGTTGGTACGCACACGTTTGGTAAGGGGAGTGTACAAGAGCTTGTTAATATTACCGATGACCTATCGCTGAAGGTCACTGTTGCCAGGTGGTATACGCCGCACGACCTTTCTATCAGTGATGGCGGCTTGGCTCCGAATGTAGCTATAAATACGAATGCCACATCGTCAGACCCATGGGTTGACGCTGCAATCGAGTTCATTACGACAGGGACCACCACCACGGCGTCGGTACGATAGCCGATATATCTTTCCAGGTCCTACGTTTCTACGCCACGCACGCTTGTCGTTACTGCGTGTTCCGGTCTGTACACGTGCACAGGGTGCGACCCCACAACCTGTTCGACACTGAGGCGGCAACTATGGGTGTACCAGTATTAGTTGTGTAGATGATTCCAAAGCGTTTGCTATTTGCGTATACTGAGTGTATGTCTAACTACTACACCGCAAAGCGTACTCGGGGTCTCTATAGCCCCGCAAGCAAAGAGCCGTTCAAGCTTTCGCGCAGTAAGCTCGAACTTTCACTTGAGTGCCCACGTTGTTTCTATATCGACAGGCGGCTCGGTGTAGGCCGTCCGCCCGGCTTTCCGTTTAATCTCAATTCAGCGGTCGATACCCTCCTTAAAAAGGAATTCGATGCACACCGTATTGCCGGCACTAAGCACCCACTCCAGGAACACTACGGTATTGACGCGGTGCCTGTCGCACACGACGACCTTGATACGTGGCGGCACAATTTTACCGGCGTACAGTCACTGCATGCGCCAACCAACTTTCTTGTCTTCGGTGCCATCGATGACCTGTGGGTGAACAGCGCGGGGGAGTACCTCGTCGTTGATTACAAATCGACCGCTAAAGCAGGGAAGATAGAGGCACTCGACAAGGATTGGCATGGCGGCTACAAGCGACAGATGGAGGTATACCAGTGGCTATTGCGGCAGAAAGGGTACAAGGTCAGTAACACCGGCTACTTCGTGTACTGTAACGGCATGCTCGATAAAGAAGCATTTGACGCACGACTTGAGTTTGACGTGACGCTTATCCCATACGAGGGTGATGATACATGGGTAGAAAAAGCGCTTGTACGCGCAAAGACAATACTCGATGCGGACGTACTGCCGAATGCGACAAGCGCATGCGACTACTGTGCATACCACGAGGCGCGCTTGAGCGTCGAGCGATAGATCACAATACGCGTAGACGTATATAAAATTCGGGACGCGTATGCGTCCCGAATGTGTTTGCTGTTGCGCACTTACTCTTCACAGATTTCGGCTTCGTCTGGTTTTACGACCTCCGTATTCAGTAGTGAATCAATTTTTAGCCGTAACTCTTGTGTATGGTCAAGTTCTTCAGTTAATTTGCGCCTGTGTTCTTGATCCGTGCTTTTGGTGGACCGATCGAGGATCGCTTTCGTGGTCTTCTCGTATTCGAGTACTTCCGTACGGATCGCTTGCAGACACGTCGCTAACTCCTTTTGTAAAACGAACTCAATGCTGTACAGCAGCTCGAGTGTGCTGACTGTGGTTTCGAAGCAGCTTACATCTCGGCGTGGATCATAGACCTCGTTCATCAGAGTGCCGAGCATGCGACTAGCAAGCGCATCATACTCGTTTCGTGCAAAGGTCACCAAAAGCGCAAGCCCTCGGTTACCTCTTACAGCGGAATACTGCTGTGCGTCCTCAAGGAGCTCGTACACTGTGTGCGGCCTGTGCGCCTGCATATACACGTTAGTCCACGTTTCGAGAAACGCGCTCACGTCTGCATTGATAAGCGATGCAAGCAGCCTCAGCAGTGGGCGTATCGTTTCAATGTATGCGTCTCGGCGCTTGTCTACATAGTCGTAAAGACCGTACAGTGAATCTATCACATAGCCCGGGTGGCGCCATGGATAGAAAGCATGCTCCGCGTTTCTAAGTGTGTGATATGCTTCGTAAAAGTTGGAAAACTCTTCGTTGGGCGCTCCATTGCTGGTAGCGGCACCATCAAGCTTTTGCGAGGCTAACACTGCTGCTTCTATAACGCGTTTTAGCTTTTCTTCGCGCCGCGTGATCTGGCGGTACAGTATGATCAGAGTCAAGCAGACCGCTAGTGTTACGGCAGCAACAAGAGTAATACTCACCAATGTTAGTGTACTCATCGTTCATCTCCTGTGTAGTCAGTGTTTTGACAAGCAGCAGCATTGTTTGTCTGGAGCAAGTAATAGCACGTACGTATGCTTGTGTCAAAAAAAGTACTTGCGCACAACACATGAGACTCCCTTTCAGATACGGTAGCTACAATGTACTGCAGTGGTGACCTGAGACTAAGCGCCTCATGAGGTCTCTTTGTGTTGTTCCATACAAGCCAGTCCACGAGCTGCTCATTTGAAAGCGGGGGGCGTGCCGCACTGGAGCGCACGATGACACATACTGAAGTCTTCAGAGTGACGGTTGAACCGTTCGATCGTGCCGTTCACAAAGCGTACACTTCGCTCCCACGTACTCAACCACCCCTTGGTACCACAACGTATGTTGCAAAAGCGCATATCCTCGGGTTACGAGCAGTGTCATACGTATCTGAGCTTTTATGTGGCGCTCTCAAGGAATGCGGAGGGAGGCGCTACAGCCAAGCCGAATCCTTCCGGAAGGGGAAGAGTGTCCTCAGGGTGGTGGTGCGGTGCAAGGAGGGAGACTGTGGTCATAAGTGCAAGACCAAGGAGAAACATGAACAAGTATCTGAGTGTGCGTCTTTCCGTTCGTGCGTGCATGATGACACTCGGTAGAAGGTCGCGCAGCAAGATATAGGTGAAGCCGCCTGCGGCAAACGCAATGAGTGGCACCTCAATGCTATGGATAGAGATGAGGGTTGCGCTTACCGCTATGCCAATCCATATAGTAAGTTGCGCGGCAAGGTTGCGTACGAGTGCCTGGGATGGTGTATAGCCCGCCTCACGCAGGATAAAGAACTGCGATATTTCCTGTACAAGCTCGTGAAGTAGTATCGCGCCGGCAGTTGCCACGCCAACAGGTATTGAGACAAGGAACGCGGGTACGAGCATAATGCCGTCATGGATGTTGTGGACCGCATCCCCTAAAAGGACCCGTCGCGCATCAATGCGTTGGTGGTGGTGTTCCGGGTGTGGTCCATGGTGGTGGTGTGTGTCCGGGATGAGCTTCGTCACAAGACTGATGGTAAGTACGCCGAGCGCGAAAGCAAGCAATGCGGTCAGCGGGCTTCCCTCACGCAGAACCTCAGTAGCAAGGTCAACAATGATGGCCATGAACACGCCTGACGCAAGCGCGATAAGGTAGCGCAACCGCGGTTCTATCCACGCGCCAATGAACTTCCACGAGAAGATAATGCCGCTAAGCGATGAAAGTGTAATGAGTATGCCGGCACCGACGATGTATGTGTACATGTCCCCATAGTATATACTGGAAGCAGTGTGGACACATATGGGTTTATGATATTGAGCGCACCATGCGGTAGGTGTAACCCGACGATGAGTGTGCACTGCACTCCCTACTACATAACCTATACATACATGAACGCATTTCTCGAAGAATTCAAAACGTTCGCGCTGCGTGGTAATGTTGTTGATCTTGCGGTTGCAGTAGTGATTGGCGCTGCGTTCGGAAAGATTGTCTCGTCACTCGTGGATGACGTGTTCATGCCCATTGTGGGCATACTTAGCGGCGGTGTGGACCTCAGCGCACTTACGTGGACACTCAAAGAGGCATCTGATACCACTGCCGCAGTGACGGTGAAGTACGGTCTGTTCTTGAACAGTATCGTGACGTTCCTCATCATTGCGTTCGTCGTCTTTGTCCTGGTGAAGGTCATGAACAAGCTGAAAAGAAAAGAGGAAGAAGCTCCCGCAACACCACCAAAGCCAAGTAAGGAAGAAGCGCTGCTTGTTGAGATACGCGATCTTCTGAAACGATAGCGGCAAGGTGTATGCTATGTCGTACGCCACCTTTGACGCGGCATGTGCCAAGGGAACTCAACAAAACCACACAAGCAGTGGTCAGTAAAAAATACTAGTATTAGTTCTAGAACTAATACTAGTATTTTTAAAGCATCAGTATTGCACCGCCCGTGATGAGAAGCGCGCCGATGGCGTGCTTCCAGGTGAATGCTTCGGCGAGGAACAGTATGGCAAGGATGAATACGAACACCACGCTCAAGCGGTCGAGCGCAGCGACACCTGACGCGGGCCCTACCTTAAGCGCCGCGAAGTATGCGAGCCAGGAGAGTGCGCCGGCGATGCCGGAGAGGACGATAAAAATGATGGTCTTGCTTGTGAAGCCGGATGAGAAGTCCACTTTGCCGAGCATGAACGCCATGGCGACAAGGAAGACCGCCATGACAACCGCACGCACAGCGGTTGCAAGTGTCGAGTCCACTTCCTTGAGACCCACTTTGCCGAAAATGGCAACAAGTGCTGCAAAGACGGCTGCCAAAAGACCATAGATGACCCAAAGTTGCATATGGAGCAGTGTAGCACACGTATCTGTTTTAACGTGCACGCTGTCGCAGACATCAGAGCACTCCTGATGTGTGGTGCATATACAGTATGTCTATGCACCAGCAAATATATGTTCTGTGGTAACCGTGGAGGTACTCATGGAATACCTGTCAGCGCTTACGTGGTGTGCAATCATTATATTTTTTCGTAACGTTCGCGCTACCACGGGTTATGTTCGTTGACACACTATGGGACATGTGTCGTATGGGTTCGGCGGCATCATTCTAGTCATCATCCTTAGCGTGATCGCTTTTGCAGCTGACTTCGGTTAGTCTGCTGGAGAGGTCAAGCACAGGCAAGGCAGAGCATGTACCCATGTGTGTTTTTTGAAAGTATAGAAATAGTGATTTCGTAGTACACTATAGGTCTGTGGATCGTTGCGATGGACTAGCAGATGAAGAGATCATGACGCAGGTATCGCGCGACCGGGAACTTTTTGCGTGTCTTATCGATAGATACGAAGCGAAACTGCGCCGCTACCTCAAGCGTCTCATGCCCGGTTTGGGTGACGATGCGGACGATGTGCTCCAGGAGGTGTTCATCAAAGCATACGTGAATGCCCAGGGTTTTGACCCCACGCTTTCATTCTCATCCTGGATATATCGTATTGCGCACAATGAGGCAGTCTCCTGGCTACGCAAAAAAATGACTCGTCCCAATACGGTCGAACTAGGTGACGATGATTTTCAGACCTTCGCAACAAGCATGGAAGACAACAGTGATCGTAAGGAAGTGGCGCTTGTGAGAGACGAGGTCATACGCACGCTATCAAATATGCCTGAAAAATACCGGACAGTATTGGTGCTCAAGTTCTTAGAGGGGAAGTCTTACGAAGAGATACGCGACATTCTTACGGTACCAAGCGGCACAGTCGCAACGCTCATCCATAGGGCAAAGAAACACTTTACCAGCATATACAATGTGCATCATGACGAGTAATGAGTCACCGCAACACCTTTCCGAGCGCGTACTCTCTGCGATAGATGAGGGAGGCATCACACCAAAGCCGCGATGGCAGTTCTTGCTCCACGAGTGGGTGGTGTGGCTCTTTGCGGTAGTTGCGTTCGCACTCGGTAGTGTCGCAACAGCACTGACGCTCTATATCACGAACACCTCGACCTTCATGGAGCGGCAGATAGCGCTCTCGCCACTCGACACTGTGTTCGAGATAGTACCGTTCATATGGCTTGCACTTCTTGTCATAGGCATCTTTTACGCTGCACATGCACTGCATAGCACCCGACGGGGATATCGCTGGCACACGAGCTGGCTGGTGGTGCTGGCGATAGGTGTAAGTTTTGCTGCAGGCTATGGGCTTGATGCGGCAGGACTCAGTGCGTCTATCGATCGGTATCTTTTGGTGCATGCGCCCTTGTATCAACCACTTACGGGGTTCAAACCGATCCACTGGATGGACCCCAGGTCCGGTGTGATAGCCGGCACGGTAGAGGAGGTCGGCGATGACATGTTCGTACTCCGTTCACTTGAGGGTGTGGTTTTGGAGATACACATCACTCCTGACACGACCATCCATGGGTTTATCCACCTGCGGGAAGGGTTGCCGGTTCGTGTGGTCGGCACGTCGACATCACGTGATGGTCTGGACGCAAGTGACGTTGGCCCGTTCCATGGCCGCGGCGCTGGCAAGGGTCCCAGCCGTGAAGCTGGACCACGCTGAGGTAGTAGTCAAGGCGAACAACAGTCGCGGGATACTGGCACTATGCACAAGTGAACGTACCTGATGAAAGGAAGTTGGGTAGGTGTGCGTAAGAAACAGCAGACCGATCGGAACAGGTAACATGTATTAGATAGCAACAACTACTATGGAAAAGAACATAACACGTAACGCAACATTTATTGGCTTCACTACTGTAGCAGCACTCTTGGGAGCAGGATTTGCCGCAGCAATGACGGTCTCAGCGGACACAGGACTCGGGCATGGAGCAATACGTGGCAGATGTGACACCGACCAGCACGAAGCGGTAGAGCAGGCGCTAGAGGATGGCGACTACGATACGTGGAAAGATCTCGTGGGTGATCGCGGTCGTATTGCGGACGTCGTGAACGCGGACAACTTCAACACCTTTGCAGACATGCATGAAGCTATGGAAGAAGGCGACACAGAGACGGCACGTGAGCTGCGGAGTGAGCTCGGTTTAGGCATCCATCCAGCAGACGGCACCGGATTTCAAGGTGAGATGCATGGAGGCAGGGGTATGCATGGTCGCAGGGGGCACTAGGTGCATACACCAAGGAGTGGCAACAAACGTCTGGGCACCCAGGCGTTTGTTGTAGTGCGTTGCTTTTTGCCGACCTTCTATGCTAGGTACGTTGTCTTTCAAGGTGTTGTCGGTCCTTGCGGTCTAGCCAGTGCCACCCCAGCGCCGGGTATACTCGTGAAAAAGATTTGTAACAAGGCCGTTCTCAAGTAGCATTCCCAGTCGGGTCGTGTCATACACTGCGCCGCTCGGAAACACGCTGCCATGGAGCGGCAGTGTTAACCAGTTCCTGGGTGTTATACATATCCGCAGGGATGTCTGTACCAGCCAGCGCTTCTTCGCGCGTAAGTGCACAGTCAATGATAGCTTCCATGGGATTCATGGTATCACAATGGTTCGCGCACAGGGGAGGCGTAGATCGTTACTAACCACTGTTTTGTAGTGAAACTCACCATATGCTACAGCGTACGGTAGTGTATGTATCCACACTACTTCGATAGCGCATGCGCTCACGCAAAAAAATAAAAGTACAGTCTGTGAAATGTATTTGCATACGTAAGTAAGGTGTACAATGCTATGCATGAATAACAAACCACAAGAGGCAACATTTGCCGCAGGGTGCTTTTGGCACATCGAGGAAGCATTTCGCAAACTTTCCGGCGTTGTTGATACCGAGGTGGGCTACACGGGCGGCCATACCGAGCATCCGACATACGAGGAGGTGTGCTCGCACACGACCGGGCACGCGGAGGCGGTGCGCGTGCGCTATGACCCGGAGAAGATATCGTACGGTGAGCTTCTCGACGCGTTTTGGCACATGCATGATCCAACGCAAAAGGATGGCCAAGGGCTCGACATCGGTGACAGCTACCGCAGCGCCATCTTCTACCACACCGACGAACAGCTCAAAGAAGCTGAAGCAGCAAAAGAAAAGGAGCAGGGTGACAAGCGCTACGGTGAGCGCAGCATAGTGACCGAGATAACTCCCGCAGGCACTTTCTGGCGTGCTGAGGAGTACCACCAGCACTACATCGAAAAGACAGGCAGGAACACCTGCGGGTAAGTACGAGCGGTTACCTCGCGGTTTCGACCTAACACACACGTTTTTCAGTGTGGACAATGCACAGCGTTTGCATTGACCGCGAGTGATACAATATATATGAAAAAACAGCCTGTTTTGGGCGCAGTTTTTTCGATACCTCATGTCGAACTTGCCACGGAGAGCCTCCAACGCTCAACACACGATCGTACTCCGGTCGATGCGTCCTACTGCGCCCGATGCTCTAATAATTGGCCCAAAACAAAGACATTTTTCATATGCACGCGGATCCCCTCCGGATCCTCCGCAGCCGGTCGCACGGGGACCGACGAGACCGCCTTTTCAACCACCCGACAGACGCGGTGCCTGGCAGGAAGAACCAACACCAAGGGAAGGGAACCTTCTCGAGCGTTTTGGTGTTGACAGCGGTCCTGGTCGTATGGTCGCACGAGTTTTGGTCATGCTCCTCTTGATGCAACCGGTCACGGTCGCTTTCGGCATGGAGCTTGAGTCAGGAACGACAACACCAGCGACGATCGCGTCCGTGGATGACACGACGACACCCGCAAGTGATGGAGATGCCACTGACGTTGCAACACCTTCATTCGACGAAACTGCTCAGGCGACCACAGAAACCAACGCTACAACAGACGCAGCTGATAGTGAAGACGTGGCGGCTACACCTACCGATGACGGCACGAATAGTGACGCAGCGACAGACACCACTTCTTCAACAACGACGGATACGACGGATGACCTCCTTACCGCGGTCGCCGCAGGGGGCGACACCGCTACGGACACACTGAGCAGTGAAAGTGATGATGCCACGATGTCGACTTCTACGGATACGGACAACGTGGACACGGACACCGCAACAACAAGTAAAGAGGATGTTGCCGTTGCCTCAAGTACGGACGAGGGCACCGAGGCGACGACAACAAGCGCAACGAGCACGCCGGATGGTGATGGTACAGGTAGTAGTAGTGGTGGTGGTAGTAGCGACAGTACCGTTGACGACACCGATACCGGCACAACCACATCCCCACTTGATGACACGGCGAGCACTACGAGCGCCACGTCATCGGATGAGATAGTGGATACAGAGGCGACAACTACTGCCGCAACGACCACTGATACTACGGATACCCAAGAGGATATCCAAGAAGCGACATCATCGGCTAGTGCTGTCACTGAAGAGGATACGGCCAGTACGACCGAGCTTCTCACGGACGAGGTGCAGACCGCGGAAGCATCCAGTACCGCAACCACGACAGAGCAGGTTGACGCGACAGGCACGCCGGTTCTTATCGCCCAGAACCCGGACAGCAAGTATGTCTTTGGGGAGGGAGACTGTACGGTCGTGGCTGATGGTCAGTACTACTGCGTCACTGCCGGTCCAGAGACACAGGTCACGGGTGACCCACGCGTGTACGCAGAGCGGGATAGGGACGGTGATCGTGAGATATTCTATTTTGATGGCACGAAGGTCAAACGCATCACGAACAACTCATACGACGATTTCGCGCCGGTCTTTGATGAGGAAACAGGGCGTATCGTCTGGCAGGCAATGATAAACGATCGACTGCAGATAATGCTCTACGAGATACCCACCAATACGACGCGACAGATAACCACCGGCAGGGAGAACAGTAGCAACCCCGACATTGCCGGGGACACTGTTGTGTGGCAGCAGTGGATAGACACCAACTGGGAGATACTGATGACCAATGTGCATAACCACGGTGCGCCGTTTACGATAGAGCGGCTCACGGACAATGCGGTGCACGACATGTTCCCAGCCGCATACGACAACCTCATTACTTGGCAGAGCGAACGTGCCGGTTCCTGGGAGGTCGTGGTCTATGACCTTGCGACCGGTAATCGGCACACGCTTGAAAAGAGCGACAACACCAAATACGAGAACCCGCGCTTCGTACTTTTGTTCGACTCACGGCACGACAACGGAGATGTCGAGACGGTCGGGTATAACCTCGATACGGGTGAGATGATGGAGCTCGGCACACGCGCGAAGCCGCAGCCAGTCGTGCCGGTCTCGCCCAAAGAGAAGTCACCAGATGCGCTACCGCGTGAAGCAGCAAGTTCTACCTCTACCATCAAAGAAGGGCTCGCGGGTAGCGGTTCGGGTAACGATGATGTCGTTCTCTAGCTATGCCGAGTCGTTTGTTCCAATTCCTCACGACACACCTGCGGCTGCCCCGCGGGGTTCGAGCATATGCGGCGTTCCTTCTCGCGTTGCTGGTGATAGCCGGGGCCATGTTCTACTTTACGCGTGAGACGCGCGCTATTGCTGGAGACTACGCGGTCTATCGTGAGGCAGCAGGACTTGAGTCCATCACGACCGCAGTTACCACGCTTGATTTCGACACGACCGTTTCAGAGGGTGCCGGGTTTTCCATAGATGGGGGCAACCAAAACGTCACGCTCACTGACCAAGGACACTACCTTGCGATGTATAACTTGCCCATGGAAAGTACCTCAGGTACGAACCGTAGCGAGATGCAAGGTCAGCTTACGCTCGGTGGATGGGTGCTCCCCTACGGGCACTCTACCTGTTACATACGACGCGCCCAGGGGCTAGATGAGTGTTGGATGGCAGGGGCAGCTATCATCGAAAGCACCAGCACGAGCCAAGCAGTGAATGTGCAGACGTATCGAACAGATAGTGCGAGTGACGGCGTGCAGCGTCGCGCCGGTGAGTCTGGCTTCATGCTGGTGCGCCTCGACGACACGTGGGACTACGTGCGCGTTCGTGAAGTGGGTGGAGGACAAACCTTCAACACTACCGCCTGGACAACCGTTACCTGGGACACCAACGACGAGCTTGATGCGGGTTTCTCACGTGCCGGTGGTGACATCACTCTTGTGGAGAGCGGCCGCTACCTCGTGACATACAACGTGATGTTCCACAACAGCTCTGGAAGTGCACGACGTAACAGTGCAACGCGACTGACCCTTGACGGGTACGAACTTCCGGGGACGCGGGCAACCGCGTACCTTCGAGGCTCTAAGTCTACACAGGATCACGCGGCGAGTTTTGTAGGTGTCGTTGTGGCCACGACCACCAACCAGGTACTGCGCCTGGAAGGGGTGTGCTCAAGCGAGGTGTGCGGCAACGTGACAAACGTGGGCGATCAGACCGGCATCACCATTACCAAACTGCCTAGCTCTGCTGAGTTTGTTGCACTGGGCTACAGTGCGGACGATCAGCTTCTCGACGTTACCAACCAGCCATTTACTTGGGACACACAGTACGAGGTTGACGCGGCGTCGTTCTCACACAGCACCACCACAGATCCATCACACGTGACCGTCGCACAGGATGGTGATTACGTCTTCTTTGCAAGTTTTTTCTCAGACCGTAGCGCAACAACCAGTGGCAACCGTATCATGCCGCGGTGGAAGTGGTGGCTCAACAACAGTGAGCTCGGGTACGGAAGCTTTTCGCGTATTAACCGTGGTGACCAGCAGACCACCGGTGCCTGGACCGCCGGTAATGCAGGCGGCATAGTGCTCCCGGGACTCACCGCCGGCAACTACGTAGAGATCGTAGCCTCCGACGAGGGGACGGCGAATGACCCTTTTGCCCACTACGTGGGTGGGGCGGTCGGCATACAAGGTATTCGACTTGCATCACTCGTAACACCAGATCTTGAGGTGGGAACCACAGGCACGCAAACCGCGACCTCGTCCATTCCTCACACAAATTTATACCTTGGCGGTGCTTTTTCAATGAAATCACCCAAAGGTCCGGAGACCGTAACCGATATCACCATAACCGAGAACGGCACGATCGATGCATCATCTGGACTCGACAACGTTCGTCTGTACTACGAGTACGACACCTCGGCACCGTACAATTGTGCAAGCGAGAGCTACGCCGGTACCGAAACACAGTTTGGTGCGACGAGCACATTTCCTGGTGCGAACGGATCGACTACATTTTCCGGCTCTGTTGCGGTTGGGACCACCAGCACCATGTGCGTCTATGTAGTAGCAGATGTTGTTGATGCGGCGACAGATGCCGAAACAATCGACATTGAGATCAGCGACCCATCGACAGAGGTAGTGTTGGTCGACGGCATTGTGTATCCCGAGGGGACAGTAGTTGCTCTTGCGGGAAGTACCACACTCGTGGATGAGGAGCTTACGCAGTCTCACTACCATTGGCGTCTTGATGACAACCTAGAGCCGCTTGCGAGCTCGGCGACCGGCGGGCTTGAGGACACGGTGCTCTCGCCGGTCTCAGTGGGGCAGCAGCGCAGACTTCGCGTTGAGGTCTCCAACGAAGGAAGTGCGACCAGTACCGCCGTGCAGTACCGCCTAGAGTTTGCGAAGTTGGTTACAAGCTGTGATGTGGCAAGCGGGTGGGTTGACGTAAACGCCGTAAACGATGCGTGGAATCTCTATGATAGTGCTAATCTAACGAACGGAAACGATACCACCAACGTGCTCCTCGGTTCACGTGGTGCCGTGACTGACGAAAATGTCACGTTCCTTACGCCAAATGGTGGGGTGCGTGACACGACAAGCCAAACTGGTTTGCTTACGCTTGGGCCGAACAACTTTGCTGAACTAGAATACGCGCTCATGCCAACCGCATCGTCGACTGAAGGTGCAACGTACTGTTTTCGTGTCACAGACGCCGGTACGCCAATCGCGCACTACAACTCGTATGCTGAGGCGACTATTGCTGCCGACGTGCGCGTCAGTGCAACGGGCACGCAAATAACGTATACAGACGCCGGTGCGACAGACGTGTACGTCGGTGGCGTGTTTGCCATCGCGGACCAGGTAGCAACGCGCACGGTAACGTCCATTACGCTTACAGAGAATGGCACCATCGACGCGCAAGCAAACCTGCACAACGCACGACTCTACTACGAGCACGACACATCGAGCCCCTATACGTGTGATGACGTGTCGTACAACGGTACGGAGTCCCAGTACGGCGCAACAGCGACCTCATTCTCATCAGCGAATGGCACCTCGACGTTTGCTGGCACAGTGGGTATCAGTACCACGTCTGCCCTGTGTGTCTATCCGGTACTCGATGTCGGGTATGGGGCAGGCAACGGTGAGACCATTGACCTTGAAATAGCAACCCCAGGCCTTGGGGATGTTACCGTATCGACCGGTACCGTAAACCCGAACACTGCCGTGGCGCTCGAAGGTAGTACGACGATACGAAAAGCGGCATTCGATCAGACGCACTACCATTGGCGAAACGATGATGGGACTGAAGCGGGGGCAAGCTCTGCAACGGGAGGGAGCGAAGATACACCAGTGACCGCGGTGCTCAAGACAGAGACACAACGGGTACGTATGGAGGTGAGCAACGTAGGAGCGACCACCTCCACCTCGACCGTGTTCGGTCTTGAGTACGCGGAGCGCGTAACCACCTGTAACGCTGTTGCAAGCTGGACCTCGATAGATAGCTCGGGAGGGGCGTGGGCGATTAGCGATACCGCAAACCTCACGAACGGGAACACCACCACCAACATAGCAGTTGCGACGGGAGGCGTGAGCGATAGTAACACCACATTTCTGACGCCTAACGCTGGCGTACGTGACCGTCAGGGGACGACGAGTCCGCTTGCAGTATCTGGTACGTCGTTTGTTGAATTGGAGTACGCTGTTGAAGCGACAATGAATGCCACGTTCGGGAGTACGTACTGTTTTCGGTTGACGGCAGATGGCAGCCCGCTCGCACACTACACAGCGTACCCGCAAGCAACAATACGCACCAACCAGGATTTCTACGTGCAGCGTGGTGAGGCAACGATTGCGAATGGCACCTCGACGTTCACCATCGTGGCGGGCACAGACTACGTTGCGCCGAGCGCATCGACGAGTGCCTTCATTCGCATCACTAACACGCAGTATACGGGCGCGGGTGCGGGCGCGGGCGGTGGTACGCAAAATGCAGATACGGTAACGACGTACATTAAAAACCCCTCTAACATTTTGGATAGCATAACGTTCGTGCGCTCGGGGACGACGAACACGACGTACGTTGCGTGGGAGATACTCGAGTACACAGGACCGTCCGGTGGCGACAACGAAATGAAGGTACGTGCTGCACAGAATTACACCATGGGTACTAGCGAAACCACGTCTAACATTGCGGTGAGTGGGGTAACAGATGACGCGCAGGTGGTTGTGTTCATTACTGCGCAGGGCAACCCAGATACCGGTACTAGCAACTACAACACAAGCCTCGCAACAGCAAACTGGAACGGTGGCTCGAATGAGGTGGTGCTTGAACGCAGTGACAACGGGACCACACCTACCATAAGTTACGCTGTTGTAGAGTTCACCGGCCAGAACTGGCTCATCCAACGCGTTCAGCACCAGTACAGCTCGGTTGGGACCTGGGAGTACGAGGGTATCATACCGGTGAACGATATCTCCCGAGCATTCCTTCATGTGCAGAAGCGAACAGCGGAGAACACGCTCGCCAGCTATGGCCACGAGGTGTACCTCTCCGGAGCGGGTACCGTGGCGTTCCAGCTCGATAGCCAGGCATTGAACGCCGGTAACCATGTGTCAGTAGCGTGGGTCATCGAGAACACGCAGACCAATGGGACCCTGATGGCGGTGACGCGGAGCAACGGTACGCAGGCAGGCGGGGCGGAGCCAGCTATTGCACTTGTGAGCATCGGGACGACGGTCGCGGACCTTTCCAACACGTCGCTATTCATGAACAACCGCACCACAGGTACCGGTCACGCGTACCCCCGCGCCATGATAGGTGCGTACCTCTACTCCAATACGCAGTACCAGATCTTCGTGTCAGATACCGGCCAGACCCGAAACTATCGGACCGAGGTGGTGGAGTGGCCGACAGCTGTGCTCACGCTCCGGCAGAACTACTACCGGTTCTATGACGATAACGGCGCACTTGACCCAACGGACCCGTGGCCCCCGGGTGCTCCCGACCTTGGAGAGAACACCTCGATCACCGGCCTTGATGCACCGCCGACTGTTGGTGACCATGTGCGCATTCGCATGTCGGTCAATGCTTCGGGCGCCAACCTCTCGCAGGAGATCATGCAATTTAAGTTAGAGTATGGTCTTAGGGATACGTCATGTTCGAGCATAACCGAGTGGCATGACCTTGGGGATACCGGGTCAACTACAGCGATTTGGCGTGGCTACAATGCGACACCACTGGACGGCACTGCGCTGTCAACGAACCCACCGACCGGAGGTGACCTAAACTTGTCTGTGGCGGACCGAGCAGGTACGTACGAGGAACAGAACCCAACCGCGCTGAACCCGTACCGAATCCTTATTGGTGACGATGCTGAGTATGACTGGAATGTCGAGGCACACGCAACCACGGACTTCTCAAGCTACTGTTTCCGTATGACACAAGCCGACGGCACCGCATTCGATGAGTATCTTTACTACCCAACGATTACGATGGCAGGCTTCTCTATCGAGCAGCAAGGGTGGCGCTGGTATGACGATGAGACCTCGAGCACACCTTCGGCCGCACTGGCAGCGTCAAACACTGCTCCTACGAACATTGCACAGGGCAATGCGGTGAAGCTGCGCGTGTCCGTCGCTGAACTGTCCGGTCGCAGCGGTCCGAATACAAAATTCAAACTGCAGTGGTCCGAGTTCTCCGACTTTAGCACCGTTGCGGATGTAGACGACATGGACACCTGTGCGCTGGGTTCGCGCTGGTGCTATTTCAATGGTGCGGGAACAGAAGGGGCAACCATAACCGATAAGGTGCTTGAGCTTGTTGACCCGTGTTCGGGTGGTACGGGGGATGGTTGCGGTACACACAACGAGTACAGCTACACTCCGGAGGTTGTGGGCGAAGTCGGCACGACCTCTGTCGATAGTGCGGGGACGCTGGTAACGCTCAAGCATACGTATACGGCCCCCGTTTTTATTGTTGAATCGTTGACGGGAGACTCGGGTGGTGGCGCAAGCAACAGGCCTGCAGCTGCAATGGTAACCGCCACAACTACATCGAGTTTTACGGTGCGGGTGCAGGAGCCGGATAATGAGGCGGATACACATGGCGCAGAGACTATTGGCTATATTGTGATGGAGCGTGGCGCGTACCAGCTGCCCGATGGCCGCAGGGTCGACGTCGACACGAAGGATACGTCGAACTACTATGGCAACGCCGTGGCGGGCGCGTCTGACGACACGTGTTCGTTTACCCAGACATTTTCTAGTGTGCCGCTGCTCATGACGGCGCTCCAGAGCAATAACAACACTGCTACGCCAGACTTTCTCACTACTTCGCAGGCATTGCTTACGGCGAATGACTTCGCCTGTTCGATGGAGGTGCCGGACTCGGAAACAAACGCGCCCAGAAGTGCGGAAACGTACGGCTGGATAGCTATTGAGCCGGGCACGTTTACAAACAACGGTATTGTCATGGAAGCGACCACGACCTCTCAATCGGTGACGGGCTGGACCGATACGCCATGGTATGAGCAGCTATTCACGTACGGTCTTTTCTCGGGCATTCCCGGCCTTGTGGGGACCAAGCAGACCAGGAACGGGGCCGAAGGCGGATGGGTTCGATACGACAAGCTTACTGGTCAGGCGGCACAGTTTGCCATAGATGAACGGGATGACGGTGAGCGTGCGCACACCACCGAGTCGGTTGGGTACCTTGCGTTTGCGACCTCAAGCGGCGTGTTGTACCGGGAGGGGACATCGGACTTTACCTTTACGAAGAGCACAAGAAAGGAATTCGAGTTTACGGTGCAGCATAAAGACGCACGACCGAATGTGACGTACTTCTTCCGCCTCTATGACGTGAACAGTGGTCAGGCGGTCGCTGCGAACGCTACGACGAGTTACCCGTCGCTCTCAACGGAGGGCGCGGCGCTCACGTTCTCCATAAGTGGTATTACAAGTGGCGCAGCAACTGAAGGGGTGACAACTGACGTGACAACGACCGCGACATCCGTGCCGTTCGGTACGCTTGCCGTTGATGCTGAAAAGAATGCGGCACAACGATTGACGGTTACCACGAACGGAACAGAGGGGTACCAGATACTCGCGTACGAGCGGCAGGATCTTAGCGCCGCAGGCGCGACTATAGGCGATGTCACGGGCACGAACGCTGTGCCACAGACGTGGACAAGCGGGTGTACTGTCGGTGCGACAAGCTGCTATGGATATCACGTGGGAGACAATACGCTTGCGGGCGGCAGCATGCGGTTCTTGGTTGATGACACATACGCAGCTCTCACCAGTACGCCGGAAGAAGTTGCGTATAGCTCTGGACCAGTCAGCTCAGAATCGACCGATATGGTGTATCGCATAAAAGTAGGTACGTTACAGCCTGCGGGGCACTACCAGAGCAAGATGGTATATATTGTGGTACCTGTGTTTTAGCAGTTTCCTGTCTTGCCGTACCCCTGCTTTACACAGTAAACTTAAGCTATCTATGCACAAAGAGAATACGTTTGGTTCTGAGCATCCGGAAGAGCGTGTTGAAAAATTACCGGCTGAGCACGAGCAGGGTGATCAGGGTGATTTGGAGAATGTTAGGGATGTACCACTGACACCGGAAACGCAACAACCGCCAGCTGCTCAAAAAAGGAACACGTTAAGTCTGAAGGATGCATGGAAAGAGCTTGACGCACAAGAGGGTCTTGTGACCGACCCTCCTCAGGAAAAGCAGAAGAGTTCTGCTCTTGAGGAGTATGTTGAGGTGCCGACAGTGCCCGATGATAATGATACTGAGCGTCCCCCCATTGAAATACGCAAAGATGCTATTCGCCCCGGTTCACCGGAGTATAGCGTGGCACGCAACCCCTACCTTCGAGTGAAAAGTACCGAAGACGCAGAAAGAAAAAAAGTGTGGCGAGTTCCTGCCTCGGCGGTGGTCTGGAAAGATGGGGAACCACCACGGGCAACTGCTGAGGGTGAGCGCCAGGAAGAGGTCAACGAACCGGACACAGCAGTTGAGCCGCAACCGCCACATCCTAAAAAAGCGAAAAGGCGTATGGGCACTAATGGAAACCCTGTTGGTCCCAAGCGTGGCAACGGTGCTGCATTCCTACAGACGGATGAACGTGGCGGGCATAAGCGTACAGGCGTGGATCAGGGTGCCCAAGCAGACGGCGAGCGTCCAGTGGACGGTGTGCGTGTTGTATCCCGCGCAGTGGCTACTTCTGAAACACAACCCCGCGAACACGTTGAGCCGTCGCAGACAGAGACACCGGTCACTGAACCGTCGGAGCATGCTGTTGCGCGGCAAACAGAAGGGCGGGCACAAGCGGCTCCTGCGACGGAAGCGCAACGCGCGTCGGCGCAGGCGGGTGAGAACAAGGAAGCAACAAGCGCGGACACCGCAGCACACGCGCCAGAACATGGCGGCATTCCAGTCATGATAACAAATGCCATGCGTCGTGAGCTTGTGAGACATGGTATGTCCGAAGAGGACATAGCAAAGCTCCGCCCGGAAGAGGCTTGGGCGCGTTTGCACAAGCAACCTGCGCAACGTACTGTAGAACCCGCACCAAAAGGAGAGGAAGAAAAAGTAAGTGGGGCAGCACAAGAGCAAGCGAAGGAGCACGTTCCCTCCTGGCAAGAGGCTCGTCACGCGTATCAAGAGTATCGAGACGAACTTGAGGGTGCTCGTGATGCGTACTTCTATGCGCTACAAAAGTTTACTGATAAAAAGAATGAAAAAGGGCTCATCACGTCCATGTTCAAGCCAGGTTCCCTCAAGGAGGAGAGAGCAGCTGTTGAGGAAGCAGAGAAAAAGTATTTTGCAATCACCGCGGCTATCGATGAAAAGCGCCAGGCAAGGACCGAAGCGTACCTTCGACGCATGCAAGAAAAGCACCCTCCCGCGGAAATGGAACCGGGTTCCCGTGCAAAAGAGATGGAGGAGCGCATCAACGCAACGCACCTGGCGGTACTTGACCGACATATCGACCAGGATGTGCGGGACATAGAGCACATCAAGCTCGACCTCACCGAAAAGGGTGAATCCAAGTACCGCGCTATACGCATGGCTAAGGCGAAGTGGGCTTGGTATCGCAAGCTACCGTTTCGAAAGAAGATGGAGTATAGTCTCTACGCGTCTGCGGCAGTTGGCGCTGCACTTGGGGCGACTGGTGTCATAAGTGGCGGCCTGGTGGGCGGTGCGATGATAGCTGGTACGCGCCGGCTTGCTGGCGGTACTGTCGGAACGATCGCCGCTCTTGGCACTAAACTCGGCGTGGATAAAGGCGTAGAAGCGCTTGAACGCGCACGTATGGAGCGTTCACACGAGAAGTTCACCACACAGCCAGCAGGCAGTGGCGCCGATGAGAAGGAGCCCAAGAAGCAAACGATGGGGGAAGCAACCAAGGAACGTCTTGCAATAAAAAGGACGACCCGTGCCGGTAAGCGTGCTGGTACGGTTGCCGCGGTTGGTGCCGCGTACCTTGCGGGTGGTCAGGCGTCCCAGGCCGCTACCACAATGATGGAGGGTGCAACGGGTATTGCAGCACCGGATATTCCTGAACATGCATCAAAAGCAGGAGCACCTTCTGAACCTACAACACCAGCGCTTCAACACGTAGAACATACACCACCAGGCCACGCGCATACTACAACCGAAAAAGTTGCCCCAGGCAGTACGCCACCAGAGGGGCACAAGCAGCCCGCCCCACCTGAGGTGCCGCGTCTTCAAGATGTCCCCACAACGCCAGAGCACGCTCCGGAAGCGGGTACGGAGATTAGGGACTTGATAAAGCAGCTTGGCGGAACCAAAGAGGTGATACCCACTGAGCCAACTACTACTGTACCACGCGCTCTTGACCACGTGCCCGCAGAAGCCGCGCCTAATGTAGACGCGGCTCCGGCAGAACCTGTACCGCATGTTGCTGCACTGCATAGCGAGGGGCCTACCTCGGCAGACATGCGTGTTGAGGATATGACCGG
>Ga0114931_10003507_pt1 | contig 19843 bp, 28 predicted proteins | sample 2SBtaG_FD_89579 | JGI IMG/M metagenome (GOLD analysis project Ga0114931, IMG submission 89579) | Deep subsurface microbial communities from Kolumbo volcano to uncover new lineages of life (NeLLi) - 2SBTROV14_V59a metaG | ecosystem: Environmental > Aquatic > Marine > Volcanic | place: Kolumbo...
CACTATCATCGTTTGCCAAATCAAAACAGAAAAAAAACTCCATGCATTCATCGTTTAATTCTCGATTCATGGAAAATAAGTTTCGTTGTGCCCGTCGTGTCTTCGTGGTCACTCTTTTCTGGATGTGGGTTAAAATCACCACAACGGCACGACGAACACGACGTCAGGGATTTCATTTTGGCGTCGGTTCTTAGGTTCTTCAAACTCTATTTTGTTTTCGATTCTTTCAAATTCAACTCTAACAGTTCTTCGAGGATTTGTCCGTCGGTCATGGAAGGTTCCCAGCCGTAGGCGGCGAAGACGGCTTCGTCGAGAGTCTTGTGGGCGAGGTCTAACCAGGTGGGTTGTTCGTTGTAGAGATTGGTGAGGGTTCGTTTTTTGAGTTTCTTTTCGCATTCCTCGTCTTTGGAAACGATGCGGGGATAGCGAACAGTGCCGATGCCGTTTTCGTCGATATCGTGCAGGTAACGCTTCCATGGACCGTCTGCGGAACCGGGAAATTCGAGGAGTTCCTCGCGCGTCCACTCGGCAGGGTTCAGCCAGTTGTTGCGAAGTCCGTCGAGTTCTTTCGCCGCATTGCCGATGGTTTCCTTCTGTTTTTCCGTTGGCTTGGGGAACGGGAAAGTTTCGAAGCAGGTGGTGGGTGTGTAACGAAAGCCGCTTTCTCGTTCGCGCAGTTGTGTTCCCTGTGCTCGCGCCCAAACTTCGTGAATGGACGAATGGAGTATCCCAAATATCCAATCCTCCGAATTTGGAAATACTCGGGTTTGATGGTCTGCAAGGAAGAAGTCCTTCAGCCAGACAAAGATCCTATGTTTCGAAACTTCTGGAGTTACAATAAAACGTGGCAGTCCTTTGATAGCTGCACGCATTCCTGGCCGTGATTCACCATGAATCCACCATTTTTCCGCAAGTCGTTTTCGACGATTTTCTTTGCGTTTCGGAAAGACGTTCGTCTCTATGTAGCTCCAAGGTTTTTCATAAAGTGCTGCTGAATCGTTTGATTTCTTGCAGCCGAAGTCAACTATCCAACCAATTGGTGCTCTTCGTAAAATGTCTCGTGCCGTAACTCTCGGACGCAACACATCGCTATTTGGTCTAATGTTCGGATTAGGAGATGTAAGAAACTGTAGAGCCAATGATTCAGTCAGATCGAATTTTCCTGCTTTCATGACTCCAAGAAAGCATATTGCTTCATTTGATTCGAGTTCTCGTGCAGCAGTGACATCGATAGAAGTTGTTAGATTTGCATTGATAGAAGACACACGATTGCCATCCAGCATTCTTTCACCTTCTTGACCTGCATCGAATCCGACCATGCTAACATGCACTACTGCACCATTCAGAATCCAATTCCGATCACTTTCTGCAAAGAAAATATCACCGGAGGATTTTATTCGGTTAAGTGACTCTCGATTAGAACCACCTCGGATTCCTTGCGTTGCCAGCAATCCAGCACGCTTGCAAAATGACTTTTCGATTTGTCGCCTAGATTTCTCGAACCAGAAACAACAAACGTCAGATTGCATAGGCAAACTGTCGGCATATAACGTTCGCAGCTTGTCAACATAATCGTGCCCCAACGCACCACGCATCAGCTTGTCACCCAAAAATGGCGGGTTCCCCACAATAAACTCTGCTTCCGGCCATTCCGGTTCTAGCGGGTTCTCCGGGTCGGAAAGATCGAGAATCGCATCTTCGTTGCGGATTGTCTCGATCGGTTCCAAGACGGGATCGCGGGGCGGGGCGAAACCGTTCTCGCGCATCCATTGCAAATAACCGATCCAGATCACCACCTGAGCCAGTTCATGGGCATACGGGTTCATCTCGATTCCCAGTAATTGTGTGGGCCGGACATGCGGAAAAAGTCCCAGTCCTTTCGTGGACGCATACCTGATGATTTCTTTTTCCAGATCCATCAACAGATGCAATGCCACATAAAGAAAGTTCCCGCTTCCACAAGCCGGGTCGAGAACGGTAACATGGGCAAGCCTCTCGGTGAATTCTCGAACGAGCTTGTTAAAATCTCTTCGGGGTTTGGATTCCTTTCTTTGTTTGATGTCTTTTTTCTTACGCGCTTCCTTGACGACTTTGAGAAACAGTTTGTCGCCTTTTTGTTGGACTTCTTCCCATTCCCGACGTAAAGGGGTCATCATCACCGGTTCTAATAATGTGAGAATATCTTCCCGGCTTGTGTAATGCGCACCAATTTGTGAACGCTTAGCGGGGTCGAGAGTCCGTTCGAATAGCGTGCCAAAGATTGAAGGCTCGACGGAACTCCAATCGAAGTTGTTGACCAGAATAAGCGTGCTAATTTCTTTAGGATGGAGTTCGACGATAGCGACATCGGCGAACAATCCACCGTTGAAATACAGAATTCGTCCGCACCGAAGAATCCCCCCTTCGACATTGCCTCGAACAAATCGGTGAGGAATTTCGAAAGGCGTTCGGGGTTGTCCTTCGAGTTCTCCAGCAGTTTCGAGAATAGTTTGTTGGGCAGCAGACGAATATCTTCTGCAAACATGCAAAACATGAGCTTCATCAGAAAGTGGGCTGCATCCTCTGCAACAATGCCTCGAATACGCATTCCATCGGCGAGTTGTCCGAAGAGTTCCGCAGCCTGTTGTGTAATGTTTTCTGACGTTTGCCCCGGTTTGAGTGCCAGCGGTTCGGTAAAAAGTTTTCGCAGAACGTCAAGATTTTCCTGTTGGTCGAGAACGTCGAGATCGAATTCGTAAACCTTTTTGATCGTGCTGGTAAAGTTTGTATGAATTTTGAAGCGATCCATATCGCAAACGACCAACAGTGGCGGGTTGCCGAGGTCTTCGCGATACAGGAGAAGTTGATCGTAAGCAGCAGCGAGATCTTTGTGTATTCCTTTGTATTCCCATCCGAAATGGTCTTTCATCCAGACATCGGCCCAACCTTTTCTTCCATCCGTCTTGTTGACTCCGCGTTCGAATGTGTACCAGGCTCCTTCGGGGTCGGCTTCGGCAGGTTTGGGTTGTCCCAGTAGTTCGCAAAGATCGAGAAAATGCTCCTGACAGGCGCTGCGTTCGCTGCGTTCGTTTTTCTTCCATTTAGCGATGAATTCTTGAGGCGTCATGCGTGGATTTGCGATTCTCGGAAAGAGTAAAAAAGCAATACAGATTATGCACAAACACGCAGTGTTTTGCACGCAACTCGAATCGCGTCAGAACGAATTCTTCTTTTTCTGTGTCGAGCAGGGAATGTTGCTATACAACCGCCAGAATGACTTTGAGCGAATCTCCTACGCCGCTTGGGATTCGTCGGGTTGGTCTTGCTGCACATTCGCGGTTGTCATTTCTTCTGAAACTGCTGACACTTTGCGTTTTTTGATTTCGCGGAGTTCGTCGGCGAAGGGTAAGTCTTTTAAGTTCCGTAAGCCGAAGAGTTCCAGAAACATCTTGGTCGTTTCGTAGAGATAGGGGCGACCGAGAGTTTCTTCCTGTCCGGCGATGCGGAGCAGCGAGCGCTCCAGCAGGTGTTTCAGCATCTCGGTGGATTGCACGCCACGGATGGCTTCGACTTCGGCACGAGTCATCGGCTGACGGTAGGCGACGATGGTCAACGTTTCCATCGCGGGGGCTGAGAGTTTGATTTCCATTTGCCGAAAATGCAGTTTGTTCAACCATGGGGCGAACTCCGGGCGGGTCATCATCTGGTATCCGGCTGCCACCCTTTCGATGCGGAACGACGATCCCTGTGCGTCGTACATTGCGTTTAACTCGTCGATGAGTTTTGTCGCTTCGTTGTGATCGATTAACGTAGCGAACTGTGCGATTCTGCGTGGAGAGAGCGCACCTTCGGCGACAAAGAGTACTGCTTCCAATCGTGCCTGCTTGAGGTGACGCCGAAAAGGATCGCCGCTGGAGAGTGTTTTTGTCGCGTGATGTCTTGTGTGAAAATGCCGGTAGTGCTCATGGTCGGAATCAACATTGCGACTCGACCATGCGGGGTTTTGTTGCAAGCAGAGCGAGTTGGATTGTCGCATTTCCAATGTTACGGAACCTTACCCACGTTCGCGGTTCTGGTACGCTCGGCACTGGCAGAGCCAGAGGTGTTCCCCATTCGCATTCAGGAATTTTGCTGCAACCATTCTTCGACCTGTTCGATGACATCGCCGATGGCGTGCAGGGGGTCTTCCGATTCGGCTTCGAAGCGATGCAGAATCCTCGGCCTCAGATTCGAATTCCCAGGAATGGTACAACTGAAGTGAAAAAGTTTTGGCGAACTTCCCGGCTTGAGCGTGTAATCTTCGATACCGATTTTTTGAAGTTTGCCGATGGCTGCTCTCCAAAGGGAAGTGTGGTCGGTAGCGTTTGAAATTCGGTCCCATTTCCCATGATCGGAAACAGAAAAAGCAGCCGCTGCATTCGAACTTTTCTCGGATGCGTGATTGGTTTTTTTGTCGATGATCGAATCGAGATCGTCGAGCGATTGTCGATTGTCGTCTCGAGTTCGAGAGCGTTCCTGGTAAAATTCAGATCGTTTGAAATGCACGTTTGCAGTTGACGATTGCTGTTGCCCTTCTACTGCCCAACCTTTGAGTCCTTTGTGATCCGTTTTTTGTGCGGCGATTTCAAACGGGTTGACCCCCTGCAGGTTGTGAGCCGTGGCGGTCTTTGCGGATTCGAACGGTTGCGATCGATTGTCTTCTAGAATTTCACCGGTGAGTTGAAAAGGCTGTCCGAGATTGGACTTGGTCAGCGATTTGCTTTCCGCTGAAAATCCGAGTGGATCGTCCCGATTCACCCCAGAGAATTCCGGAATACCGAAGACGGCCATCAGCGGAATCGAAATCAGCGGTATAAACATCAGAAATGTGACGAACGTCTTTCCGGAGCGCGAGCGCATATCAGAGTCCTCCATGACCAGATCGAATCTCGTCGAAACTCGCGGCCTGGGTTTTGACCGTAATTGGGCTGTCTCGAACGGGAACGAATTCGTAATTTGAAACCGGGGAATCGTAGTGAAAATTGGCAAACGGGACAATCTCGGTTTTCATCGGGATCCCCGGAATCTTAAAGATTCCGGGGATCTGAGTTCACGATCAAACCTGCAAAACGCCGGTGCGGTAGGGTTCGTCGTCAGCGTGGCGTGTGGAGATTTCCAACGCCCTGATGACGGTATTTCGTGTATCGGTTGGGTGAATAATCTCGTCCACCCAGCCGCGGGCAGCCGCATAACGAACATCGGTTTGCTCATCGTAAGAATCGACAATTCGCTGGCGGAGCTGTTCGAGTTCGTCCTCATCGGGATCCTGACCGGTTCGTTTTAAGATGGCGAGGTTCACATCCAAAAGCGTTTTTTCCGCCTGGTTGGAGCCCATCACTGCATATTTGCAGGTTGGCCAGGCGAAGATAAACCGCGGGTCGAACGCTTTGCCACACATGGCGTAATTTCCAGCTCCATAACTGCCACCCAGAATGACGGTAATTTTGGGGACGCGGCTGTTGGAAAGTGCATTCACCAGCTTCGCCCCCGCTTTAATGATTCCCGCCTGTTCGGAATCGCGACCCACCATAAAACCGTAAATGTCGGAGAGGAAAACGAGCGGTGTCCATGTCTGGTTGCAGTCCATGATAAAGCGTGCGGTTTTGTCGGCAGAGTCGTGGTAAATCACGCCGCCGAATTGCAAACCCTCGGTCGGAGTTTTCACGGGATGATGCTGGTTGGCGACAACCCCGACCGAAAACCCGCCAATGCGAGCGTAACCGCAAACCATCGTCTGACCGTATTCCGATTTGTATTCCTGAAAGCTATCCGCATCGACAATGCAATCGAGAATGTCGTGGACTTCGTATTGGGTTTGTGGGTCGATGGGAAACAAATCCAGTACGTCATCGATAGGACGCGACGGTTCTTGCGACTCTTCTCTACGAAATTGTTCCGCTTTGAAATCGTGAGGCAACGTTGCTGCCAGTGAACGGACTCGTTTCAGGCAGGCTTCGTCATCGGGTTCGCGGAAATCGATGGTGCCGCTGATTGCAGCATGCATTTTTGCTCCACCAAGTTCTTCATGCGATGCTTCTTGTCCAATGGAACTCTTTACCAGAGCTGGCCCAGCGAGATACATTCCCGAACCTTCGGTCATCACGAGTTTGTCGCAAAGTACCGGAAGGTACCCACCGCCGGCGACGCAATTCCCCATGATCACTCCGAGTTGTGGAATCCCCAAGGCGGAAATGACCGCGTTGTTGCGAAAGATTCTGCCGAAATCGTCTTCGTCGGGAAAGACATCGTCCTGCAAAGGGAGCATCACTCCGGCGGAATCGACGAGATAAATGAGGGGAATACGATTGATGAGAGCGATTCGCTGTGCACGCAAAACTTTTTTTGAAGTGGAAGGAAAGAACGCCCCTGCTTTCACGGTGGCATCGTTGGCGACAATCATCAATGTGCGACTTTCAACAACACCCAGTCCACAAATCACACTGCCGCACGGTGCCGGTCCCCAATCGGGATACATTCCCCACGCTGCGAACCGCCCGAGTTCATCGAATTCGGTCTCGGGATCGATCAGAATCTCGATTCTTTCCCGAGCGGTGAGACGTTTTTTTTTGTGCTGGCGCTCGATCGCTTTGGGGCCACCGCCGAGCGCGATCTCTATTCTTTCGGCTCGGAACCGATCGATGAGTTCCTGCCAATTTTGCGGACCGGTTTGTGTCTGGTTTGTCCGATCTTCCGATACACTCATGCGATGTTCGTCGCTTTCTGATGAATCCAAGTGGGTCAATCAGTCCGTATCGTAGAGCATGGAAAAGCATACTGTCTATCGTCGGATGTTTGAAAAAATAGCCGGTTCAAGTGAAATTTTATTAGAATCCGATTTTTCGCGCAACGAATGCTCGTTTTCTCGTTTCACCAGTAGTTCAAGAGTGAAATGACAAATTCGGGACTCGTGAAAAATTTTCATCGAATGCGACGTCCCTTCTTAAAAACAACCTTAAGAAAGAGATAAAACAATGAAATCGATCTTCAAACAAATGCTCGAAAACTGGAAAAACGGCCACAGAGTTTCTTCCAAACGCAGACGACAAAACCAGAGCACAATCAGCTCTCTGGAGAGCCTAGAAGACCGAGTACTGTTAACAGCAAGCATCGACTTCTCTAACGGAGTGTATTCGGTGATGGGAACGGAAAACGGCGACCAGATCGAAGTCCGATATGCCCAAGGCAATGAAGATCAGATAGAAATCGAAGTCAAAACTGCCAGAGGGTTAACTTTGGCACTGGCAGGCGATTTCACGAATAACGTCAAGAGCGTCGAAATCTTTGCCCTGGGAGGTGATGACCAGGTTGTGAACAAGACAGACATTGATGCCTACATCGAAGGTGGCAGCGGTCATGACAACATCGTCTCAGGCCAAGGTTTTGACTTCGTGCATGGAGGCTCGGGTAACGACACCCTCTGGGGTGGAAATGGCTTCGACCAGCTTTACGGAGATTCGGGAAACGATTATATCGTTGCAGAAAGCGTCAAACTGTTCGGTGAGTCTTCCAGATCCGTAGGCTCTATAAACGTTCTTCACGGTGGTTCGGGTAACGACACCATCTTTGGCGGTGCCGGAAATGACGAAATTCATGGTGGAACAGGAAGCGATAAAATCTATGGTGGTGCAGGAGATGATAATATTTTCGGGGAATTCAGTTATGATTTCTCGTTGCCATTCTTGTCACTCATTTCTACCAGTGACACAATTTACGGAGGAGCTGGAAACGATGTCATCCATGGGGGATTAGGCAACGATAAAATTTACGGGCAGGATGGAATCGATCATTTATATGGAGATCAAGGACATGACCTGCTTGATGGAGGAAACGACATTGATCTTCTCGTGGGAGGGAAAGGTAACGACACATTGCTGGGGCAAGCTGGAAATGATTGGCTTTTTGGAGGTAACGGAAACGATGTCCTCAATGGTGGCGATGGCAATGATACTATTCACGGTGGATACGGGAATGACATCTTCATTCCAAGTAACGGCAAAGACAAAAACATTGACATAATCTCCTGGTACGATTGATTCACAGAACTAAAGCACTTCAAAGCATGCAGCCTGGGAACGATATCGTTCCCAGGCTTTTTTTTCGAAGCACTATGAATAATTCTCGTTTTTCGCGCAACAAATCTCCATTTTCACGCTTCATCGACGTTGCCAACGCGAAACGATTTATTTGTCGGAATCGAGGAGACCCGAGTAATTTCTCATCGTCAGATGACCGTCGATTTTCTGGACGAGATCGAGCGCGACCGAAACCACAATCAATAACCCTGTACCGCCGTAAAAACTGGCGATGGCAAAGTGTATCCCCAACGAACTGGAGACGAGGGTGGGGATGATAGCGACAAGGGCAAGAAATGCCGCTCCAACAAAAGTAATGCGGACCATCACCGATTCGAGATACGATGCGGTCCTGGCACCGGGTCGGTAACCGGGAATAAAACTTCCGTAATCTTTCAACTGGTCGGCCATGTCTTTGGGGTTAAATGTAATGGCTGTCCAAAAATAACAGAAGAAATAGATCAACGTGAGATAACACAAATTGTAGATAAAGCCATGACCTCCCGGCGCAAAGACGGAAGTCAGTAATTGCAGGAACGAGTTACCTCGGAAAAAATTTCCAATTTGCTGAAAAAGGAAATAGGGAAACATCAGCAGGCTGGAGGCAAAGATAATCGGCATCACGCCAGCCTGATTGACTCGAAGCGGCATGTGTTGTCGTTGTCCGCCCATCATTTTGCGTCCACGAATATGGCGGGCACTCTGCATGGGGATTCTGCGTTCGCCCTTGGTGATCACGATCACTCCCACCACGACAAATACGAAGAGACCGGAAAGCAGCAGCAATCTTTCAATGCCGGTGTCGCTTCCCAACTTCACACCCTGTTGAAACGCTGGCCCCAGAAGCTGCCAACCGGCGCTGGGCATACGAGCGAGAATCCCTGCCATAATCAACAGGCTGATTCCATTTCCAATTCCATAGGCATCGATCTGCTCCCCGATCCACATCAGCAAAATTGTGCCTGCTGTCATGGTGACCGTTCCAACCATGTGGTAGTAGAACGAATCGTAATCGGGCATAATAAAACTCGTCCCGGTTCCCAAGCCGGCGTGGAGCGCACGAATCCAAAAATAACTTTGGACAAGGCAAATGAGAACTGTTGCGTAACGGGTATATTCGTTGATTTTTCGTCGACCGGCTTCACCTTCTTTTTGCAGTTTTTCCAAAGGAGGATAAACGCTACCGAGAAGTTGAAAAATAATCGACGCGGAAATATAGGGCATAATTCCCAGCCCAAAAATGGTGCTGTTCCCAATGCTCGAAGCTGAAAACAGCGAAACCATTTGAATCACCTGTCCCAAACCGCCTTGTTGTTTCTGCAACTCCTGCATGTTGCGAAACATCGTTTCCTGGTCGATAAACGGTAACGGGATGGAGAAACCCATGCGGTAGACGGCAAGCAATCCCAGCGTCAGCAGAATTTTCTGCCTGAGTTCAGGAATTTTGAAGATGACAAGAAACTTCTGCCACATGTTGGGAACTTTCCTTCAACACACCGGGAAAACGTCCTGTCGATCCGTTCGTGGAAGACAAGTACGCTCTCTATCGATTTCGTAATTCAGAAATTAAAAATATCAGGAGACAATTTCGGTTTTTCCTCCGAGTGTGGAAATTTGGTTTTCGGCGGCTTGCGAAAATCGATTGGCCACGACATGAAGGTTTTTACGACTGAGGTTCCCTTTGGCAAGAATTTTAATTTCGTCGAAACGACCTTTGAGGATTCCTTTCTCGATCAAGGTCTCCCGATTGACAGTTTCGCCATCCTTAAAATACTTTTCCAAAGTCGAGAGATTCACAATGGCCACGACCGGTGCGAAGACTTTGTTACTGAATCCGCGTTTGGCGATTCGCCGTGCCAGCGGAGTTTGCCCGCCTTCAAAGCCGACACGTTTTGAAGCACCGCTTCGACTGAAGAACCCTTTATGTCCTTTGCCGGAGGTTTTGCCGTGACCGGAACCGGGACCGCGACCGATGCGTTTTCTTTTTTTTCTTTTTTGAATTCCTCGATGTACATCGTCCAGGATCATCAGATTGCGACTCCTCTCAGTTTTTCGATTTCTTCTTTCGTGCGAAGTTTTGCTAACCCGTCGAACGTTGCTTTTACCAGATTCATGGGATTATTCGAACCGAAACTTTTCGTGAGAATGTCGGAAATTCCCACAGATTCGACAACTGCATGAACGCATTCACCGGCAATGATGCCGGTTCCGGGAGAAGCCGGCATGAGGAGAACTTTGGAAGCACGATATTCCCCGACAATTCGATGAGGGATTGTCGTGCCGACGACGGGAACCTGAATGTTGTGTTTGTTGGCATCTTTGACCGCTTTTTCGACGGCGAGAGGAACTTCCACGGCTTTTCCATATCCCCAGCCGACTTTCCCGTTTTTGTCACCGTTGACAACAAGCGCTGTAAAGCTGAAACGTCGACCACCCTTCACCACGCAGGAACAACGCCTCACCTGGACGACCTTTTCGCCTGAATCTTTCTTTTGATCTCTCTGATCTCTTTTTTGACCGGTTGCCACCGAATAGTCTCCTCTGGATCGTTTGAATTACGATAAATTTCGTTTTCTAAAAATGGACTAAAATTTCAAACCGGAACTTCGAGCGGCATCGGCTAATGCAGCCACTCGACCATGATACCTCGAGTTTCCACGATCGAATGCGACTTCTGAAATACCTTTTTCCAACGCTCTTTGGCCGATGAGTGCACCGACCTTTTCGGCAGCTGCTTTGTTTCCCGCATTTTTTCCAACGCCTACCACTTCCTTTTCGCAGGAATTCGCTGCCACCAGAGTATGTCCTTTGACATCGTCGATGATTTGCGCATAAATATGCTTGCTGCTTCGAAACACGGAAAGTCGAAGTTTTCCATGAGCCGAACGACGCACTCGATTCCCGATGCGGAAATCGCGACGTCTCCTTTTGACGGTTAATTTTTTCTGAGTTTTCATCGGAGTGACAAACCTTTTTTGAAATGAAAAACATCCCACAGAAATTTCAAATTACGCACCGCCGGCAAAAGCTTCCCCGCTTTGCGTCGAACTTGCTCACCCTGATAACGAATCCCCTTGCCTTTATAGGGTTCGGGAGGTCGTACCTTTCGAATGACGGCAGCAAAATGCCCGACCGCCTGTTTATCGCAACTCTTCAGGACGATATGAGTCGGGTCGGGAAGTTCGCAGACGACCTGATTGGGGATTTCCAGACAGACGGAATTCGCAAAACCAACTTGAAGATCAAGGTTCTTTCCATTGATGACGGCGTTATAGCCGACACCCTGAATTTCGAGTTTCTTTTCGAAGTATTCTGTCATCCCTTGAACCATATTGGCTATCAGGCTTCGCGTCAAACCGTGCAAGGCGCGGTTCTGGCTTTGATCGTCGGGTCGGGTCACCGTGACTGTTCTGGCCTGTGTATCATAGGCCACGGTCATATTAGGATGAAACGAGAAAGATAACTCGCCATTCTTCCCTTTGACATTGATGGAGGTTCCCTGGATCGCAACTTCTACGCCGTCGGGAATGAGAACCGGTTTTTTACCTATTCGTGACATGAGGAACCATCGATTCGATTGATGACGAAAAATCCTGCAGATATTCGCTTTTGTGAAATACCTGTTTACCAAACCTGAAACAACACTTCGCCTCCGACATTCTCCTTCAGAGCCTCTTTGTTACTGACGATGCCTTTATTGGTGGAAAGGACGGAAATTCCCATTCCATCCATGACGCGGGGCATCTCTCTGGCCTGAGTAAAAACGCGACACCCCGGCTTGCTTGTCCTTTGGATATGCTGAATCACTTTCTCGCCATCGCGTCCGTATTTCAATTTAATCCTCAAAACGTTTTGAGGTTTTTGCTCCTCGACTTCGTGTCCCCAAATATAACCTTCGCGCTTCAACGTCTCTGCGATTCCAATTTTTGTTTTGGAAGAAGGCATTTCGACTTCCGCTCGCTCAATGGCGATGGCATTCCGAATTCGCGTAATCATATCCGCGATAGGGTCGGTCATCATGATTGAAAATCCTCGTTTGTATTTCTCTTTGAATCGGGTCGAGATTGGAATGGGAAATTCCAGCGAGTGCGCTACCAACTCGCTTTTGTCACACCAGGAATCACACCTTCATGACACATATTGCGAAAACAGATGCGACACAGTTTGAATTTGCGATAGACGGCGCGAGGTCTGCCACATAACGCACAACGACGTTCGCTTCGACTCGAGAACTTCGGCGTACGGTTGGCTTTTTCAATTTTCGCTTTACTGGCCATATTATTTTTGTCGATTCCAATTGAAAATACGATGGGTAAAGTTCAGAAGACAGTTTTCAAAATGACTCTGCGGCTTGAAATTGCGCTCAGGGTTCTTTCTGTAAGGGAACACCCAACGCGCGCAGCAACTCTTCTCCATGACGATCGTTTTCCGCCGAGGTGACGAAGGTGACGTTCATTCCTTGGGTATTTTTCACGGAATCGGGATGGACTTCGGGAAAGACCAGTTGTTCGTTCAGACCAAGACTGTAATTGCCACGACCATCGAACGACTTGCGATTCAAACCGCGGAAATCTCGTACTCTGGGAAGGGCGAGCGAAACCAGACGGTCGAGAAACTCGTACATCATTTTTCCGCGTAAAGTCACACGACAGCCAATCTCCATTCCTTTCCTCAGACGAAAAGTCGAGACCGCTTTTCGGGAGCGTGTGACTTGGGGTTTTTGTCCTGTAATCAGTCCCAGATGTCCCACGACTTCTTCCAGAATCTTGCGATCCTGAATGGCCTGACCAACCCCCATGCTGACAATGATTTTCAGCAGTTTGGGGACGGCAAACGTGTTTTTGATCGAAAGTTTTTCCTTCAGAGAAGGAACGATTTCCGAACGATATCTATCTTGTAACCTGGCCATGATCTGAACTCGATAATCTGTCGATTGACTGTTTTCTACTTATTTTGCATGTTGTTTTTTTGCAGGACCGATCACACCGGCCGATTCCCCGCACGATTTACAGAATCTTTCTTTTGTTCCGTCATCGAGAAAACGGTATCCCAACCGTGTTCCTTTGGAACAGGTACCGCAGTAATACATCACGTTTGAGCAGTCGATGGGCATCTCCAGGTTCAGTCGACCGCCCTGAGGGCTGCGAGGATGTCCCCTTTTCACATGTTTCAAAACGCGATTCACACCTTCGACGACCAGCTTATCTCCACCTTTTAAGATCTGAATGACCTTATGAGGAGTATCGGGACGGGCATCGTCGCCTGAGACGACGACGACGGTATCGTTTCTTTTGATCTTCATCTCTCAATATCTCTCAAACCAATTCTGTCTTAAACCACTTCACTGGCCAGACTGATAATTTTCATAAATTTTTTCGCACGAAGTTCTCTGGCGACAGCACCGAAGATGCGAGTTCCCCGCGGGTTGTTGTCTGTATCGAGAACGACAGCGGCATTACGATCGAACCGAACGTAACTTCCGTCGTCTCGGCGGGTCGCTTTCTTACAACGAACGATCACACACTTGACGATTCTCGCTTTTTGTTTTTTATCGGCAAATTGGCTTCCGGGAAGAGATTTGATGACGCTGGCGACAATGACATCGCCTATGGTCGCGTACCGTTTTTTGGTTCCGCCCAAAACCTTGATGCATCGTACCTGTTTGGCCCCGGAATTATCGGCGACATCGAGGACTGTCTGCATTTGAATCATAACTCTTCTCTCAAAATCACTGTTTGCCAAAATTGTCTGAGAAGGAACTTCGTAAAAAAAGAAGGTACTCAATCGCTATTCCGATTTCACAACCCGGATCAATTCCCAACGTTTGGTTTTAGAACGCGGTCGACATTCTACAATCTCCACCGTATCGCCTTCTTTGGCCTGGTTTTCTTCGTCGTGAACCTGACAAATCGTTCGACCGCTGACGATTTTGCCGTAGATGGAATGACGGTACCGACGTTCGATCTCCACGCGAAGAGATTTCTCTCTTTTATCGCTGGTCACTATTCCAATCTGCCTTTTTTTCATAAATGACGATCCTAGATATTTCCACCGTTGTCTGTTGATGCCGAGATCATCTGGGTCTGGCGTTGAGTTTGTAATGTTTTAATTCTGGCGATATCGCGACGCAGCCTTTGAAGGCTACTGGGGGCGTCCAGTTTTTCGGTCGCTGATTGAAAACGAAGCTGAAACAACTGTTTCTGCGCTTCTCGCATTTCGTGCATCAACTGGTCGTCACTCATCTCGCGAAATTCGCTCATTTTACTCATAGTTTTACTTCCCGCCGATCAAATCTCAACTGGTCGCGATCTCTCGTATTGTCTTGAAAAGTTTCCAAATAAATTGTCTCTGGAAGATCGATTTGAATGGGATCACTAAATACGGGGACGACGTTTCAACAGGCGGACCCTCAGAGGAAGTTTATAGGCCACGCGTGCAAAAATCTCACACGCCGCATCGTGGTCGACTCCCGCCAACTCGAACAGAACCGTCCCCGGTTTGATCACCGCAACCCAGTGATCCGGCTCACCTTTCCCTTTCCCCATTCGGGTTTCCAATGGTCGCGACGTCACGGATTTTTGAGGGAAGATTCGAATGTAAAGTTTCCCCTCACCCCGAACGTATTGCGTCGTCGCAATCCGACAGGCCTCAATTGTTTGCGCACTGATGTGGCCGGCTTCGGTCGATTGAAGCCCCCAGTCTCCAAAGGCGACGGTGTTGCCACGACAGGCATTACCTTTTATACGTCTTCTTTGACTTTTTCGGTGCTTGACCCTCTTTGGCATCAACGCCATCTTCAGACTCCTCGGTAGAATACATTCCCAGATCGATCCAGACTTTCACCCCAATCACACCGAATGTCGTTTTCGCTACTGCAAAACCGTAATCGATGTGCCTTTGAAGTGTCGAAAGAGGAATCGAACCGCGACTTGCTTTTTCGGTTCGGGACATTTCGGCACCGCCTAAACGTCCGGAAAGTTGAATTTTAATTCCATAAGCTCCGGCTTCCATCACCTGGTCCAGAGTCCGTTTGATAGTGCGTCGAAAACTTCCTCGTTTCATCAACTGTTGCGCCATATCCTCTGCGACAAGAGTGGCAGATCGCTGGGCATTGTTGATTTCTATGATTTTCAGATCCATTCGCCGGCCGGTCAGTTCCTCCAGATCGGATTTGAGGCGATCGACTTCCTGACCCTTTTTACCGATGATCAAACCCGGACGTGCCGCGGAAAGATGCACGATCACATGGTCACGGGTTCGTTCAATTTCGATTTTGGGAATACCGGCGGAATGATATTTCGTTTTAACGAATTTTCGAATCTTATCGTCTTCGATGAGTAAATCTCCGAAGTCCTTCTTCGGCGCGTACCAACGGCTTCGCCAGTCTTCGACAATACCGAAACGAAACCCGTTTGGATTAACTTTCTGTCCCATACCTTGTATCCCGTTTGAATTACTAAACGATGTTTCTACTTTGTGAGTTAAGACGGCAACTCCGGTGCGTCGATCGCTACGGTGATGTGCGACGTCCTTTTCCGAATGACAAATGCCATCCCTCTGGCTCTGGGCCGAATGCGTTTGAACATCGGGCCGCCGTCCGCTTTCGCTTCGACGATTTTCAGGTTATCGACATTTCGAATATTGCGATCTGCGGCATTCGCCATTGCACTTTTGAGAACCTTTTCCAACATCTTCGCACCCCGATTGGGAACGTAGCGGAGTTGATTGAGTCCCTCGACCGCCGTCATACCGCTGATCATTTCCGCAAAGGGTCGAACCTTCGTGGCCGATACTCTGGCATAACGATGAGTGGCTTTAACGAGTCCCATGACTTTCGATTCCCCTGTGTCCGATTTCCCTGTGTCCTGTTCGCCGGTGAACGATAAATGATTTCTCTCTGAAGAGAGGGATGGGAAGTTGCTACGCTACCTCGATCCTTTGGAACCATGCCCCCGGAACGTTCGGGTGTGGGCAAACTCTCCCAGTTTGTGACCCACCATTTCTTCAGTGACGTAAACATTCACATGAGCACGACCGTTATGAACCAGAAAGGTGTGACCCACAAATTCCGGGGCAATGGTACAACGACGTGCCCAGGTTTTGATGGCCTCTTTCCTGCCCGAATCGTTCAAGGCCTCCACCTTCTTCAAAAGTTTCTCGTCCACATAGGGACCTTTTTTTAACGAACGACTCATCTGTAATCCTTTGTAATCCTAAATTTCTGTTTTCGTTTCGGTATTTCGAGTTTCGGTCGAGATTTACACTTTCAAGGTACCGTACCGTCTCGATTTTCTACGCCGAATGATCGCCTTGCTCGAAGCTTTTCGACGTTTTCGTGTTCGTCCCCCCTTGGCCGCTTTTCCTGTGGGACTACAAGGATGACGACCGCCGGAATTGCGACCTTCACCACCACCCATCGGATGGGCGACTGGATTCATAGCCGTGCCACGAACGTGAGGTCGTCTTCCTTTCCATCGTTTTCGCCCGGCTTTACCCAGGACGATGCTGTTGTGTTCTGAATTTTCAATTTCGCCGATGGTCGCGCGGCAGGCAGACGGTAACCGCCGAACTTCACCCGAAGGTAAAGTAATTTGTGCCCATTTTCCTTCGGAAGCGTTCATCACTGCCGAAGCACCTGCACTGCGGCAAAGTTGACCACCCCGACCGGGACGCATTTCGACGTTGTGGATCGAAGTTCCCGGAGGGATATTCGCCAGCGTCATATTATTCCCAATTTCCGGTTCGCATTTATCTCCACTGACGACGGTTTCACCCGCTGTCAATCCTTCCGGAGCAAGGATATAGCGTTTCTCGCCATCGGCATAATGAAGTAAGGCAATCCGGGCGGAACGGTTAGGGTCGTATTCGATGAATGCGACCTTCGCAGGAACGCCATCTTTGTGTCTCTTAAAGTCAATCACCCGATACAACCTCTTATGTCCACCGCCACGGTGACGCGAAGTTATTTTCCCCTGGTTATTTCGCCCACTTTTTTTCTTGGCGCGCCTCACCAGCGATTTCTCAGGTTTCTTTTTACGGTCTGTAATTTCCGCAAAATCGCTGACGGTTGCCCCTCGGCGACCGGGAGTGACTGGTTTGTATCTTCGAACACCCATTGGATTATTCCGACTTCAGTTCTCGGTTGATCGATGAAAGATTGATTTCGAGATCGATTCTCTTAATCGATTTTCTTAGAAGAATGCGATTCTGTCATCTTCGTGTAACTCGACAATCGCTTTTTTCCACTTATTTGTATATCCGTAATGTACGCGGTGCCGACGAGGTTTCCCCTTGCGATTTTGTGTTCGCACTTTGACAACACGAACGCTCCACAGTTCCTGAACCGCATTTTTTACGTCGGTCTTATCGGCTGAAGGACTCACGGCAAACGTATACAAGTTGTGACGTTCCGAGAGGTAGGTTCCCTTCTCGGTCACCAACGGTCTCAAGACGACCTGATACGGCTCCAGCTTCACACCGGTTTTTTTTGTGTCCGCCATCACGCTAACTTTCGACTGAATGATTCGCCATGTTCACTTCTCGGTTCGACCTACTCTGTGTTCACACCTCGGATTTTATCCATCGCCCCTTTGGTGACGAGTAACCGTTTCCGATAAAGAAGATCGTATGCGTTGAGATCCTTCGCTGGTGAAATACCAAGATTTTCGATGTTTCGACCCGATTTGTAAATGTTCTCGTCGTAATTTTCGACCGTCAAAAGACAGGAATCCCGATCAAGATTCAATGCTTTCAACAGATTGGCCACGACTTTCGTTTTCGGTTCGGACATCTGGAAATCGTCAAGAACCGTGACTTCCTCGTCCTGAAACTTGCTTAACAACGCCATGCGAGTCGCCATTTTTACCGCTTTTTTTGGAAGACGATAGCTCCAGTCTTTGGGTCGTTTGGCAAACGTGTGACCGCCCCCTTTTCGCACGGGAGACCGAACGCTACCAGCCCGGGCGCGCCCCGTCCCTTTTTGGCGATACATTTTTGCGGTTGTCCCTTCGACCTCAGCACGAGACTTCGTCTTGGCGGTTCCCTGACGACGATTCGCCTCGTACATCACGACGACATCGTGAAGCAACTGCTTACTGATGTTCGACGCGAGTTCCGAGAGATCGAAGTCGTATTTTCCGACCTCGTTTCCATTGGCATCGACGACTGGTATTGAAATCATGGTTCGAATCCCGAATCTGCTTACTTCTTCCAACTCAAGGGATGAATAGGTGTCTTAGTTTTTTAGTATTTATTAGTGTGCCGAATTAAAACATACGCTCCGTTATGGCCGGGAATTGCTCCTTTCACAAGCAGCAAATTATTCTCGGCATCAACCCGAACGACTTTCAAATGACGAACCGTCACTTGTGAATTTCCATAACGGCCGGGCATCCGCGTTCCCTTAATCACTCGGGCAGGGTCAGCACTCATACCGATCGAACCACCATGACGATGGACTCGCTTGACTCCATGACTGGCACGCTGACCGGAAAAATTATGACGCTTCATGACCCCTGCGAATCCACGACCTTTTGTCGTTCCAATCACATCGACGAACTTCACATCGGCGAAAATACCGACATCAACAGCCTGACCAACCTCCAGCCCATGCTCTTCGCTGTCGGTGCGGAACTCGCGAATGAACCTCTGCGGCTCACATTCGGCTTTTGCAAGCAGTTCCACGCCTGCTTCGGTGAGTTTTTTGCTTCTTTTACTACCCAGGGAGGTCACATGGCCCCGCTCGCTTCGACTGGCATGTCTTCTTGACTTATCGTCGAAACCCAACTGAACTGCCTCGTAACCGTCACGATCCTTTGTGCGTACCTGCAGCACTCTGCACGGTCCGGCTTCGACCACCGTGACCGGGACGATACTTCCATCTTCGTTGAAGATTTGCGTCATTCCGATTTTTCGACCCAACAATCCTACTGGCATGACTCTACCAACCGTTCGTGAAACTTCGAAGACGTGTTAAAACACCCAGCCCAGTCGCCGGATTCGCAAGAATTCAGAGAAATTCTGAAGCTTTACGCCCCCAGACATCGTACTGAAAACTGCTATTTTCGCTTTTTCAAATCGGAAGTTCGCCGTTGATCTCGCAACCTTTTCAGCGGTTCGATCAGGCTGGATCGATCTAGCCGAGCTTAGATTCGGTTGCGGAAATCTTTCGACACTCCGCCAAAAAAAATCGCACAGACCAAACCGTGCGACGAATGTCATTTAATTGCTTCCAGAGGAAGCTTTGATTTTGATATCGACTCCCGCGGGAAGAGAGAGTTTATTCAGTGCATCGATGGTTTTCCCCGTGGGCTGAACGATATCGACCAACCTCTTATGCGTGCGAATTTCGAACTGCTCGCGAGATTTTTTGTCGATGTGTGGACTGCGCAAAACAGTGTACCGCTCGATACGGGTCGGAAGTGGAATCGGACCGTGTACAATCGCCCCCGTTTTTTTTGCTGTATCGACAATGTCGGCAGCGGATTGATCGAGGATCGAATGGTCGTAGGCTTCCATTCGGATTCTAATTTTCTCCTGACTGGCCTTGGCCACTCAACTCATCCTTCCCAAAAGAGTTACGTCCGAGCGAAACGCTGGGTAACGAGAGATTGTTACAAAACAAATAACCCGTTGGAACCTGAAATTCACGGTCCCATGTGGGACAGTTTTTACAAACCATCCCCGTCCGAATTCCCAAACAGAAAATCAGAAACGGGCAATGTTAGTGGTGCTTCAGATTTTTGTCAACAAAC
>Ga0114931_10003508_pt1 | contig 19842 bp, 15 predicted proteins | sample 2SBtaG_FD_89579 | JGI IMG/M metagenome (GOLD analysis project Ga0114931, IMG submission 89579) | Deep subsurface microbial communities from Kolumbo volcano to uncover new lineages of life (NeLLi) - 2SBTROV14_V59a metaG | ecosystem: Environmental > Aquatic > Marine > Volcanic | place: Kolumbo...
CCTGCCGTGGCGTAGATATAATCGCCGGAGCCGGGATAGACGAGAGAACCACCAGTATATATTGCCCCCGGGGTTGCCGTCATGGTTGTCCAAGGTGGGCTGGCGGTGGTCGTTGAGGTCAACACCACACTGGCACCATTCCCCGTGCCACTCACTTCCGTCTGGGTCATTGATGCGTCTACCATAGCAAACCCGGTATTGGTGGAGCCGTCATCGGTTTGCGTGGTTGAGGAGGCAGTTGCTGTGAGTGTAACGGTGGAGCCGGCGGTAATGGAGGTTGTCGTAGCTGAGTATTCCGTCCAGTCAGCAGGTGCGGGATGACCGGTAGTGTTTGCGGTGAGTGAATTCCAGTTGGTTTGTGTCCAGGTGTAGGTTGCCGCAAATGTGTTTTGCCAGGTACCAACGGTGAGGTTGAGAGTTAGGCTCACAATGGTTGATACGATAATGATCGTAACCGCAGTGGTGAAAGAGAATAGACGAACTTGTGTTCTGATACGCTTGTGTTCATAGTAGGAACCTTTGTATTGTCCTTGGTCATCTCGACCGGAAAAAAGGAGGAATGAAACACTTGGATCTTTGGTGAGAATAATGAAGAACTTCACGACCACCGAGGTCATTTCGTAGATCATCATCTTGAGGTCAAGCGTAATGATCCGCCAGCCGAAAGATGGATGCGTGTCAACTCCCGCAATATCGTGCTTCAGCTTTTCCTCAATGAGGGTAAGTTTGTGTTGAATGCTTCGATAGAGCTTGATCATGGTGCGTTTTTTGAACATAACGGGGTACTCAATGCGGTTACTGTGTGCGGTATGAAAAAGACGATCACCTATTCATTGTGAACGTAACGTCATTGTGCATACACCTGCATTATAGCAAGAAAACCGGATAAATCTCCGGTTTTATGCACATATATAATGGTGTGTGTAATAGTGTGCGTATCAGTGCAGCCTAGCTACACTGATACAAGATAATGCCGGCGGAAACGGAGACGTTCAGCGATTCCTTTTTGCCCCCCATAGGGATCTCGATCACCTTATCTGCCTTTTTCAGTACTGCCGACGAAAGTCCTCGCACCTCATTCCCAAACATAAACGCGGTTTTCCCACGTGAGCGGTAGGAACGGTAGTCGATAGCCGTTTTTGTCTGCTCGACCGCGACGATTGTAAACCCTTCGCGTTTCAGTTTTGCGATCACTGGACTTGCTTGTGCGTGATATTCCCATGGCACATACTCCTCCGCGCCGAGTGCCGACTTGGCAACATCTTTTCGCTTCTTTCCAAACCGGTCAAGCGGGGTCGGTGAAAACCCTGAAAGATAGATTTTTGAAACGCCCGCCCCGTCAGCCGTGCGAAAAATCGCGCCAATATTGTAAGTACTCCGAATATTATGTAAAACAAGAACAGTTGTATTTTTCATACGATTACTCTACCACGTTACTTTATCCATACACCTCACTTGGGGGTTTCACCCCCAAGTGAGGTGTATGATGTATTTCGATGTCATTGTAGATAATTTAGCACGCGACCAGTGGCACAAATTGCGCTCCTTTAGTATACTACTACCAATGTTAAGTATCTTTCCAGCATTGTTCACCTTTCGTATACTTGCGGCGCTCATCCTCCGTGTTGCCGTTGGGCTTATTTTTATCTATTTTGGGATTTCAAAAATATATAAAGAGAAAAAACGAAAGATCAGTTTTTTTGAAAAGATAGGGTTCGGAAAGGGAGTAACCTTCTTTTGGATTGTATCGATCATTGAGATCATCGCCGGCATACTTCTGGTGATCGGACTTCTCACCCAACTGGTAGCACTTGTTCTCCTTGGCATCTTGACCTATGCGACATATGTGAAGATTCGCCACCCGGAGCTCCTCACCAACACTCTCGAGTTTTACTTTCTGGCGATCGCGGTCCTTCTTGCGCTTCTTCTTCTCGGTGCCGGCGCCTTTGCGATTGACCTTCCGCTCTAATTTGTGTTATTATCTCTCGCGTACCTATTTCTTCGGGTTAGCTCATGAAAAGAGAGTGCGGACTGAAAACATCGAGAGGAGGATCTTTTATAAAAAGTACCATTTCCCGCCCATAGCTCAGTTGGTAGAGCAGCGGCCTTTTAAGCCGACGGTCGTAGGTTCGAGCCCTACTGGGCGGACAAGAAATAATTAAACCCCGATGCGGAGCATTGGGGATTTATTATTTCTCCGATCCAGTAGGGCTCGAACCGAGGGCGCGCGAAGCCCGCGAGGTACGAGCGGAGCGCCCGAGTGGGGGTCGAGGGAGTGAGATATTTTGGGAGAGAGTTTACGAACGAACCAAAATATCCACGAGAGTGACCGAGCCCTACTGGGCGGAGGCATATTGCGAGTGAAACGAATTGTTCGCCCGAGTAGGGCTCGAGTACCGCAATTCAATTCGGACATCGCATGTCCGAATGTGTGTCCATTAGTTATCCACACCCTTTTCTTGACCTTGTTGTAACAATAACGCTACAATAGTAGCAGATTAATCGTAGCGATGATCATACTCAAGTGGCCCGCTTTAGGGTAAAACAAAAAGGGTATCGACCAACGACTACAATAAGCACATCAAAACTCCTACACGCGATCGACAACGATCGCAACCATGAGAGGACTGCCCACAAAGCGGTCCTCTTTTTTTGTTCAATTTTCAATTGGAAACTCCACGAACCACATGTCGGATATCGGATGTCCGACATGTGGTTCGACAGAAAGGAACCCCGATTTACAACGTCAACGCGAAACGCTCGATAGCAGTATCAAGCTCCATACCACCACGCCGCGCACTATGATAGAGGTCGACGAGTTGCGTCGAAATATTCTCAAGTTCATCCTTCGTGAAATTTCGCACAAATCGCTTCGCCTTACCAAACACAAACGGATTGAGCCCAACTTCTTGCGCCGATGAAGCGCCACGCGCGAGAAGCATACTCTTAACCTGCCAAAAAAGTACGCCGTGGATCTCCTCGGGGGCAATACCCGCCATGCGCGCGCGGATAAGCGCGACCCAGAGTTTTTTCTTATTGCGCTCCCCCAACCCATCGGCAAGTGAAAATACACTGAACTCATCTTTTTTCTTTTCTTTCGCTTTTTTGAAAACAAAAACGTTTTTCGTGAACTTTTTCACTTTTGCGACCGATGGCGCGTCAAGTTTCTCTTCGATAAAAATAAAAAAGTCTTCGGTCGCTTCGATGTGTTTAAGGTTGCTTAATATAAAATCTTTGACCTCCTTTCTTTGTAAAACACCGTCAAGCACCACGATCGATCTCCCGCCAAAGAGACGCTCCCCGAACACCAGCTCCTCAAGCTCCCCTGGGGTAAGACCATCATCATCAAAACGAACAGTTGCCGCCGTAGCATCTTCCGCCATTGCGTGATCAACCGCTGATCGCGCTTCCGCAATAAGTGCTTCTCGGTCATTTCCATAGAAAAAATACAGCATGCTGATATTTTATGTTGTTTCCTTCATTCTATCAAATGATCAAACCACATGTCAGATATCGGATGTCCGACAGAAGGGATCCTCGAACATGCGATGTTGATCATTTAATGAAGTGGTTTCATTTCGCCCCACCTCTTCCCCGCTAAAACATTGACGATAAGCGGAATAGGTATCTCGGGAAAATCTTCCATTTCTTTTTTAATAAACTTCGCTACCTCCTCGACCTTACCCTCCCTTATCTCATAAATGAGCTCGTCGTGGATCTGAAGCAAGAGACGCACGTCCTCATGCACACCTCGAGCAGTGATCGCCTCATCAACTTTCCGCATCGCAATCTTGATAATGTCGGCGGTCGCGGTTCCTTGGATTGGCGCGTTCATCGCCATCCGTTCCGCCGCCGCGCGAATATAGGGGATGTGCGAACGCAAGTCATGGAAATTTCTTCTTCGTCCGAAAAATGTTGTTGTGTAACCATTCTTCCGTGCCTTTGATTTTACCGTATCGAAATATTCCGCAATCTTCGGAAATGCTTTGAAGTAATTATCATAGAATGTCTGCGCTTCCGCGCGAGTACCACCCAAATTGGCACGGAGTGCGTTAACCCCCATCCCATACACGATACCGAAGTTGATGACTTTCGCTCGTCGACGCATATCTTTTGTAACCTCATCCTCATCAACACCAAACACGCGTGAGGCGACCGAAGCATGAATATCTTTCCCGTCGCGAAAGATCTGCATCAACGCTTCATCTTCCGCCAAAACGGCAAGGATCCTCATCTCGATCTGCGAATAATCAAACGAGACGAGCTGCCATCCATCACCTGCAATAAACGCGTTTCTGATCGGAGCTCCTAATCCTTCTCCGGTCGGAATATTTTGCATGTTCGGATCGGTCGATGACATGCGCCCGGTTGTTGTTCCCGCCTGATTGAGCGTTGTATGAATCCTCCCGTCATCTGAAATAAGTTTTGGAAGAACGTCGATATAGGTCGAAAGAAGTTTTTTGACCTCACGATACGCCAAAAGATCATCAATGATCGGATGCTCTCCTGCAAGCTTCATGAGTTCCGACTCGCGGGTCGAGCGAGCACCTCCCGCTGTCTTTTTCAAGCCCTTGACCGCAAGCCCAAGCTCATCGAAAAGGACGATGCCAAGCTGTTTCGGTGAGTTAATATTGAATTCATGACCGGCGGCCGCCCAAATACTCTTTTCAAGCTGAGAAAGTTTTTTGTGATACTCAACCGAAAGTGAATCCAAAAACGCGCTATCCACGCGCACCCCCGTTTTCGATGCAGCTTTCCCGATCGGGATGAGGGGAAGCTCAATATCGGTGTAGACCTTCTCAAGATTAAGTTCTTTCAATTCAGCAAGAAGCGATTTCTTTGCATTAGCGATAGTTGACGCGCCAGTATGCTCAAAAACATCTTCGAGACTCGGATTGGTCATATCGGAGTTCACTACCCAAAGAGCAATCTTTACCTCTTCCGCTTCAGCACTCCTCTCTTCACTCACGTCAGGTGCCGGAGTGGTGTCCTCTTTTACTCCTTCTTTTTCTTCACCCTTTGAACCCGACAGAACCCCATCGAGACGATCTTTCAGTCCTCGAAACTCAAGCTCCGTGAATAGGCGGCGCACCGCTTCACGATCAAATGACCGACTCCACTCGGGCGGAAGAGAGAATGTATCGAGCGCATCCCGCCTGATCGTTCCCAGCTCTTTGGAAAAAAACGCTTCTTCCTCATGATCCTTCAAGAGCGCAATGATCCGTGGCTTGATCCCGGCAGAGGCAAAAGCCGATTCGTCATTTTTTAATTTTTGATAGATCTTCTCAAGTGAGCCAAAGGTTTTAATGAGGGTGGTTGCTGTTTTTTCTCCAATACCGGGGATGCCCGGAATGTTGTCTGACGGGTCACCACGCAACCCTTTGTAATCAGGAAGAAGTTTTGGTGAGAAGCCAAAGCGCTCAACAACCGCCTTTTCGTCATAAATGAGCGTATCGTTGATCCCCTTTTTAAGGGTGTACACCACAACGCGATCCCTTTCGACCAACTGAAGTGTATCCATGTCTCCGGAAGCGATCACGCTCGTGAGCCCTTTTATTTTTTTTGTTTTCTCAGCTATTGTTCCGATAATATCATCGGCTTCAAACCCCTCATTACTGTAGGTAGGAATACCAAATGCCGCAAAAACATCGGCGGAACGCTTGATCTGTGCGATGAGCGCGTCATCCGGCGCGGCTCTCCCTTCTTTATATTTCCCGTACGACTCATGCCGGAACGTCGGCTTTGGTAGATCGTAGCAGGCAGCGAAATAATCCGGTTTCAATTCGCGAATGATCTTTATCAAGAGCGTGGAGAGTCCATAAAGCGCGCCTGTCGGCTCGCCGGCACGCGAGGAAAAATCGGGAAGGGCATGATACGCGCGATGCAGGATCGCGTGAGTATCAAGAATAACGATAGTTTTTGTTGTGTCGAATTTTTTCATTTTTTGTTACGTAGCATGTTACGTAACATATTACGTAACAAATGTTTTATTAGTGGTGATCTCTCGGGTGTCCTCATCAATAAACTCAAACCGAAGATCGATCGTTTCTTTCGGAAGTGAACCACTCACATGTTCCGGCCATTCGACAAAAATGATATTGTCGGGGTTGCTTCGTATCTCAGACCATCCAAGTGCTTCTCTGTCGTCACCCCTTTTCAAACGGTACGCGTCGACATGAACGATCTGCTTGAACGAACTAGTCTCTTGAATATGGTACTTTTTCATAATAACAAATGTGGGGCTAGTCACAACATCAGAGACCCCGGCGGCCACAGCGACGCTTTTTACAAAAGTAGTCTTTCCGGCGCCAAGGTCACCATATAAGCAAACGACGAGTGCGTCAGGTCGTATTGGCTGGTCATTGACGGAGTGCCAAAACGATGCGGCATAGCGCCGCATCGCATCTTCCCCTTTGATCGTGAGATGTTTCATAAGTATTCAAACGAACTCCGCGCCGTTTTTGGTATTGTAGTACTTTTCTTCTCATTACAAAACCGCGCTGATGCGCGGTTTTGTAATGAAGTGTCATTTATTATTTCTTAAGAAAATCGGTTTTTGCACGCTCCATGGCGTTGCGTTCTTCTTCTTCAATTTCACGCTTGGAGCGTTTTCGCGCATTATAGAGGTAATTCATAAACGAAATCAAGACAAAGACCACCAGAGTAAGCACTGCCCACTCAAGCAATGTGCTCGGGAAAAACCCTCCACTATACACAACAGCATTCGCTCCGGCAAAAGAAAGCTCGCTATTATCCGTATGGGTATCCTCCGGCACGCTCGGCGTCGTGCTTGCTATGAGCACTGTCGAGGTTGCTTCAATCGGCAGTTCAATAACAACAGACGACGATTCAGTCGGTACGACTGTCGCCTGGCCGGCACTTCTATTTTGTTGCGCCGATTGTGTCGTAAAGCTGATGATCGATCCATGGTCCACTCCGGCGTCGGTTTTCACGACCGCACGGTAATAATACGTTGTTCCGGAAGAAAGACCCCTCAGTGAACGAGAGAATTTCACCGAGGTATCAGCTCCCAAGAATTGAGCAGAGGTGATATTGCCAAGCGCAACTGTTTTTCCCCACTCAAACCAACCATTTGCATCATTCCCGCCCGGGAATGCTACTCCCTGTAGTGCGGCGCCGGTTTTTCCGACAAGTGTCGCTTGTTGTGTAGCAACAATCGGCACCACGGAGATCACCCCACTACCTTTGGCACTTCTTGCCGGAGCACCACCACTCGCCGGCGTTGTAAAACTCAATGTGCTTCCATACACGTTTCCCGATCCCGGGTTTTGCGCCACGGCGCGATAGTAATAGGTTGTGTTTGGTTCCAATTTATTGAGTTGCGCACTGAAGCTTGATGCAAACCCGGCACTGTATGTCTGTGGTGTGACCGAACCAAGAGAAGTACTTCGCCCCCACTGGAACCATCGGATCACATCGGTTCTTCCGCGCGGATCAACCGAGCCGTTCAATTGTGCTGAGTTCTCGGTGATATTCGACGTCTGATAGGTTGTCACACTTGGCGCAAGATACGACACACCGGTAGCGCCGGTATAATAACTCCCTGCCACGACACTACCGTCGGCCAAAACAGTGAAACTCACCGAATTCCCGTAGAAAAACTGCCCGTGGTAGACAGCAACAACACGGTAATAATACGTGCCTGGCTTCAGTTTTTTAAGAGTGTGAGTAAATGGAGCAAGGTTTTGCGACATACGCAACTTCCTTGATTTGGTGCTATAGCTGAATCCGCTCCCACTTGATTTCCCCCAATCAAACCATGCGTAAAAACGATTACCTTTATCAGTGGCAACAAGGTCACCACCAACATAGATATATGCCTTCATTCGAACACTCTTACCCCCATTATTGACAGGGGTAAGCGTATTCAGCTCAAAACCACTCGCCCATGTTATTTGTGGCGCTACCAAACATGCCACGAGGAAAAGCGCGCAAAAAACTGCAAAAAAACGAGATATTGTACCTTTATATGATTGATACCTCATAGAACAAAGTTCTACTATAAAATATGCAGAAAGTCAAGACATTCTTTTCTTCATCTTTAGTCATATTTATAGAGATTACACTACCAGGAACACTGCGGACGTTCATAACATCATTGTTTTTTATGCTAAAAACAGATAAGATTAACTCACCTATGGTTACCTTCAATGAGACACGACAACAAAAAGAGCTTGAGGCACTGCGTCGCCAGGAAGAAGAGAAGCTCGTTGAGATCCTCGCGAAAAGGTACGGGCTCCCCTACATTGATATTGCTGCTATTGCTATCAGTAACGCCGCACTCTTGACGGTAAAAGAAAAAGACGCGCGCGAGTTTATGCTTGGCCCGTTTGCTCTAAAAGGAAAGGTGCTTGACGTTGCGATCCTTACCCCCAACGATCGTAGACACCAGGAAATAACAAAGCGACTTGAAGAGAATGGCTATCATGTCCGGCTTTTTATGGTATCTCATGCAGGCCTTGAGAAAATCTGGGATCGATATCACGACCTCACCATGTCGCAAAAAACGGAAGCGGGTGTTATGGATATCTCGGGGGAACAGCTCGAGGACATAACCAAAAAACTCGCTTCAATTGATGCGATAAAAACGGCAATAGAAAATGCCGCCGCGTCAAAAGACATTCACCGGGTCTCAAATACTTTTGCGATCATTTTAGGTGGTGCGCTTGCTACTCGCACCTCTGATATTCACATCGAACCACAAGATGGGTCGACCCGTCTCCGTTATCGTCTCGACGGTATTCTGCAAGACATTGCTGCTATCGACCAAAAGATGCACCACTTGCTCATTTCCCGCATTAAGCTATTGTCTGGCTTAAAATTGAATGTTTCCGGCGACACTCAAGATGGTCGGTTCAGTATCAAGATCAAGGATATAGAGATCGATATCAGAACCTCGATCCTGCCGGGGCCGTACGGAGAAGGTGTCGTGTTGCGAATCCTCAACCCGGATGCAATCTCGGTTCCCCTTGAGGCGCTCGGAATTGAAGAGAAGCTACTCGCGGCGCTCTTGAAAGAGATCGGCAAACCAAACGGCATGATCCTTACCACCGGACCAACAGGATCGGGTAAAACCACAACGCTGTATACCTTCCTCAAAAAAACATACAACCCGGGAATCAAAGTGATCACTATTGAGGACCCAATCGAATACCACCTTACCGGTATTACCCAGACTCAAGTCGAAAACAAAAGTAACTACACCTTCTTAAACGGTCTCCGCGCGGCACTTCGACAAGACCCGGACATCATCATGGTTGGTGAGATTCGAGACGGAGAAACAGCAAAGATTGCGGTAAACTCAGCGCTCACCGGCCACTTGGTGCTCTCGACGCTCCACACAAACAACGCTGCTGCCGCGATCCCGCGCTTGATCGACCTTGGGATCAATCCGAAAGTTATCGGATCAGCGCTCAACGCGGTGATCGCTCAACGACTCATTCGAAAGCTCTGCCCGGTGTGTAAAAAAGAAGTAACCCCTTCGGAGCGAGAATTAAATATTATCAATAAGACTATCCAGGATATCAAAGCAAAGCGCCCGGAAACAACCTATGGCGAGCAACCAATCAAGATCTATGGACCGCAAGGCTGTGATAAATGCAGTAACGCAGGGTATAAAGGGCGGGTTGGTATTTACGAAGCAGTCTTCATGAAAGGAGCACTGGTCAGACTTGTCCTCGCGGGGAGCCCGGGAGAGCAAGACATCGTCAAAGCAACAAAGGATCAAGGAATATACACCATGAAGGAAGATGGAATCGTCAAGGTCTTAAATGGAGTTTCATCCATTGCGGAACTTGAACGAGTGGTTGAATTGGATTAGTATCGATAGTAGTTTGAAAAAACAATAACTGATAGCTTATAGATTAGAGAATTGCCCCCGTAACTGCCTCCGAGCAACATATGGAAGACATTACTCTTTTACACAAAAGAAAAAGGGCCGTACTTTAATCCTCTAAACAACTCTTTTAATTAGGCACTAAAAGTTAGATACTCCTTCGAGGAGAAACCCAGAATCGGCAATACAGCAAACCCAGGAAGTCCTTAAGAAAATACCGTGTAGCGAAAACGCTTATTGTTTAGAGGATTAAAGTGCAACCCTTCTGTTTCGTACTTTCAGACACTAACTTAGCACAAAAATAAAATTATGTCAACCCCCCATGATAAAACCCGCCAGAGCGGCGCTGAAGCGGCATCGCTCGACCAAACCCTGCGTCCGGCACAGTGGGGAGAATATATTGGTCAAGATAAGATCAAGGAGAACCTTCGGATCCTCTTGACCGCTGCTCGTGAGCGTGGTCACCAACCGGAGCATATCCTTTTTTATGGACCACCCGGTCTCGGTAAGACCACTCTCGCCCACTTGATCGCAAGCGAGACAGGAAGTCAGCTCAGATCAACATCAGGACCGGCGATCGAGAAGGTTGGCGACCTTGCTTCCATTCTCACAAATCTTTCCCCGGGAGATATCCTTTTTATTGATGAGATCCATCGCCTCAATAAAACGATCGAGGAGGTCCTCTACCCCGCGATGGAGTCAGGGGTACTCGACATCATTATCGGAAAAGGACCTTCGGCGCGCACGATCCAGCTTGAACTTCCAACCTTCACGCTCATTGCCGCCACTACGCGCATGTCACTCCTCTCTTCCCCTCTCCGGTCACGATTTTCAGGTGGAGTATTTCGCCTTAAGTTCTACGATAACGATGAGATCAAGCAAATCATCAAGCGCTCTTCCGCGATACTAAATGCAAATGCCTCGGACGATGCATTGAGCGAAATTGCCAAACGAAGTCGCTCAACCCCCCGAACCGCAAACTTTCTTTTGAAGCGATGCCGTGACTTTGCTCAAGTGCACAAAGAAGAGTTCGCAGCGGGAACAGTCGCCGGCGCGCTTGCTCTGCTTGAGATCGATGAACTCGGGCTCACCACCGTTGACCGAAAGATCCTTGAGATCATTGTCGACAACTTTGCCGGTGGTCCTGTCGGGCTCAAAACAATCGCCGCCAGTCTTTCCGAAGATGAGGGTACGATTGAAGAAGTAAATGAACCGTACTTGATCCAGCTCGGGCTCCTTGAGCGTACCAGCCGTGGGCGGATCGCCACGAACCGCGCCTACCGCCACCTCGGCCGCGACCTTCCCGCCGACCGACAGGAGAAGCTCTTATAGGATACGCTCCGCGCGTCTTACCTCCACTACGACTCTTGACGAACGACCGCGCCGACTTTACTCATCAAAAACCTCTTGTATCAAGCACTCCCCCTTTGATATGGACGATAGATATTCTTTTTGTGGCGTTTTTGCTGATTACCCTATTTCGTGGTATGATACGTAATCATAACGAAATAACCACTATGTCCGGACATAATAAATGGTCAAAGATCAAACGCAAAAAAGAGGTAACTGACGCAAAAAAAAGCAAGGTATTTTCGAAATATGCCAAACTGATCGCGGTTGAATCGAAGAACGCGGGTGGTGATACGAGCTCCCCGGGACTTCGTGCCGTGATCGAGAAAGCAAAGGCGGAGAACATGCCCAACGACAACATTGATCGCGCTGTCAAAAAAGGTACAGGAAACGACATGACGCGGATGAACCCTGTGCTCTACGAAGCATATGGACCGGGGGGGTGTGCGATCCTTATTGAAGGATTGACCGATAACAAAAACCGCACCTCAGCAGAAGTAAAACATATACTCTCAAAGAATGGGTTTGCGCTCGCCAGTGCCGGTGCTGCCGCGTGGATATTTAAGAAGGACGACTCGGGATACACAGCACAAACAACCACAAAAATAAACGAGGACGACCAGACCAAACTCCAGAAGATCGTCGAGGAACTTGAGGATAATGATGATGTGCAAGATGTCTACACGAACGCCGCGTAGATCAAGATAATTTTTGTATGCGCGTTCTTGGTATAGACCCTGGATTCGAGCGACTTGGTATTGCCATTATAGAAGAGGATGCCTCCGGTGTTGCACTTATCTATTCTCATTGCTTTAAAACGGCGGCAGATCTGCCATTTAATGAACGCCTGATGGCGGTTGGAGATGAGGTCGCGCGAATCATTGAAAAATACCACCCCGAAGCGCTTGCAATCGAGACGCTTTTTTTTAACACCAACCAGAAGACAGCAATGATGGTGTCCGAGTCCCGTGGCGTGGTACTATATAGAGCAACACGAGCTGGTTTGACCGTTTATGAATATACACCGCCACAAATAAAGATTGCGGTGGCAGGTTATGGAAAGGCTGATAAAAAACAGGTTGCGTTTATGACAAAAAAGTTGGTTGCGGTCGGTGATGAGATCACCAGTGATGATGAGATCGACGCGATCGCCACAGGGCTCACCTGTCTCGCCTCATATAAAACAATTACATGAAAAAATCCGTAAAAAAAAGAGCAAGCAAGACAAAAGTACGCGGCGGCATCGTGCCACGATTACAAAAGATAAAAAAACGAATCGCTCGTAGAAAAAAAATACAAATAAAAGAAAAGCGCCGCTTCTGGTATTCGGTCTTGATCGGTATTATCTCATTCTTTTTTATTTTGAGTGGGTTTTTTGCACTCTGGATAACCACGATACGCATCCCGGATTTCAGCTCTCTCACTGATCGCAAGGTAGTTGAATCAACAAAAATATATGACCGGACCGGAGATATCCTTCTCTACGATGTTCATGACAATATCAAACGAACCAAGGTTGACATGACTGATATCTCACGATACGTGAAGAACGCCACTGTTGCCATAGAAGATGCTGATTTCTATAACCACTTCGGCGTACGACCGCTTGCAACACTACGAGCGGTGCTTTTACAGCCGTTGCGAGGAAAAGGTGTCCAGGGCGGATCAACAATAACTCAACAAGTGGTTAAAAACACACTCTTAACACCGGAAAAGAAGATCTCGCGAAAAATAAAAGAATGGGTACTGGCAATAAAACTCGAGCGAGCGCTCACTAAAAACCAAATACTTGCACTCTACCTCAATGAGGCACCCTATGGTGGCAATATTTACGGTGTTGAGGAAGCGGCAATGACTTTTTTCGGAAAGCATGCACGTGATCTTGATCTTGCTGAGAGCGCGTATATTGCTTCACTTCCTCAAGCCCCGACGTATTACTCTCCCTATGGGAACCATAAAGACGCGCTTGATACACGTAAAAATTTGGTTCTCAAAAAAATGCTTGAAGGAAATTTCATCAATGAGGATGAATACCAACAAGCACTGATCGAGCAGGTCACTTTTTTGCCACGAGACCCTTATGGGATAAAAGCACCTCACTTTGTCACCTGGATACGAGAATATCTGGTTGATAAGTATGGAGAGGAAGTTGTACAAGAGGGGGGCTTGAAGGTTATTACAACGCTCGATTATGACCTTCAAAAAAAAGCTGAGGAAACGGTCGCAAAATATGGCGATGAAAATGAAACAAAATACAATGCAAAAAATGCCGGAATGGTCGGAATCGATCCAAAAACCGGACAGGTTTTGATCATGGTTGGGTCGCGGGACTATTTTGACCCCGAGAAAGGAGGAAATTTTAATGTCACCCTTGCTCACCGCCAGCCAGGTTCCACATTCAAACCATTTGTCTATGCAACGGCGTTTATGAAAGGCTACACCCCCGACACAACGGTGTTCGACCTCCCTACGCAGTTTCAGACAACGTGCGACCCGAGCGGGAAGCCAATTTCAACAGAAGTTGATCCGCGGGATTGCTATATGCCGGTAAACTATGACGGTACCTATGTCGGACCTATTACCCTACGTAACGCGCTCGCTCAATCAAGAAACATACCGGCGATCAAAACTCTCTACCTTGCCGGCCTGCAAGACTCACTGAACACGGCAAAAAATATGGGTATCACCGGATTGTCAAATATAAATCAATACGGTCTGACACTCGTTTTAGGAGGCGGAGAGGTATCCCCCTTAGATATCACGAGTGCATATGGAACATTCGCCAACAATGGTGTTCATATGCCGACCGTCGGCATCCTCCGAGTTGAAGATAAGAATGGAAAGGTATTGGAAGAATACCAACCACAAAGTAAGCAGGTTATCCCGGAAAATATCGCGCTTGAGATAACCGATGTCCTTTCCGACAATAAGGCGCGAATACCCGCGTTTGGGGCGAATTCCCCGCTCTATTTTAAAGGAAGAGATGTGGCGGCAAAAACCGGAACAACCAATGATTACCGCGACGCCTGGACGATCGGCTATACCCCCTCATTCGTACTCGGTGCATGGGTGGGGAATAATGACAACTCCTCAATGGAAAAGAAAGTTGCGGGATATATTGTCGCGCCAATGTGGAATAAGGTAATGCAAGCAGTCCTTGAAAAATACCCTGATGAAAAATTCAAAAAACCAAAATATCCGGACCCCGCGTCACTCAAACCGGTACTCAAAGGAGAGTGGGATGGAAGTCAAACCTACTATATTGACAAAATATCAAAGAAGCTTGCAACACAATATACTCCCGATACATTACGCGAAGAACGCTCTGTAAAAGAGATCCATAGTATCCTCTATTGGGTTGATAAAAGAAACCCAAATGGACCAATTCCGGAACACCCTGAAACCGATCCGCAATTCAACCTCTGGGAAAAACCGGTTCGAGACTGGATGACAAGAATGAATATCGTTGAAGAAACCACCGATGTCATACCAACTACTGTTGATGATGTTCATACCCCGGAGAATTCCCCGAAACTTTCTTTTATCTCACCGACAGCGGGGTCGATCATCGGCAGTGGACAGCGAGTTATCTTCAATGTCACCTCAACGGGAACATACCCACTTACGCGAGTTGATTACTATGTGAATGATGCCTTTATTGGAACTGCCGACAGAAGCCCTTTTGAATACCCATTCACTTTCTCAGGAACAACGACCCCTACTATTCAAATAAAGGCGGTTGGTTATGATTCAATGTTAAACTCAAAGACCATTACCGCAACGTTTGACACAACCCCTTCTGCAAACTAGCTCATTATTTACTTACATGATCGTAAGGTTTTTTTCGCAAAGACCACGAAAGCAGTCTTCGCTCGCTTCGCTAAACGTACAATATCACTCTGTAAAAACTCAAGAGCATAGAAAAATTCAGGATATTCATTATATTTTTTTGTTTTTGAGAAAAAATAGTTTGTTATTATGATAGCGGTAACCGCAACAAGAAATCCGGCGATAACATCAACTCCATAATGCTCAAGGGTATAGAGTGATCCAAGCGTATTGAAAAAGAACCACGGGGTCAAAAGGACACCAAGTGGCACGGAAATAAGAAAACTAAAATAGAGAGCCAGTGTCCCCCATGCGATATGCATACTGGGAAACGTGGAGACGTGGAAATGCCCATCTTCCGGGTGGCTTCCCATAGCTGATCCAATGATACCATCATCGAGCGCGGCCACGCGGACACTGGTCATTTTTAAATACGGATCAATCGTCTTTACAAAGGTGGGTGGTATGTTGCTGGTCACTACTTTATTTCGATACATCTCAAATGGAGTTACCGCGGGGAATATATACCATGACGGTAACGCGATCATTACGACAAGAAAAAAAGAAACGACCAACTTCCGCAACAGGTTGATATCTTTTAAGAACGCCGCGATAAAAATGATCGAGGTGACTGTAGCAAGCGACATATACGACCAATAGAGCAAAAAATCAACAACGCGGTTACCGGATAATTGTTGTAGCCAAAACGGAACATATACACCAAAGAGTGTGCGATCGAGGTGCATAAGAAAGTTTGAAGAAGTAGCAACTTGTCGCGCGTCAACAACACTGATTTGTATAAGACCGGCCAACATACTTACTGTTGGAACAATAAATATTGTACTTAAAAATAGAGTGCTCTTTATCAATTTTTTGCGTTGTATTGAAGTACTATATTTTTTTTGTTTTTTATCTAAATAATGTTCTTCAAGAAATATTTTAAATCGTGCCGCCACTTTCACTATCAAGTAGACATAAAGAAAAAAGAAGGAAAGTTCAAAAAACCCTGCTCCAAAAAACAGAAAGTGTGCGGTACTACCTGAAAAGAAAATATTTTTAACCCCTAAAATCGCCCCGGGAGAATAATAGAGTCCGATAATAAAAATAATAATTGGGAAGATTATTAGGATATAGTATTCTATCGGCATTTGACCAGTAAGATCAAGTGCCGTGATGCAGCACTGGCGCTTTTGCATATTTTGTTTCTTGTGAAGCAACCCAGTCATCACTCAAAAAGTATCCTGATGTCAGATTTGAGAAATTTTTTTACTTTCCTGAATATATCCCGATAATTTTCCCCCAACCACAAGAGGTCACGGTGAAATACCTCAATACCATAGAAAAATTCGGGGTATTCACTGCTTTTTTTCGTCCGAGTGAATAAATAGTGGACAATAGCGATGCTCAACATACCAACCAACGCCCCGCCTATCATATCAACCCCGTAATGCTCCATCGTATACATCGCCCCAAATATATTAAATACATACCAAAATGAAGCAACCACACCAAGTGGCACGGAGATAAGAAAACTAAAATAGAGAGCCAGTGTCCCCCATGCAATATGCATACTAGGGAATGTGGAGACGTGAAAGTATCCCTTTTCCGGACTACTCCCCATACTGGAGATCCCATCGATCAAGCCCGCTACACGAGGGCTGGTTTCTTCTAAATATGGAGTAATGGTTGTTTGAATATTCTCCGGGATAACTGTTTCTGTCACATTATTACGATACATTTCAAATGGAGTAAGCGCGGGGAATATATAATATGATGGAGTAGCGAGCATTATTGCAAGAAAAAACGCGGCAACAAACCTACGAAGAATATCAATATCTTTTATTAATAAAAGTACAAAAATGACCGAGGTGATAACCGAGAGAAAGATATATGATTTAAATAAAATAAAATCAAGAATTGGTATATGAGAAAATTTTTGTAGCCAAAATGGAACATACACACCAAAGAGTGTGTGATCGAGATACATAAGAAAGTTGAAGTGTTTGCCACTTTTGTCGCCGTTGTACTTCCGATCTGCATCATATTTGCCAACATAAGAACGGAAGGAGCACTAAATACAATAATAAGAAAGGTGACACTTTTTAGTGTTTTTCTTAAAACCGAAAAAGGAAGTGTTGGTACTTGTTCTTCTGGAAATAAGATCTTCCTGAGCGCATTTTTTATAAAAATGGCCATTTTTATAATGAGATAGAAATAAAAAACAATAAAAGCAACTTGGAAAAATCCGGCACCAAAAAATAGGAAGTGTGCGGTGCTTTTTGAGAAAACAAGACCCTGTATACTTGTTATCGCGCTTGGAGAAATATAGAGACCAGAAACAAAAACAATAGCCGGAAATACAACTAAAAGAATAAACTCAATCGGTATTTTCTCAGTGATCTTCATACGTTTATAAAATATCAACAATTGAGGTATATTCTTTTTTTACCCTTTCCAATATTGCTGACTTCTTTAAAAAAATCTCATTTTTAACCGCTGGTCGATTTTTAATATGGATATTCTTTCCTGTAATGGTAATATCTTTCTTTTCGATCATTATACCAATACTCTCTTGAACCGCGTTAATAACACTTATTTTAAGCGCATAGTGTGGTGGAGTAAGTTTTTTAAACTTCTTAAAAAAAAGAGTGATCGAGTTCATAAAGTAATAGAATTTGTAATTTATTTCTTATATTGGGTGATAATATAAAGAAAGGAATTATTATTCACTCCCCTTATAACCATTGGTTTATTTTCTCCATTAAATGAGATAGAAATACTATCGTCGGTTGCTGTTTGAAGATAATCCATAATATGCCGTTGGTTAAAATTCGCAGTAATATCCTCTCCTGATATAGCTGCTTCTATTCTTGTGGTATTTTCTCCTTTATCATTTTTCGCGTTTATTTCACAAACTTTATCTTTTTTATTTATATTAATATTGATCTTATTGAAATTATCAGAAAAAATATTTGTTATTTTTAATGCATCAAGAATATCTTGTTTTAAAACAATAATATTTGTTGTACTTTCTTTGGGGATTATCTGTTGATAATCAGGAAAAATCCCATTCACAACCCGTGTTGTAATATAAATATCTTTATGAACGATCGAAAGTTGATTTTTATTAAAATGGATAATTATTTCTCCATCAATATCCTTAACTATTTTACTGATCTCGTGTATATTCTTGATTGGTATAATAACACCATCAAAATCCTCGACATTTTTATTTTGGATTTTTTTTTCAGCAAGTCGTAAAGAGTCGGTGGCAACAAAAATTAACGTTCCACTCTCTTGATAAATGAAAACGCTCGAGTATTCCGGTTTTATATCTGAAACAGCAGAACTATAATGCACTGATAATAACCCAGAAAGGAAGCTTTTTGCTGGAATAGTAAACTGTATCCCGTTATCCACTTTTGGTAGTGTTGGAAAATCATCCGGTTTTAAACTACGGATCAAGATTGTATTATTTTTTACTGATACAGTTAAGTTATCTCCGATCAATTCAAGAATGATTGAATTTTCATTCTTAATATTCGCAAGAACATCAATAAGAATATTTCCAGGAATAGCAATATTTCCTTGTTGTATCACTTTTGCGTGAATACTAAACTCAACACCAATATCAAGATTTGTGGCGCGAATTTTTAGTGAATTATCTTGTGTATATAATAAAACCGATTCCAATATGGGAAGTGTAGTATTTTTTCCAACAACTCTATTCGCAAGAGAGATGTATTTTTTTAATTTTTCAAATGAACATTCTACTTTCATATTATTTTTTCTTTCTAAGCTTTAATAAATAACTATTATAAAGGTGGAAAAGTTGAAAAGTAGAAAATATAACCTATTATCAATCTTATTAAGGATACTATTTTAGTATAAGATGTGTATAAGCGTATCATTATTTGTTGAAAAGTGTATTTCTTAAAAACTTATCACTCTTTATTAATACTTTTTACACATAATTATCTACTTGTTATAAACAGGTTTATAACATAGATCTAATTTGATCGATCTCTTGGGTAAGAAGGTTATCAACTTTTAAATCATCTTTTATTTTTCCACATGAATGGATCACTGTTGTATGATCTCTCCCTCCAAGTTTATTACCGATCAATGGGTATGAAATATTAAAATCCTCACGTAGTAGATACATAACAATTTGTCGTGGTTTTACAACCTCTCTTCGCCGTGTTTTTTCATATATAGAAACACTTTCAATACCATAAAAACCGGCAACAATATTAACAACATCATTAATAGAAACTGATCGTTTTTGTTTAATATTATTTTTAATTATTGATTTAACCTCATTTAAGGTCATTTCTTTATTCTTTAATTGTGATTGGAAGATAATAATATTCAATAAACCCTCTAATTCTCGAATATTTCCTTGAATCGAGGAGGCGATATATTCAATGATCTCGTCTGATAATATAAAATCATTCACTTTTGATTTTGATCGTAAAAGAGCAACTCGTGATTCATAATCAGGTTGCTGTATATCAATAATCATACCAGCGCTAAAACGTGACTTTAAGCGATCTTTTAGGCTTGGTATATAGTTTGGGTGTTGGTCGGATGAAAAAATAATCTGTTTATTGTTTTCATATAAAGTATTAAATAAGTGGAATAATTCCTCTTGAGTTTTTTCTTTGTTTGAGAGGAATTGAATATCGTCCATAATAAAAATATCATATTTACGATATTTGTCTTTAAATTCATTTATTTTATTTAATTGAAGGGAGTTAATATAGTCCATCGAAAATTTTTCCGAAGTAACATAATAGATCTTTTTC
>Ga0114931_10003509_pt1 | contig 19841 bp, 19 predicted proteins | sample 2SBtaG_FD_89579 | JGI IMG/M metagenome (GOLD analysis project Ga0114931, IMG submission 89579) | Deep subsurface microbial communities from Kolumbo volcano to uncover new lineages of life (NeLLi) - 2SBTROV14_V59a metaG | ecosystem: Environmental > Aquatic > Marine > Volcanic | place: Kolumbo...
CCGACAATGACCTGTTCGAGTCGCTGCCGCAACGCCTGGAATTCCGGTTGAGTCTGCATGATATGCCCTATTTGTTTCTCATAATCATAAAGTTATGAGACTAATTTAGACGGAGTGATACACGACAATATTCCCGGCGCGCTCAGTTCGCATCAGTTCGCGCCCCTCCCGGACAGACGGGCTGACCAGGCACTGAACGATTTTAAGTTGCAATATATTACTCAATGTAATATCCGTTTCCCATGAAAAATAGCAGCATCGTCTGGCTCGGCAATCAGCTTGAAGTAGAAGGACAGGCCTGGCTGTTTGAATTGCCGGTGCAGTCGCCCGACGTCGAAGCGCTCATGCGAGTTTCATTTAACCGAACGGAATCTGGAGACCGAATATACCGCGGCGTCGATGCTCGACGACATCTCCGAGACAAAAATCGAGCGATTTCTGCGCGGGATTGCCGAGAATAGGAATCACTGAACCGGGAGGCCCTTAAGGATTTCCTGTCTAACGTGATTGGCCAGGTCACGCTGGACCCGGCTACCCATGAATGCCAGATCAATTACCGTATCGGCATCAATCTGGGGGATAAGATGGCGTCCCCAAGGGGATTCGAACCCCTGTTGCAGCCTTGAAAGGGCTGTGTCCTAGGCCGACTAGACGATGGGGACACGGGTACTGAAACGCAAGTTCATAGTGGTGGAGCTAGGCGGGATCGAACCGCCGACCTCTACAATGCCATTGTAGCGCTCTCCCAGCTGAGCTATAGCCCCAGAGAATCGCGGATTGTAAAGAGGTATTCGAAAATCGTCAAGATGAAAAAAAGATTTTTAATGGCATTCGCCAAATTCAGGTGCCTGGTTTACCATTACCGGCATGTCACTACAGTTTATGGAAATCTTTCAAAGACGGGTCGAACAAACCCTGGACGCATGGTTGCCATCGGTGAACCTGGCACCCGCCCGACTGCATCAAGCCATGCGGTACGCAGCTTTGGCAAAAGGCAAGCGCCTACGCCCGGCTCTGGTCTATGCCACAGGAACGGCACTGGGCGTACCGGTTCAGGCATTGGACGGTCCGGCCTGCGCAGTGGAATTGGTTCACGCTTACTCACTTGTACACGATGATCTACCTTCCATGGATGATGATCATCTACGCCGCGGTCAACCCACCTGTCATATCGTTTACGGCGAAGCCATGGCCATTTTGGCCGGTGATGCCCTGCAAAGCCTGGCATTTTCCATACTTTGCCAGGATACCGAAATGCTTTGCGGTGCGGATCAACGCTTGACCATGATAAAAATTCTCGCCGATTCGATCAGTTCCATGGGGATGGCCGGCGGTCAGGCCATGGATTTGCAAGCTGAAGGAAAACAATTAACGCTGGCGGAATTGGACGACATGCACCGGCGTAAGACCGGATGTTTGATTACCGCCAGTGTACAATTGGGAGCGCTTTCGATTCGGGATGTGGACGATTCGCTTGTGCAAGCACTGATGAGCTTCGGTGACCACATCGGTCTTGCCTTCCAAATCCGTGATGATATTCTGGACGTTGAAGGGGATACCTAATTGATGGGCAAACAACAGGGGGCGGATATCAAGCGAAACAAATCCACGTATCCTGCGTTGATGGGAGTGGAGGCGGCCAATCGCCGTGCCTTGGATCTGTTGGAGCGAGCGCGGGAATGTATACAATGTCTGGGTGGCGTATCGGAGTCTTTGCTCACCCTATCTGAATTTGTTGTCAGCCGGAAACACTAATGCCTAAATCTTCATACGCCCTGTTGCAGGCCATCGACTCTCCCGAGCAACTGCGCCAGCTGCCTGAAACGCGGCTGCCGGAACTTGCCGATCAACTTCGGGAATACTTGGTCGAGACCGTCTCCGAGACCGGCGGGCATTTATCCGCCGGATTGGGTACCGTTGAGTTGACCCTGGCACTGCACTATGTCTACAACACCCCAGAGGATTTGCTGGTCTGGGACGTGGGTCATCAAACCTATCCCCATAAAATTATTACCGGTCGCCGGGACCGAATGTCCAGCATTCGCCAATTTGGCGGCCTGTCCGGTTTTCCCAAACGTGAAGAAAATACCTATGATACATTTGGCGTCGGGCACTCCAGCACTTCGGTGGGAGCCGCGCTGGGCATGTCAATTGCCAATCGTTTGGCCGGCGAACAAAAAAAAATCGCCGCCATAATCGGCGATGGTGCCTTGACAGCCGGTATGGCTTTTGAGGCTTTGAATCATGCCGGCGATGTCGCCGCCGATGTCCTGGTCATACTCAATGACAATGATATGTCGATTTCCCCCAATGTCGGCGCCATGTCTAAATATCTGGCCCGCATGCTCTCAGGCAAACTGTATTCATCGATGCGTGAAAGCGATAAAAAAACCCTTAGCGCCATACCAAGCGTTTTCAAACTGGCGCAATTAGCCGAAGAACACGTCAAAGGCATGATGGTACCCGGAACCTTATTCGAAGAGTTGGGCTTTAACTATATTGGCCCTATTGATGGCCATGACTTAAGTGCGCTGGTGCCGACATTGCGCAATCTTCGTTCGCTGCCCGGCGCTCAGTTTCTGCATGTGGTCACCACAAAAGGCAAAGGTTACGGGCCCGCGGAAGAGAATCCATGCAAATTCCACGGTGTCAGCCAGTTCAACCCAAAAACAGGGCTTCCCAAGTCAGCCGCCAAGAAAAAACTGACTTATACGGAGGTTTTTGGCCGCTGGATATGCGATATGGCTGAAAACGATCCCAAGCTGGTCGGCATAACACCAGCCATGCGGGAAGGCTCCGGCTTGGTGGCATTTTCCGAACAATTTCCCGAGCGCTATTTTGATGTGGGAATCGCCGAACAACACAGTGTGACGCTGGCAGCGGGTTTGGCCTGCGAAGGTTATCGGCCGGTGGTAGCCATATACTCCACCTTTCTGCAAAGGGCCTATGACCAGCTTATCCACGATGTGTGTATCCAGAACCTGCCTGTATTATTCGCCATCGATCGGGCGGGTATTGTGGGTCCGGACGGACCCACCCATTGTGGCAGTTTTGACTTAAGTTTTCTGCGCTGTATTCCTAACATGGTGGTGATGACACCCGCGGACGAGCGGGAATGCCGGCAAATGCTGTCCACCGGATTTCGGCATCAAGGCCCGTCGGCTGTACGCTATCCCCGTGGCGGTGGTATCGGCAGTGAAACCGATAGCTCCCTTGAAAGCATTCCCCTTGGCAAGGCCGAATTGCGACGGGAAGGCAAGCAGGTTGCCATCCTGGCATTTGGCGCGGTCCTGGGGGCGGCACAAGCCGCTGGCGACGAACTGGACGCCAGTGTCATCAATATGCGTTTTGTCAAACCGCTGGACAGAGAACTGCTGATTCGAACGGCGCTACGTCATGAGCTGCTGGTAACCGTGGAAGATAATGCGGTTCAAGGCGGCGCGGGCACCGCCGTAGCGGAGCTCCTGCAAGCTGAAGGACTGGCAAAACGTGTACTTCACCTGGGACTACCCGACCGATTCTTTCCTCATGGAAGCCGAGAAGAACTTCTGGGCTTACTGGGCCTGGATCAAAACGGTATCGTGTCTTCCGTACGTGACGAACTTAAGCGTTTGAGTCTAAAGACTATTAAATCCGTCTAAATTAGAGTAAAATAGTCTAGAAAGAATATTATGGTAAGCTTATACACCCTCACGATACGCTCCGAGTTCGCCGCGGCTCACCAGTTGAGAAATTACCCCGGTGACTGTGCCCGCCTGCACGGCCATAACTGGAAGCTGGAAGTGCAAGTGACGGCCAATAAGCTTGATGACAAAGGTATGGTTGTGGACTTCAAAGCGATCAAGCAGGCGACCAATGAAATAGCCGGCATGTTTGACCACCACAACCTTAACGAAATTGCGCCGTTTACCCATCTCAACCCCACGGCGGAGAATATAGCGGCCTACTTTTACCACGCGCTATCTGAAATGTTGAATGATGATCGTGTTAAAATAAAGTCGGTAAGCGTGTGGGAAACAGACAGGGCCTGTGCCAGTTACACTGAGGAATGACCCATGGATCAGTCTTCGGCCAGCATTGCCGATGTGCAAGGTTTATCCGACAACCGCAATATTCCCATCAACAAAGTGGGCATAAAAGATATTCGTCATCCGGTTCGGGTACGTGACAAAAATGGCGGTGACCAACACACCATTGCCACGTTTAATATGTATGTCAATTTGCCGCATAACTTCAAGGGCACTCATATGTCCCGCTTTGTGGAAATACTTAATCAACGCGAACGGGAAATTGGCGTCGAGTCGTTTGCGGACATGTTGCGGGATATGGTCAAGGTGCTGGAAGCTCAGGCCGGCCACATCGAAATGTCATTCCCCTTCTTTGTCAACAAAAATGCGCCCGTGTCCGGCGTGCAAAGCTTAATGGATTATAACGTGACATTCACCGGTGAGATTTTCAATAACGAACCGGTTATGCAGATCAAAGTGGTAGTACCTGTGACCAGTTTGTGTCCATGCTCAAAAACCATTTCCGACTACGGTGCGCATAATCAACGATCCCATGTCACCATCGAAGTCGCGACCAATGAATTCGTATGGATTGAGGACTTGATTCAAATAGTGGAAAACGAAGCTTCCTGCGAACTTTACGGCCTTTTAAAACGACCGGATGAAAAATTCGTTACGGAAAAGGCCTATAACAATCCGCGTTTTGTCGAAGACGTGGTGCGCGCCATCGCCCAACGCCTCAACGAGGACAATCGAATCAACGCCTACACGGTGGAATCGGAAAACTTTGAATCCATCCATAATCATTCCGCCTACGCCATGATTGAGCATGACAAAAAAGCTGCCAACACGAATATCTCATAATCATTTTTCACCTATAATCCAGCCCACATCTTCATTTAGGCCGGTCATGGTTTGCATCGACATTAGAGGCTTCCGAGCACCTCAATATGATCCGTTATGATCCCGTGTATCGGAAGACCTTCCACACTTTCAAAATCCTTAACGGTATCGGCCAACACATAGAATCGAACCTTGTTACGATAGAGTTTGGCGAGAAACGTATACGGCCATCCCCAAATGTATTTCGAATACTTCAAAGGCAACACAACACCTTCACCACTTAGACCTTTACCAATCGGACTAAGCCCGAAACTATACACATACGATTGAATAATTTGTTTAATCTTTTGACGCGGCAAGGTCAATCTTTTGATTGTCGGTACCAAACGTTGAATAGAGGCATACGACGCATCTTGCGCCCAAAGGAAAATATTGGCTCGTTGTTTTACAGGCAAGCTTAGAACAACCTCGGCAATACGTTGAGAAACGGTTCGATTGTTACCGTTTTTATTATGTATAAGAAATTTTCTGCCTGCGAACAAGGAAAGAACTTCCTTAAGTGTCAGTATTTCACCAATGGCTTTATCGCGAAAAGGAAAAGTCTTGCCGCCATCAAATGTGTAGCCATATCCGATATCCAGCTTCCTTAGCTCTTCAAGCATATGATTTTTAACGTAACCTTTCCCATTGGTGCGACAATCGAGCATGTCATCATGGAAAACCACGAGATAATTGTCTTTGGTAGGCCGTACGTCTATTTCCACCATGGTCGCCCCATACTGAAATGCCGCCTGAATGGAAGCTTTGGTATTTTCTATATAAGGATGGATCGGCTTAAAAATTCTTGCGGCTGTACATGTTCGATCATCCAAATCTTGCTTGCGAAAATCCTGGTGCACACCACGATGCGCAATAATCTCTCGGTTCAGACGTTGTGTAAGATCGCGGGGACTGCCAACGTTAAAATACTGAAAACCAACGAAAAGTAGAAGTAGAAAGATAATAATAATAACTATCGATAAAATACGTTTGATGGTACCGAATCCTCTGACATACAACTACAGAAAATCTATGCAGCATGGTTAGAATAGCATAATTGAATTCGGCACGACATCCCGTCACATCAACGCCGTGGACAAAACAGGCAGTCACGCCAACAAGGATTTACTTTTCCAGAATCATCGCGCCGCCCTTGTGTTGTAACTTTACGCGATTTAAAAATGACATTCCCAATAATACCGTTTGCGGAAAATCACCATTGAGAACCACCGCATCGACACGATTCAGCGTAATCCCACCTAACTGTACCCTGTCCAAGGTTAAATGATGGCCGGTTTCGACACCGGATGCCGTACTAATATGCACTTTCCTACCGTCTTTATAGCGCAAGCGCAACCGTTTGGCATGCCGGCTGTTCATGGCGATAAAGGTTGCGCCGGTATCCACAAGAAATGCTGTTGGGTTGCCGTTTATACGTCCTTTACTTCGGTACATGCCGTTGGCATCCGGCAACAATTGCACGCGCTTGAATGTCGGTGCGGACATTACCCTACCCCGGTCTTGGCCCAACCCCAATCGCATCCGTTGTCCCTGATAATCCAATACCGCCGATCCGCTGCTGGCCGATACCAGCTTGACCCCTTCTGGACTGCGCTGGCCGATGGAAAGTACCCTTCTATGACCGTCAATTTTCACAATAGCTTTATTTTTGAAAAGTCCTAAAATAGTCAGCTGTGGATTTGCCCAAGCAGAGGCGTATGTGCATAACCAGCAGGTGATCATTAAATTAAGCAAGGTGTTACGCATAAGATCATGAAACCCTTAAAAATATTTCGCCACGTCGACTGCGAAGGACCGGGATATTTAGGTTCCGTTCTGGAACGGGAAAATATCCCTTTTACTATAGTGTGTATCGACCTCGGACAGGACTTTTCCATCATTCCGGACGATTGTAGCGGCCTGATTTTTATGGGCGGACCGATGAGTGTCAATGATGATTTAGCCTGGATTAGCCGGGAAATTGAACTCATCCAAGCGGCCGTCGCCCGCGGACTGCCTGTTTTGGGACACTGCCTGGGTGGGCAACTCCTCGCCAAAGCTTTAGGCGCCGACATCAGTCCGAATCGGGTACGGGAGATCGGTTGGCATACGGTGGAAAAAACCGGCTACCATGAATTCACTCGGAACTTGCCGGAAAGTTTTTCGGCATTTCACTGGCATGGGGAAAGTTTTGCCGTTCCCCAGGGTGGCCGGCAATTGTTACGTAACGAGCACTGCGAAAATCAGGCTTTTTCCTTCCGAAATTGCCTGGGCCTGCAATGCCATGTGGAAATGACCGAGGTCATGGTCCGCGAATGGATAACACGCTATGCGGAAGAATTGCACGGCCCATCCAGCGTACAGAATGCTGCGAGCATCAAAAAAAATCTAAGCGATCGGTGTACACAATTACAATGTGTCGCAGATAAACTGTATATGAACTGGCTACGGGAATCGACCCGCTGAGGCCCTTTAACCGGCGAATGACCTGGTGGTCCATGCGGAAAGTTTGGTAGCGAGAAAACCCGCGATTTTGCACTGTCAAAGTCAAAGCGCCATGGCGTAGACATCGCGGCTTGCCGGATCAAAGGGCACCGTGCGACAGAAAATAACAGCGGCATTTGTCACTTCATTTCCCTAACGGCCCGGTTACCTCAATCCCATGCGTCACGCTGTATAAAATGCTTCCATGCACTGAACCGTGTTAACCCAGAAACATGCAAGGCTCACGGCGTAAATTTATGCATTGTCAGGACCGGGAAATTCCGCGACGCAAGCGCGGAAAATGTCTTCGTAAATACGCTCATCGATATCGCTTACGGCCATCGCAAATAGGGTAGAAATATCATTAACCCAATGTATAAATTTTTCAAATTGCATGGGTTTTATGTAGCCGTTTTGCCTCGCGATAGATCCGTCGCTTACCACACCTTCGACGATGGCATTGATGATGTAACCAACCGAGGCGACTATGTTTTTTGGTATGTCCTGTTTGCCTCGAAGCTGATACCGTAACTCACGCAGCCCATAAAGTACCTGTCTATACTCTTGCCAGGGCATACTCAGATTCCATGGACTCATGGCTTGCGCCAATCCGGGAGTCGCAGCCCGTCCGCTGTGCCGATACAACAGTTCGCTGACTTCATCCAAACTCATTGTCGATGCCGCGGTCTGAATTGTGAGCCGTACCGAAAATCAGTAATGTTCGTACCTTTCCGCGATCGCCTTTGTTCCGTGGTAATGGCTAGGGGCTAGGGCACAACCGAATCGATCTGTATCTGCAATGCATTGCTGCCGACCTTGACCACGGGACTGGCACCCTTAAGGTCGCCGCTTTGCTGCATGGCTGTGCCACTTTTCGACACCAACGCGGTGATTATCACATCGGGAAAATCCGACAATTTAGCCGCCGGACTCATGGACAAAGAATCATCAAGCGTGAATTTCAACGGTAAGTCTTTGACTTGTTTGCGAATCACCGCCAATGGCATACGCGGACCTTTGGCTGCCTTGGCATACACGAACAGCGTATCGCCCGGTGATGCCTTGGCGGCAACCGCTTCCGCCAGGCTGATTTCACCGCTTATACTGGTGTGCACAGGTGCTGCCGACGGCGGTGTGGCACGGCTACTCGCACCCCCACCGGTGATGGCCGGTTGCGGCGGCGGTGTAGCCGCACTACTGGCCACATGGTTTATCTCAATGTTGATGTTGCTACTGCCGACCGCCAAGGGTTGACTGTTACCGTACAAATCACCCGGTCGCTGCATAACATCGCCGGATTTGGCAACCCGTGCGGTAATAACCACTTGGTTGACCGTAGCCAGCGTCAACTGTTCATTCATCGATTTGGATTCATCCAACTTAAATGTATACGGTAAGTCTTTGACCGTAATTCGTTCCACGGCCACGGGCATACGCGGTCCCCGGGTTGCCTGGGCAAACAGAAACACAATGTCATCCGGTTTGGCTTTAGCTTTCAGATCGTCAGCCAATGTAACCGTTCCACTGAGTTCGGCACGCGCGCCGCCCGGATGGGCCTTGGCATTGGTACCCGCATTAGCCATGTCACCGCCGCCTAATTGGTTTTTGGCTTCGGCTATACTCTGACGTAACGTTTGTGCGTCTTTAGATTTAGGATCCAGTACCTGCATTAGATTGTCCCAGTAAGCAAGCGCCGTTTTATAATCATGCTCCTGAAATGCCGCCGTACCCGCCAGCCACAACGATTTTTTATGGAATGGTTGCAATCGCAGCGCTTTTTTTATGATCTCGTAGGGCTTGCCGCTTAAACTGTTTTTCTGCATGGCCAAAGCGTCAGCGTAATGGGACAGGATATCCGCATTCGTTTCACCTTTTTCGGCAATAATTTTCTCCAGCTCTTTGACGGCCTGCCCGGCGCGATTGGTTTGGGTAAGGTAGTTGGCGTAGTCGGCGCGCAATTGAACATTATTTTCCGTTTTTACAATACCTTCTTTATAGGTTTGTTCGGCTTGTTCCGGTTTGCGCATATAGGTATAGGCCCGTGCCAGCATCATCCAACTGCCAATATCACCGGGGTTTTTGTCGAGATTTGTTTTCAGCTCACTTAGCATCTGATCCGGCGACATGCCTTGATGACCAGGTGTGGATCGGGGTTTATCCTTAGCCAGCATCACTTCCGTCATACTGGTACCTTTCATCGCATACAAGCCGATCGCCAGCACCGGCACAGCAACCGATAGTATCACCATTAACTGCCAATTGGACTGCCGTGAAAAGCCGGGCATAGCCGCGGGCACCTCATCGAGCTCATACAATAAGCTGGCTTCAAGTTCTTTCTCGGCCTGCTCAAACTGGCTTTGGGATATTGTTTCAAGGCTTAAATCATTTTTAAGCTCGGCAATTTTGTCCTTGACCACTTCCACATTAAGTTTATTGCGATCGATTCCGGCTGACGATGTCATCACCAAAGGCGCCAACACCAATGCCATGCCGACAAGCACAAAAACAATTGCGATAATCCAGAAAACTACAACCATCAGGATTCACCTTTACTTAATAATTTCTTAACACGCTCGGACTGCTCGTCACTGACAGTCGCTTCCGGACGGGTTCTGCCTTGTTGCTTACGTATCGCCGTCACCAACACCAGGATTGCTATGATCAGCAAAGCCACAGGGAACTCCCAAACAAGCATATTGGCTAAAGTAAACGGTGGCTCATAGACAATAAAGTCACCGTATCGATCGGTAAGAAACGCTTTGATTTCCTGATCCGTCTTGCCTTCCTGAAATTGGTCACGTAATTCGCCGCGAATTTGATCGGCAAAACCCGATTTGGAATCAAAAATGGACTGGTTTTGACATTTAAGACAACGCAACTCTTTGGACAAATCGTGGATTTTTTGCTCCAATACCGTATCACCGACCATCGGCTGGGCTTCCTTGGCGATCGCCAGCCCCATACTGAGTAGAAGCGCAATCATGACCGCGTATTTCATCCTTCCAACTCCTTAACCATGGGTTTGATCACATCTTGATAATCTTTCCAACTGATGGGGCCGGTGAATTTCTTACGGATAACACCTTTCTTGTCAATGAGAAATGACTCGGGTACACCGTACACACCAAAATCCAAACTCACTTTACTGTTATCCATGACGATCAAGGCATACGGATTACCGTGTTCGGCCAGCCATCGTTTGGCATCGGTAGGCTTATCTTTGTAATTCAATCCATAAATGGCAATATTCTCGCTCGCCATGGCTTGCAGAACTCTATGTTCTTGAACGCATGCCACGCACCAGGAAGCCCAGACGTTTAGCATCCAAACTTTTCCCCTTAGGCTATCGCTCGCGAATTGTTCGTTTTTATACAGCCTTTGCAATTGGAAATCCCGTATGGAACGGTCAATTTGGGTGGTTTTGACCAACACGCCACCGGCCCGCCTTTCAGGGCCGAACAATCCCCACAACAGCAATACTGAAATAGCCATAAAAACGATCAACGGAATGATAAATTTATTCATGCACTACCCCGTCGTACTCGCCGCCAAAGAACGGACAGCAAATTTTTTGGCTTTACGGCCGACTCGATACCTGCGATCGGACAACACAAATCCGCCCGCAATGGCCATAAACAGGGAACCCGACCAAATCCACACCACAAACGGTTTGTAGTAAACGCGCACGCTCCAAGACGTTCCCTTCTTATTTAGCGGATCACCCAAAGAAACATACAGATCCCGAAATATGCTGGTATATATTCCGGCTTCGGTCATGGGTCGCCGCTGCGCCCGGTAGATACGTTTTTCAGGAGTCAAAACCGTGACCGCATCCCCCCCCCTGGTGACGGTAAAGTAACCGCGGTCTGCATCGTAGTTCGGACCCGACACTTTTTCCATATTGATAAACCGGAAAGTGTAATCATGGATCGACAAGGTATCCCCGATATCCATACGCACATCCCGTTCCACCTGGTAGTTGCTGACCATGGTGATGCCGATAATGCTTACCGCCAAGCCGATATGGCCGAAACACATACCGTAAAAACTGCTGGGAATTTGAATCATGCGGTTTTTTACCGGACCTTTTTCACTCAGCATGCTAATACGCGTAACAAAGTTCAATAGTGTGGCGTAAATGATCCAAAACGCCGCAAAGGAGCCTGCCAAAACATAGGGATTAAATGCTTCACCGTCAAATAACACGATCACTATCGCCGTCGCAATGGCCGCCACCAAAGGCACCCGAAGTTGTTTGGCAATGGCCAAAGGATCAGCTTTCTTCCAATATGCCACCGGCCCGATACCCATCAGAATAGCTGCTGTCACGGCAAGCGGCACAAAAAATAAATTAAAAAACGGCGGACCCACGGAAATATTTTTGTCAAAAGCTTCGTAGAGAATGGGCGCCAACGTGCCCATTAATACCACGGCGCAGGCAACAACCAACAATACATTACCACTTAATATGGCGGTTTCTTTGGACAGAGAGTGAAACATGCCGCCACCGAATACGGTCGATGCCCTAAGCGCATACAAAAGCAAGGAACCGCCAACCACGATAAGCAGGAATATAAGAATAAACAGGCCGCGTTCCGGATCGGCTGCAAAGGAATGCACCGAGGTCAGTACACCGGAGCGCACTAGGAATGTGCCCAGCAGACTTAAAGAAAACGCCAAAATGGCCAATAAAACAGACCAGCTTCGGAAACTGCCGCGTTTCTCCGTGACTGCCAGGGAATGAATTAATGCCGTACCCGCCAACCAAGGCATGAACGAGGCATTTTCCACCGGATCCCAGAACCACCAACCGCCCCAACCCAGTTCGTAGTAAGCCCACCAACTGCCTAAGGCAATGCCGACAGATAGAAACATCCAGGCTATGGTGGTCCAGGGTCGTGTCCAACGGACCCAGGTAGAATCAAGTTTTCCACCCATTAGCGCCGCCAATGCAAAAGCAAATGCCACGGAGAAGCCCACGTAACCCATATATAACATTGGCGGATGGATCACAAGGCCAAAATCCTGCAACAATGGATTAAGATCCTGACCGTCCATCGGTCCGGGTAACACCCGCTCGAAGGGATTGGACGTAAACACCATAAAGCTGATAAATCCAACGGCGACAAGACCCAGCACGCTTAATACCCGGGCTACCATATCCAACGGTAAATGGCGGCTGAATATGGTGACTGACACGGTCCAAACCGATAAAAACAACACCCATAACAGCAGTGAACCTTCGTGGCCACCCCAAATACCGGCAAATTTGTACTGCACCGGCATATGGGAGTTGGAATGCATGGCGATATAAGTAACACTAAAATCATCGTTTAAAAACGAATACGCCAAACATGCAAAGGCTATGGCGATAAACACAAACAATCCGACGGACGTGGTTCGTGCCATATTCATCCATTGAACGTTGCCGATTTGCGCGCCCACCAGAGGTACAATACCCAAGGTCAAAGCGAGCATTAATGACAGGATTAACGAGAAATTTCCGAGTTCCGGTATCATAAGCCTACTCTACTGGTTAAAACTACGGTTGTTTGGATTCCTGGGCTAAAGCTTCACCCCTTTTCATGGCTTTTTTGACATCAGGCGGCATATAGTCTTCGTCATGCTTGGCCAATACTTCATTGGCGACGAATATACCGCTGTCATTAATCTTACCTTCCGCCACGATTCCAGAGCCTTCTTTGAACAAATCAGGCAGTATCCCGGTATAGCGGACATCGATGTTATTCGCCTTATCGGTAACCGTAAATTGCACGGTCAGGCCTTCATCAACCTTCTTTAAACTACCTTTTACCACCATGCCGCCGAGTCGAAAGGCCTGGTTGGGTTTGAGCTGTTTCTGCACGATGTCAGTTGGACTCATAAAATAAAACAGTTTACTTTCCAAAGCGGTATAGATAAGAACCATGACCAACGCGCCACCGGCCAATCCCGCACCAATAAACAAAAAACGTTTATGCCTCGCTTTCATTATCTTGCACTCTCTTTAAGTTTACATACTGCTTGAATTTAATTTCGGCGTTCTTGTCCCGCCACTTTATAAAAAAAATCTCCGCAACAATACATACTGCGACTAACAAATAGGACGGCCAAACATACCAGCCTTGGCCATTCATAAAGACAAAATCGTAGACGGATTGCCATTTCATGTTTTCGCTCCCAGCAGTTGCTGCACCCATGCTGTGCGTTTTTCCTGCTCCAGCATGATTGCCCTGACCCGCATCAGCGAGGCGGCAATGCTATACATCCAAAAACTAAACACCATGACCAACATAGCCACCACACTGACCACCGGCATGGTATGACCGGGCCTGATGTTTGCCGGTTGGTGTATGGTGGGCAGTTTTACGGCGAAGAAAATTAGCGGAAGAAAGACTACACCCACAATGGCCAGGATGGCACCGGCCCGCATGGCACGGCGTGCATCGTCGATAACGACCTGTAACAGGATAAAACCCATGTAAAGAAAAAACAGAACCAGTTCGGTCATAAGCCTGGGATCGGGCGTCCAGGTGAAATTGGGATTCCAGGCTGCTCGCCCCCAAATGATACCGGTTATCAATGCAATAAACGTCATCATGGCTCCGGTGGGAGCCAATGCGCTGGCCATCATGCCTGAAAGCCGCGCTTTGAGAATAAATCCAAGCATGGCATAACCGCCCATGATCATGTAAATAAACATGGACATCCAGGAGGCGGCCACATGCACAAAAATGATATGGTAAGCCTCTTTCTGCAGTCCGGCGACGCGCGGCGTTTCAAAAAAACTCAAATACAGGCCGATCACCCCGGACAAAACCGCCAGCACCATAAATACCGGAATCATTTTTCCCGCAACCGGATAAAATGTTTTCGGTGTCGAAAATTGCAACCAGAATGCACGATTTAACATAACTTAACTTATTCCATCGAAATACGAACTGCCGTCGCCGCGGCCCACGGTAACAATATCAAGGTCAACAGCAGAACCGCTGACATCAACGCCATATGTGCCTTAAATCCCAACCCTGTTGCATACGCTTCCACGGATCCAGCACCGTAGATCATAACCGGTACATACAAGGGTAGTACCAGCAAAGACACCAAAATATTGCTGTTACGTAAACCCAAGGTTAATCCCGCGCCCATGGCACCGATAAGACTTAGCGCCGGCGTACCCATAAGCAATGTCAACATAAGCACCAACTGCTCCGGTACCGACAGCCCCAGCTGCATACCCAATAAGGGTGCAATCAATACCAGCGGCAATCCAGCCACCAACCAATGGGCAATAATTTTGCCGAATACAATGAGCGAAAACGGTTGTGGTATTAAGATCAACTGTTCCAGCGTCCCATCTTGATAATCACTCGAGAACATCTGCCCCAGTGATAACATGGTCGCTAACAGCGCCGATATCCATATTATTATAGGGGCTATTTCCTTAAGCATTCGGGCTTCTTGTTCCGTTTCAGGGCCCATGGCGATGGGAAATAAACTCACTGATATTATAAAGAAAAAAATTACGGTCAAAAGTTCAGCCCGTCTTCGCATTGCCAGACGCAGATCACGTTTTATTACCGTGAAAACGATTTTAAGCATGAGTGGGACTGCTTTTGGTGGCCCCCAGGCGAATTTTTTTAATCTCAACCCCCGGAATGGTAATACTTTGATGGGTGGTCATGATCACCGAGCCGCCCCGCTTGACGTGCTCACCGATGGTTTTTTCAATTTTCGCCACACCATGGACATCGATGGCGGTTAACGGTTCATCCAAAATCCAAAGGGTGGCGGAAGAACAGTACAAACGGGACAAGGCCACACGCCGTTTTTGGCCTGCGGATAGGTAGTGGGTTGGCATATCTTCAAAGCCTTTCAAATCGACTTCCTGCAAGGCACTGGCGGCGTCCAGCTTGCTTTCGCCACACAGGACGGTACTTAGTCGTAGATTTTCCCCGGCTGTCAGTTCGCCCTTCACAGCCGGTAAATGACCGAAATACAGCAGTTCGCGAATATAGGCTTCCCTTTCTTTATAGATATTTTCACCACGCCACCATACCTCACCGTCTTCCGGTTCGCTCAAACCCGCCAAAATCCTCAATAGACTGGTTTTCCCACTGCCATTGCGTCCCTCGATGACCGCGGCCTGCCCGGCGTTCACGCTGAACGATAGATCGGCGAATAATTGCCGGTCGCTACGCACACAGCCTAGCGATTTCACGTTTAATAAAATAGGATCATCCGCCGCTTGCATTTTTTTTCCTCACGGTGACGAAGTGTAACAATAAGATCACAAAGAATAAACCGCGGTGGTAGGGGAGTCAGAAATTCCGACGAAAGCCAAACGTATAAAGATAGTTGTTACTGTCCGGAATCGTGTCTTGGGAATTTTTTGTCTGCTCGTAGCGGGCCTCAAATTGGACTTCAAAACTACGCTTCCAGCGGTAGTCCAGCTTTAAGGATGGGCGTAAACGAGTCTGCGTATTACCCGGATTGCCATTTTCATCATCAACAAAGTCACGCTGATCGGCGAGCAGTCGGGTGCTAAACCGCAGTGCGCGGCTAAACGCAAACCGGTTGGATAAACTCAATTGCATGCCAGTGTATCTGGTGTCCTCGGCCAGTCTCAAGCCGATGATATGGGAGTCCTGATTCTGAACTATTTGGCTGAATACCCATTGCATGGAATAGGCAAGCTGGTCGGAATCATCGGTGTCCTTTTCAAATTCGGACAGCGGATCATTAGGATCGATCGGAATCAAATTGGACAACGTCGTCTTGATTTGGCTGATATCCATATTGACCTGGAACTTAGTATTAAACGAATGGTTAAGCGCCAGGGTAATAAATTGTGAGCTACCGGTATTGTCCAATGCCGAATCCCTTATCAACTGCTCGTCGCAGGTTCGCAGGTAGTCTGCTATTTCCGTAAAAATCTGCTGTACACCGCATTTTGAGCTAAGTTGCGAGGTGTTATTCAGTGCGTTTCGCGTTTGCAGTAGCGGGCTTTTGCGGTCATCAATATTCATATTTAAAGTGGTTGCACTACTCACGCGCCACAGCGTATTGAGCATGATCAGATTCATGGCCTGGTAGACGGGCTCGTAATCAACCGTTGCGAAGATGTTCATCTTTGGATGACCCCAACGAACTTCCAATCCCGTCGAATTGCGGTTGTTGATGCCGTCGATGGCTTGGGTAAAAAAGTAAGGGGTAAAATCGAGGTATTTAAAGTACGAGCCGAAACCAAGATTGGCGCTGACAAAAGGCATGTTGGTCTGGATACGGTCTTTTTCGGTAAAATCCACGGTGTATCCCATAGACACCGAAGCACGGGTCTTGGTCGTAAAATCATAACCCATCTGCAGTCCGTCAAAACGGCCAAAGATACCTCCGGAATTGCCGGATTGGCGACCTAATCGCATATTATACTTAATTCGGGAATCCTTTAGCTCGAAATAGAGCCGATTGGCCTCGAATGTCGTGGGATTGGTCTCATCGTCCTTATCCAAATCATTACGCTGAGTTACGGTTCCATAGGCCACTGTGCGAATATCAAAGCGCGGACTGCGGAATCGCCCACTCATATTGAGATAGGATTGCACCGAGCTGATTTCGTTGGTCGCCGCATTCTTCTGATCGGTTTTAAGTGCGCCTTGAAATCCATACACCGACAAACTGCCGAACATATCCTTGCGAAAACCGGTTGAAGCCAATACCTTGGTTCGCTTCAGGCTACCCGCGGGTACAACTGCCGGCGCACTCAATTCAGCCAACCGTTGTTTGACTCGCTCGTGACCGGCTCCCTTGGGGTAAACCTTTAAATAATGCTGATACAGGCGTTTTGCATGAGCCCGTTGATCATTCCGCTCCCTGGCCAGCGCCAGTAGTTCCTGAGAATCTGCGTGCAGGGAGTGATTTTTGGCATTTAACACACGGGTAAATAACTTGATGGCAGCCAGATTATCCCCTCGGGTCAGCGCCGCGCGGCCCTGCGCCATCAACACTTCCATGGCCCTGTCATTGGCCTTCCTACCACCGGCTCCCACAGGAGGCAACCGCAACGTAGACCGCTTTTGCGTTCGTTGCACCAAGGTTTCCCTGGAAGACTGCCGCTTAGGCGCAGGCTGTGGTGTCGGCGTTTTTACGCGTCTTTGCTCCGATACTTTGGTCATCTTTTTAGGTACGGGCTTCGCTACCGAAGCGGGACGACTTGGGTTCGTGCTTGCCGTTGCTACGGCAATCGGCTGATTTTTTCGTTTTACCAACATAGCCTGAATACGTGCCGCCTCTTCGGGGCTGATCAAATTCATGGGCTCACCTTTCGGTTTAACTTCAGGCAGGGTGATTTTTATGGAATCGTTGCCGCCTTGCTCCATTCGAAAAGCGACCATGCGCTTAAACTGCACACTGATCAGTGGATCGTTAACGTTAAAGCCGTCATAGCTCACGCTTCGCAGAGGAATATCATTATGTTTTTCCGCCATCCGTACTTCTTCCAACGGCAAGCGGTGTTTTTGTACATCGGTCAAATGGAATTTAAACCTGGCGTCGGCCCTGCTGGCTCGATCCTTTAATACCCTGGATCGAAATTGTATCGGTACGGCAAATCGGATTTCAATCTCCGCCTGGCCTTTGGGATTGACACCGTATTGAATATCATCGATCAACTGGGCAGACAAATCCCCCGTTCCGGCTGAGATCACCGGAAAACTGAAACTTAACATGACGGCAACGATACCGAATTTAGTCACGTTCATTGATCAGCCTATAAAACCTAACAAATACAGAATATTACGAAGAGGCCATTGTTGTCCGTCCAGGTAAAGACGAAGCGAGGTCATATAACCGCAGAAAGCATGGTTATTTTACCTCATTTCCCGCAAGATTAGGGGATTAATTGTCGCTATCGATACTAACAAACGACCATTGCCCAAACTGAGCTCTATTTAACACACCGGTAACACACTTTTATCCGCGAGCCACCGCCTTTTACATTGGAATTATTCATCAACTTACATCCCTCCACCGCCGCCACCTCCCATACCGCCACCACCGCCCATACCACCGCCCATACCACCACCAGGAGCCGGAGCGGGTGCCGGAGCCGGAGCGGGTGCCGTTGTCGGGCAGTCCGCGAAATTATTACTCCAAACATCCGTGTTATGACACACACTGCAATCGTCGGTGGTGGGGCAATGGTCCGCCGGCTTGTCGTTCAAGTGGCAAGTACTGCAGGTACCCAAAATCTCGGCATGATTCGCCCTGGCCGGTTTCCAAGCGTTGGTGCTATGGCAAGCATCACACACGTTTGTGGTGCTGATATGCCCCGCCGGCTTACCGGCGGCAATTGAACCATTATGGCAACTGCTGCAGATTCCCAGTACGGCGGTATGATCCACACGCAGCACAGGTCTCCATGCGGAGGTACTATGACAGGCCTCGCAAACGTTGGTACTGGCAATATGGGTGGCGTCCTTCCCTCGGGCAAAGGTGCCGTTGTGACAACTAAAACAATTATTGCTGATTGTGGTGTGGTCCACGGTTGCACCTGACCAGGTACTCGTGATGTGGCAGGCATCGCATTCCTGGGTTGTGGGAATATGATTGGTCGGCTTGCCGACGGCTATGGTGTTGTTGTGGCAGACACTGCAACTACCCGTTACTTGATTGTGGTCAACCCGGGTAACCGGCCGCCAAGCCGCGGTCGCATGGCAAGCTTCGCAAACATTGGTGCTGGCAATATGGGAGGCGTTCTTACCGGTGGCAATCACATTGTTATGACAACTGAAACAGTTTCCGGTCACACCGGTGTGATTAAACGTCGCACCTAACCAGGTATCGGTACTGTGGCATTCATTGCATTCCAACGTTGTGGGAAGGTGGTTCGAGGGTTTTCCCTTGGCGATGGTATTGTTATGGCAGGCGCTGCAACTACCACGTACTTCGACATGATCCACGCGAGTGACGGGTTTCCATGCAATTGTGCTATGACAAGCCTGGCATTGGTCGCTGGAAGCGATATGGTTGGTGGACTTACCGACTGCCGTTGTGCCGTTGTGACAACTGCTGCATACCCCAAGCACTTCGTTATGATCAACCGTTGTCACCGGTTTAAAGGTAGCGGTGCTGTGGCAGAGTTCACAGCTATTGGACGTCGCGATATGGGTTGCGTTCTTTGGCAGGGCCGTGGTGCCGTTGTGGCAACCCAGGCAGTTCGTTGTGATACCTGTATGATCAAACGTAGCGTTTTTCCAATTGGTGGTGTCATGGCAGGTATCACATTCCGCCGTGGTCGGTACATGTTGCGGGTGTTTGCCCATGGCAACGGTACCGTTATGACAGCTGCTGCATACCCCAAGCACCTCGTTATGATCAACCGTGGTTACCGGTTTAAAGGTAGCCGTGCTGTGGCAGAGTTCACAGCTGTTGGATGTCGTGATATGAGTTGTGTTCTTTGGCATGGCC
>Ga0114931_10003510_pt1 | contig 19840 bp, 17 predicted proteins | sample 2SBtaG_FD_89579 | JGI IMG/M metagenome (GOLD analysis project Ga0114931, IMG submission 89579) | Deep subsurface microbial communities from Kolumbo volcano to uncover new lineages of life (NeLLi) - 2SBTROV14_V59a metaG | ecosystem: Environmental > Aquatic > Marine > Volcanic | place: Kolumbo...
ATGGAAAATGAACTACCTCCTCCACCCACAAATAGCACGATCTCATCAATTTTCAAAAACAATGCTTACGTGTTAATAGTCTCTTTTTGTTTAAGTTTATTCTATGGTGCAGGTGCAATCTTCCTGATAACTTTGAATGCTTCAATATTTGCATCAGCACTTGCAAATGCAATCCGGACAAAGTTGCCAGGTACTGGATTTATTCAAATGTATTCATTCATGATCTGTAACGTGGGGATTATGTTTCTTCACCTAATTCCTGAAGTTATGGGTTATCTTATGGCTGCTATTGCAGGAGGAGTATTATCACAAGCATTTGCCAGAGAAAAAATAGGCAGCAGTGATTTTAAATACGTTGTTATTGATTCATTGATAATGCTTGTTTTCTCATTTATTGTCATATTTTTCGCAGCAGTTATAGAAAGCAAAGCGTCAGCAAAACTTATTGAAAATAATACATGCCAAGTTCATCCATACTGGATAATTGCTTCTGTAGGATTGCTCGTAATTGGAATGGTAATTTTTGAAATTTACAGGGTTAAACATTACAGACGAAGCAAAATATTTAAAAATGATGATGTAGACAATAATCAATAAGTAAATTATTGTTAAAAAAAGAGGTGCTATTATTGGAAATCAACTGTAAACAGACCACTATCAGTGAACACACTGGTGGTATGCTCGCTAATGCTCGGGCCAGTTTACGGTTGATAGTTTCTCATTTGCACCACAGTTATATAAGGGTGAAAAAAGGAAACTTCTTTTTATTCATAGTAATATTTATTCTTATGTCTGTTTACTGCATAGCGCAAACGCCACTACCACCACCACCACCAGAAGATATTGGACAGAATGAAATAACCTGCTTCAACAATGTAAAAGATGGCAATGAAACAGATGTTGATTGTGGAGGTATCTGTAATAAATGTGAAACAGGTATGATTTGTACCACAAATGATGATTGCCTTGATGGTTTTTGCTCAGAAGACATGATATGCACAGTACCAAATGCATGTTCAAACAACATGATAGACTTAGGAGAAACTGATGTGGACTGCGGCGGAGAATGTAACCCTTGCATAAATGGATTAAATTGTATAAATGACCCAGATTGCATAAGTGGGTTTTGTAATTCTGAAAAAGTATGTTCTGTTGGGTCTCCAATAACTACAACAGAAAATAACACCAGCAACACAGTAGAAAACAATAATAATGAGAATCCTGAAAAACCATGCTCTGAATGTATATGTAATGATACAGAGGATGGTGAAACAAAACAATCAAATATTTTTTTCTGGCTCCTTCTTATATATGGTATTGGATGTACTGGAGCCTTAATCTATCTTTTTAGAGATAAATTTCCAACATATTCAAAAAGGATACAGGAAGCTGCAATCAATGAACCTCATACTACACCAAGAGAAGAAAAAGCACAGACTTATGTATCACAATACCTAACACTAGGTTATAGTAGAAATTCTATTGAAGTAGGTCTTCGTAGAAACAAGTTTACACAAGAAGAAATAAACAAAGCTTTTGAATCCCAGACAATCTAAAAAAAAATTTGTTCTTAGGCGCTCCTTATAAGGATAAAATAATCCTATTTTCAGTCTATAAACCTGATAATATCACAGAATTATTACGTGCAATTCAAGCGATATCAGGACATTATCAAAAATAAACTATTACTCAACTTTCTGGGTATTGAATATATCTGAGTAACAGAGATAGTGATGACTATACCAACATTGGTGCAGGACGACATGAGGGAAGTCCTGTTCTGGGTGGATCGTATGTCAAACGCTCAAGTTAATTCGTAATTCTTACGAATTAAAGTTCGCCAAAGCGAACTTTTTGACTGTCTTCCGCCAATAATGACAGTATAGATTGACATTTATATGACTTTTTGGACAGCGCTTTTCATAGAAAATTTTATATAGTAACAAAATCAAAATGAGATTATCCTAGTAAAAATGAGGTTGATAATATGAAAAAATTGTTTGTAAATATTCTTATTATGTGTATAATTATTTCTATGGCTGGTGCCTTTGTTCTGGCAATGTATTGTGCTCCGTGTAACGGTGGTAATAATGATGCGGATTGGGAAACTACAAGTTGGTCTTCTTGTTTAAATGACAAAAAAGTAATGACTAACACATGGCATTATTGTGCATGTTGTGGTGCAAGTGCATCAAATAATTGGGATTGTGTTGCAGGAGGAAGTTGTTGGGGATGTTCATACCAACATGGTGGCATTTGCGATAATGGTGATCTTTGTACACAATCAGGTACAAGTAAGAATACTCAAACATATTATTATTGCCCAGGAACAAATTGTGCAACGCCTTGTAATCCAAATACAATTGCAGGTTGTGATGCAGCTTGTAATACACAAACACCTGTTTGTGGAGATGGAATAATAAATCTGGATTGGGAAGAATGTGATGATGGCAACAATCTAAATGGTGATGGTTGCTCAAATGAATGTAAAAAAGAAGCTCCAGAACCATACTGTGGAGATGGAACAATAAATCTGGATTGGGAAGAATGTGATGATGGCAACAATCTAAATGGTGATGGTTGCTCAAATGAATGTAAAAAAGAAACACCTAAGTGTATAAATGTTGACAAGACTTATGTAGTGGATGCTAATCTATGTGATGGTGCAGGTATATCTTCGTGTCCAAACTCAAAGAGTGTGACTATCAATGTGCCATATGAAGGCAAATATATTGTACATTATAATGTTGAGAGAGGAAATTATCCTGATGGTAACTGCCAGTGTTATGAATCTTTCAAGAGTAGTTTAAATGGACAAAGTCTAATCCCCTATTTTGATAAAGGTGGAAACTTCTGTGAGCAGAAAACTTATTCAGATTATCATTATGCAGGTTCTGCAACCCTCAAAAAAGGTAATAACAATCTTCTTGTCGAACATTATTATAAAGACAATAATAAGCCGAAGTGTGATGGAACCTGGGACACCACTAATAGTATTACTGTCAAGAGTATAAGGATTACTGGAACCATTTGCACCCCTATCACAGAATGTAAACCAGGGCAGAATAAGACAATAGTCTGTGGTCAAACAAATGTTGGCGAATGCAAGATGGGAACAAAAACCAGGACATGTAATTCAAAAGGTTTCTGGGGAAATTGGGACAACTGTCTTGGAGCAACCTATCCAGTTGTTGAAGTTTGTGACGGCGAGGATAATGACTGTGATGGTCAGACTGATGAAGATGGTGTCTGTTGTGGTAATGGTAAAGTTGAAACAGGTGAAGAATGCGATGATGGCAACAATGTAAATGGTGATGGATGTAATAGTACTTGTAAAAAAGAAGATGTGATTATTCAATGCAACCAAAAGCCTGCAAAATTATTTACTCCTGAAGGAAATTCACCATGTGAACCTTTAGATATGGAGTTTGATTCTGTAGGGGATGAAGTCCTTATTTTCAGCAAAGGTGATTCACTAACAAATGGCAAGCCATCAATGACATTCTATGTCAATGATAAAAAAATATTGAATTATAAAATATTGAAAGAAAAACCACGAATCTATCTCTTAAAAGTTCAAGATGGAGATTCAATAAGAATTGTGGGTTTTTCAGGGCATGTTACACGTAATTTGGTGCAAGGAGTCATAACACAGTATTCTTATTCACCCCAATATGATATAGATTACATAGACTACTATGTGGATGATAAAAGAGGATATAAATCTTATCTTGATGAAGGGACGTACAAATTAATATATTTCGATAAGTACACACACTACAATTGTAACAGTGATGATATAGATGATAGAACATTGAATGTAGATATATATGACCCAAATAAAGTACATGTGCTTGATGTGACGCATACCAAACCAACCCCTTCAGAAGGTGTTGTAGTTCAGGAATTTGAAGCAAAAACAGAAGGATACCATACAATCAATACAAGTGGAGAAGACAGTATATTTTACATGGCTGCCATATGCTACTGGTGTGGAAATGGTATTTTAGAACCTGGCGAGGAATGTGATGATGGTAATAGAAATTCCGGAGATAGATGCAGCGCAGATTGTAAGAATGAGAAAAATCCAGTAAGAGCTTGTCCAGAAGATGCAAAAGTTTGTCCTGATGGAACACGTGTTGTCAGAAGTGGTTTAAACTGTGAATTTGCAAAATGTCCAATACAGGAAAAAGAATACGCTCCATCATATGATATTAATAGTAACAATAGACAAGTTTTAACACTTAACGACTACAAAATTAAAAAACAAGAAAATACTAAATTCAGTAATCGTATAACAGTCAATATGCCTAAAGGATACATCTACAAAGAAGGTTATTATCTTACTGGAACAGGATGGAAGAAGTTTACATTTGATGAAGCAACCAGCTATGATTCTAACTGGATAGCAGATAGGTCAACAAAAAGACTTGAGATTAACACAAGAGAAACTGGTTTTGGTGTCAAATATATTGCAGTATACACATGTAACAAATATGATGGAGAATGGAAATGCGGTTGTGATGAAACAGGTAAATGTGGCAAATGGATGATTATATCCTATGATGTAGAACAGACAATGGATCTTCCACCAGAGCCAACTATTCCAAGAGGTACTTTACAATGAAAAAAATAATAATCGCTTTGATAATGGTATTAGGCCTAGTTGGATGTACAATGGATATGCCTCCTGAGCCTGGCTCGCCTAGTGCACCACTTGGAAAAGCAACAACCCTCTATGAGGGTTATGGTTCCCCACTCGATGTCTACAACAATTACAAAGAGATATTTGCGCTTTCGCCTAGTGAAATTGAAATTAAAGAAGGTGGAGAAAGTGTTAAGTACAATATCCATCTAGAACAAGAAGATGGATTCATTTACAAATACGGGTATTACTACACAAAGAGTGGCTGGAAACAGTTCAAGTTTGATGAATCAGGAGTCCTTGGAAGCAACTGGATAAAAAATGAAGCAGACCAAACACTTGAACTCAGAAGAGACAATTTCATTGTAGGCAAGAACTATGTTGTAACTTATTCATGCAAGAAATACAATGGTGAATGGAAATGCGGCTGCACTGAGATTGATGGAGCAAAATCATGTGGTTACTGGATGCTTAGAATAGTAAATATCAAAGAAAAACATGATTTGCCACCTGAACCACAAAATATTCCTGTAGGAATACCACAGAGTTCCATCTCGCTTGATTTAAGAGACTACTATGATATGTTCATTAATAATGGGTTTTTTGAGGGTTATCTTGTGATTGGAAGAAATGCACCAACAGCTGATACAATCGCTATGACCAATATAGCATTGGGCATGCAAAAACATGCTGTTACAAAACAAACAATATGTGGACCGAACGCAAGAGAAATTGTTGTAGATAATGGAGATGGAACATATACAACAAAACGTGAAGGTTGTATATACAATGAGAAAATAAATCCAATCCCTTCAACAGCCAATATATTTGATAATGAAGCAAACAGAAATATGGATGTCATCTCTGTTGGCAATCCTTGTAACAATGCACTTACAAGTGAGATTGTAGGCTCAACAGACTGCAATTACCTTCTTGATAAAAATAAGATTGGGGTTATTGTTGGCAGAGAATTCAATGGACATAAACAAATTGCAATATATGGTTCAAATGAGCAGAATACAATTGAGATAACTCGTAGAGTGCAAAATGATTTGCAAATGAGTGGTTCTGAATTTTATTTTTATTGAAAATTTGAATTACCCATAACTTTTTAATTCTTTTATTATTCTCTATTTATTATGAATATAATGTCATGGAATGTAAACGGATTCAGAGCTGTGCTTAAAAAAGGTTTTGCCCTATGGTTTGATAAAGAAAAACCCGATATATTATGTATTCAGGAAATTAAGCTTCAAAAAGACCAGCATAATTTAACTTCTGAGGGGTATAAACAATACTGGAACTACGCAGAGAAAAAAGGATATAGTGGAACTGCGATATTTACAAAAATAAGTCCTATTGATGTTAAATACGGTCTTGGTAAGAAAGAACATGATAATGAAGGATGGGTTATAACACTTGAATTTGATGGTTTTTTTTTAGTCAATGTTTACACGCCAAACTCACAGCGCGGGCTTACAAGACTGAATTACAGACAAGAATGGGACAAGGATTTTCTTTTATATCTAAAAAAACTTGAAAATATAAAACCTGTTGTTGCCTGCGGGGATTTCAATGTCGCACACAAGGAAATTGACTTGAAAAACCCAAAAAACAATGTGAAAAATGCAGGGTTCACACCTGAAGAACGGACTGGTATGGATAATTACATAAATTCAGGATTTGTTGACACATTCAGAGAGTTTGATAAGAAAGGCGGAAACTATACTTGGTGGAGTTATATGTTTGGTGCCCGTGCAAAGAATGTTGGCTGGCGTATTGATTATTTTCTGATTTCAAAAAGCCTTAGACCAAGACTAAAAAATGCTTTTATCCTGCCAGATGTCATGGGCTCAGATCATTGTCCTGTAGGGATTGAATTAAAGTAATTTCTGCAAATAAAGTGGAAAAACTACAATTTATATCTACATTACGTCATGATCTTTCATAGTATAGCTATGACAAAAGAAATTGTTGTACAGACTTATTTTAATAGAAAATTCGCAAGCAATGCCTCAAGCTGCACCTAATCATCCAGCCTTTTGGTCTCGGCGTGTTACACACGCCTCACAAAAGCTTGGGGAAAATGCACTCAAGTACAACGAATTTCAAAAAAGAAATTGTTGTACGGACCTATTTTAATAGAAAATTCGCAAGCAATGCCTCAAGCTGCAGCTAATCATCCAGCCTTTTGGTCTCGGCGTGCTACACACGCCTCACAAAAGCTTGGGGAAAATGCACTCAAGTACAACGAATTTCAAAAAAGAAATTGTTGTACGGACTTATTTTAATAGAAAATTCGCAAGCAAAGCCTCAAGCTGCAGATATTCATCTGAACCTTCTGTCATCCTAAACTCAATCTCGCCACACTTATCAACCAACTTGACTTTTTTTCTATCGTCAATATCAAGGTCCCAGATTTCACGCTGGATCTGTTTTATGATATCAAGACCAGAGAGCCCATAAGTTAGCATTGTATCTAAAAGTTTGTTTCTTGATTCAATAAATTTTCCACCCACAGCAAGCTCAAGAATTTCTTTAATTTCTTTTGGTTTTGCTACTGATGCCATTGAAAATATTGTCTCTTCTGTTATTTTCTCAGAAATAGCTGCCCCACTTTGCAGGATATTTTCAGCTCGCCTACAATCCCCACCAGAAACATGAAATATTGCTTCTTTTGCAGAAGACTCAATCTTCAGGTTTTCCTCTTTCGCAATCCTGTCTATGATTTCTATGACTTCTGATTTATCAAGCGGTTTGAACCGAAATACTGAACACCTGCTCTGAATAGGGTCTATTATTTTTGATGAATAATTGCAGCTTAGGATAAACCTGCATGTCTGGGTATAGTTCTCCATAGTACGCCTGAGAGCCTGCTGTGCTTCCCTTGTAAGCGCATCACATTCATCCAAATAAATTATCTTGAATGGAACCTCGCTTAATGCCCGTGTACGTGCAAAATTCTTAACCTTGTTTCTGACAACATCAATCCCTCTCTCATCAGAAGCGTTAAGCTCAAGAAGACTCGCACGAAAATTATCACCAAAAAGCTCTCTTGCAACAACAAGTGCAAGTGTAGTCTTCCCAATACCAGCAGGACCTGTAAACATCAGATGTGGCATGTTCTGTTTTTTTATGAATGCCTCAACCTTGCTGACAATATCTTTTTGTCCTTTTATTTCAGAAAATTTTTTTGGTCTGTATTTTTCTGTCCACATACTTGAATCCATAGCACTTAGAAATAGGTAAATGTTTATAAAACTTAAGTCTTTTTAGGTACATCCGGAGGTGCCCGGAAAATGAAAACTTACATATATATCAAAGATAACTTTACTTATACAATTCATCAACAGTCCTATTCTCAAGGCACACCTGATTGATGAAATTCCTCTTTTTTGGATGATTACTACCAATAGCATTTTCCAACAGGACAATGTCCTTTAGCATAATTCCGACGCTTAGGTATTCGCGAAAACCAATTTTACTTTTATGAAATTGTTTTTCAAAACGAAACGTATAACCATTATATTTCTCATGGTATGCAGAACCAAACGTGAGCCATTCTAAGGATACTCCCTGAACTTCTGCCAGGTTTTCAATCAATGGTTTATGAAAATGTGGGTGCAATAAAAATGCAAAGAAATTCTAAATTGATATGCTGGATAAAAAACATTTTTTTCTTTGGTATTATAACCTGCAGCAATTGCCTGTTCTATTGTGTCATAGGAATGATTATTATAATCAAAGAATATCTCTACACCTAAAAGATTAATATTCTTTCTGATTCCTAATTTCTCAATATTACCTTCCTGGTATTGGGATGTAACCTCAATAAGTCCATTAAGAAATCTAATTGGATCTGTCGTAAGATAAAGACCATCAAATATCCATTTGTTCACACTCATTATGTCTGACCTTTTTTATGGCCTCTTTTTTAGAACTAAATGATATCTTCTTCAGCAATTACCATGAAATCGCCAACTGCAATTACAGCTGAGAATGGAATCAATGTGTTGCCGTGCTTGTCTTTTTCAAGTTCAAGCTTGTCAGTATACGAAGTCTGGTTCTTAAGTATGATGTGAATGAGTTCACCAGAACGTGTTTCGAAGATAATGTCACCCAATTCACCAAAACGTTTACCTGTTTTGCTTACTACAGTCTTACCAATCAATTGTCTTGAAAATCTTTTTTCTTCTTCTGCCATAGTCTAGAGAATAGAATACCTTCTATTTATAGTTTTCGGTTAAATTCCTGCATAGCATTTTCCATATATGCCTTGTCATAGCACGGCTCATATAGTTCACAGGCCTTACACTTCTTCTCATTAGCTACTCTTAAGGGTAAACTCCGAAGTCGCAAGATTAGTTTTACATCATCCACCCTTGTAAGCACATAATCTTTTAAAAATGGATTCAAAATTACATCACGACAAATACCTGGTTCAATGTACCTGACACCACCAATAGTAAGCCCCATTTTATACTGCTCTTCAAGAAGCATCACCTGAGCAGCAATTGTTATCTGATGACCTGGCCAGACACCTTTATCAGGTGCTTTGCCTGCCTTTATAAGCACAGGATATATTTTTGATGGATATACTTCAAGAATATCAACTGTTGAAATAATATCTAAAATCTTTGATGAAACAGTATAATCAGACTTGATTTTTGGTGTTAATTCAGTCCAAAGCTTATTACCTATAAATTCATTTTTCTGCATGAACTCAAAAACATTCAGTGCTCTATAGAGAATCACTGTTCCAAGCATTCTCATGACCCATGAATGGACAAACTCAGGCATGAGACCTGTTTTATTGAGAATGCTTCTGTTTTCCTGAATATGCCGCATTACAATCTTACTGTATTCCTTTTTATAGATATCCTCTATTTCAGCAAGCTCCATTGGCATACTTATACCTGAGATAATGTGCTCTTCTTCTATATTTGCCGAAGTTTGCACTTTTGATAACAACATGTTTCTTATTATCTGGCTTTTTTTTGGTTTGTTAATCTTCAAGACTTCTTCTAAGAAAAGCTTTCTTTTGCAGTATAGATATGTGCTAAGAAAATTTGAGTTTATCATACTTAGAAAGGAAATGTGTTGAATATTATAAAATTTGATGTAATAAATACTGAAAAAACAAGGTTTTTTCTACGAAAAGTTTTTTAATATCCTCTCACCCACCCACAAAAATGAACACAGAAGACAAGATTAAGCTTATAAACCAGGTTGGCGAAGAAATTATTTCAAATGATGACTTAAAAGAGCTCTTTGAGTCAGGAAAAGAACTTATTGCATATGATGGGTTTGAACCCTCAGGCAATGTCCACATTGCGCAAGGCATCATGCGAACAATAAATGTCAACAAGATGACAAAAGTTGGTGTCAAGTTCAAGATGCTTGTTGCTGACTGGCATGGCTGGGCAAACAACAAGATGGGCGGTGACCTTGAAAAAATCCAGACAGTTGGCAAATACCTAATTGAAGTCTGGAAAGCATGCGGCATGGACCTTGACAAAGTAGAGTTTGTCTGGGCAAGTGACCTTGTAAAAGATGATAATTACTGGAAGATTGTCATGCAGGTTGCAAGAAATTCAACTGTTAGACGAATACTTCGCTGCGGCCAGATAATGGGAAGAAAAGAAAGTGAAGTTTTGCAGGCTTCTCAAATCCTATATCCATGCATGCAGGCAGCAGACATATTCTACCTAAATGCAAACATCTGCCAGCTTGGGATGGACCAAAGAAAAGTAAATGTTTTAGCGCGCGAGATTGGGCCAAAACTTGGATTTTTCAAGCCAGTCATTGTAAGCCATCATATGTTGATGGGTCTTGGAAAACCAGTAAGCTCTGAAAAAGATTCTAGAGAGCGAGCAATTGAACAAAAGATGAGCAAGTCAAAACCAGACACAGCAATATTCATGACAGATACAGAAGATGATATTAAACGAAAGATTAACAAGGCATACTGTCCAGAAGGTATAACAGAAGAAAATCCAATACTTGAATACTGCAAATACATGCTTTTTGAAAAATTTGATTCGCTTGACATCAAACGTCCGGAAAAGTTTGGTGGAGATCTGAAATTTAACACTTATCAAGAATTGACTGGTGCGTTCGGTAAGAAAGAACTCCATCCGATGGACCTTAAGACATCTGTTGCAGGTTACATAAATAAACTTGTAAAACCTGTGAGAGAACATTTTGAGAACAATAGTGATGCAAAAGCACTGTTTGAGAAGGTCCAGAGTTTTAAAGTGACACGATAATCATTAAAATCTAAATTGCGAATTTCTGGATATATTATTTAGGGAACTTCATCCCTTGTTTAGGACTCATAAATCCAGGGGAATCTATTTTGTAATATTGACCTTATTGATAATTATCGCAAACTTAATATATTTCCATATTTCTTATTTTTCTTATGATTCCAAACTTTTTTACCAAGTACCCCATACCGCGTAAAATTCCACAGAGTATGCAAAAAGCTATTGAAACATTAAAAAAATGTAAGAATAAGAAAGAGTGTTTAACAAAAGCATATGTAATAGTTACAAATAGATATCACGGTCACAGACTTACAACATATACAAGAGGTTACAGATTATTCTATACTAATATTGACTGGCTTTGGAAAAATAAAGGTTTTTTGCACTGCAACCATATGAATTTCATACTAAGAATTCTGCTTGTGAAAAGTGGACACTTCAAAGAGAGCGAGATTCAATTAAAATGGACAGTTGTTTGGTATGTTACACCACACCAATACTTAAGAATCAAAATGAATGATGGATTTATTTACATTGATCCATGGGGATTTGACCATGACGTTCCTTTTGGTTGTTATGCTTTTGGTTTTAAGAAGGTATGTGCTAATGACTCAACCAAATGAAAGCAAAATTTTTATATATATGAACAAAAATGAGTTAGACACATGGAAGATAAAGTAATATTATATTCAGGAACAACAAAAAAGAATTATTCCAAATGTGCATACATTAAAGATTGTGCTGTCTATTATGATAAATCAAAAGAACCAAAAACCAAACATCAAGAATTATACAAAACACAGGAACTTAGTGAAGCAGTTATTCATGCAATACTTACTGCAAAAAAAACATATAGCAGTCCGCTTGTAATGATTTGCCATGAAAACAGACATACTGCATCAGATATATCAACAGAACCTATCAAAGTTGAAGGTGCCTATTTAGTTTCAGAAGGAATTAAATGGAAAACCATGAACCCTTATTCAGTTAATCTTGAGGATCTGCTTAATCTAATAGAACCTGAAGGATTTCTAAAAAACCAAAAAAACCATTAATGCTAAGCAAGATTATTCTAAAACAGCCATTGTATAATATGAAAAATATTCATTAACAACAAGGCTGATATCCTTTTTTGTAACTCCTGCAATTCTGCCTAAGTATTTTTCAACAGAACCTGAGTCCTCAACCTGCTCCCATGAAGCTATTACATCAGTCATTTTCTGGGATTCTTCATTTGTTAACAAAAATTCTCCCTCAAGAAATGTTTTTGCTTCTGCAATTTCTTCTTCAGTTATGTTCTTTAGTTTTTGAATTTCATCAACAATAATATCTTTTGTCTTATCAATATTTTTTTTATCTGTGTTCACGTATACTGCAAAATAACCAGTATCCAAATTAGGATTATGAAATACACCAACATCATATGCAAGGCCACGCTTATTCCTGATTTCATCAAATATTTTTCCAGACTGTCCCCTGCCAAGAATTGCGCGAACAACATCAAGCACATAACTATCATCATGCCTCCTTGAAACTGTTTTATACCCAAGCACAACATATGCCTGGATTGATCCTTTTTTCTCTGTTTTAAATTGATTTTCTGTTTTTTCAGGTTCTACAACATATGTTTGTGCAAGAAGTTTTGTTTCCTTTGCATCTGCAAACTTTTGTTTAACTTTCTCAAATAAATTATCAACCTTGCCGACAACAACAATAGTCATATTGTTTGGGACATAATATTTTTTGAAATATGATGAAATCTGCTCAACACTTAGATTTTTAATTGAATCAATGTTTCCGTAAATAGGTTTTCCCATTGGATGTTTCTTGAATAGTTCTTTTTCGAATAATACCCATTGAAAATATCTGGGTTGGTCATGCACCATCTTTATTTCATCAATGACAATCTTTTTTTCTTTTTTTATGTGTTCTTCCTTAAAGAGTGGGTTCTTGACAATGTCTGACAAAACATCAAGAGCAATATCAAAATGTTTGCTGAGTACTTTTGCATAAAAGAATGTTCGCTCATTAGATGTTGCTGCATTAAGCTCACCACCAAGTTTCTCAATCTCATTAGATATAACAAAAGAATTCGGTCTTTTAGGAGTTCCCTCAAAAATCATGTGTTCAATAAAATGGCTAATCCCTGCAATTTCTTCTGATTCGTCGTTGCTACCTGCTTTCACATTAATCTCTATGCAGACACTTTTAGTTTCTTTTTCAAGATAAATTATCTTAAGTTTATTATCAAGAATCTTTGTTTCCATACCCACAAGAAACTTTATATAGTTTAAAAGTTTAATCCTTATAAATGAAAATAAAGAGGTTCCAAAAACTCCTAAGAAACAAGAAGATAAGCCTTGCTATTCTTCTTAACTGGGGTAAGTTTGATCAAAATATTGAATACTTTACAGGACTTAAACTTGAATACTGTTTCCTTTTAATTCCGAAAAAGGGAAACTCCATGTTATACACTTCAATGCTTGAATATGAAAATGCAAAAAAATTCTCAAAAGTAAAAAATGTGAAAATATTTGAAAAGCCAGCACTCAGTGCAATACCAAAATTCGCGAATAAACGAAAGATTCTTGGAATAAATAAAACATTCATCTCTCTTAATGAATTCAAAGAACTAAAAAAATATCTCAAAAAAAAGAAGTTCATAGATATTTCAAAACTTCTGCTAACACAAAGAAAAAGAAAGTTTAAAGATGAAATTAAAAGATTAAGAAAAGCTGCAAAAATTGGCGATGAAATATTTAAAAAAATAATCACCAATTTTAAATTTAAAACAGAACTTGAAGTTGAAAAGTTTATTCTGAATGAAATTCATTCTGCAGGATGCGTGCCTAGTTTCAGCCCAATTGTTGCCAGTGGAAAAAATGCGAGCATGCCTCATTACAAAGCAAGAGATGTAAGCATCAGGAAAGGTTTTCTGCTCATGGATTTTGGTGTTGAGTATCAAGGTTATAAGAGTGATATGTCAAGAACAATATACCTTGGAAAACCAAGTCTTAAAGAAACAGAAATTTATAATATTGTATTAAGTACACAAAAAAGAGCAATAGCTAACGCAAAAATTGGTGTACATGCTTCAAGTCTCATGAAACAAGCCAAAAAAGACTTAGGCACTTACCAAAAATATTTTTTCTTTGCTCTTGGTCATGGAATAGGCATCCAGATTCATGAACTACCAAATATTAGTGAACGCTCAAAAGAGGTTTTAGAAGAAGGTAATGTGTTTACAATTGAACCAGGAGTACATATTGAAAATAAACTTGGTATACGAATAGAAGATGACATATTGATTAAAAAAAATAAAACAGAGATTCTTACAAAAAGTCCAAAAGAGCTGATTAGTATATGAAATACAATATAACTGAATTTAAAAGCGCAGTAAGATATTACAAAAAAAAGACAAAGAACACGAAGAATGCTCTAATTGTATTTGATATTAATAATACTGATGCATATTATTCCATCGCTCCTTTATCAAGAGCTTTGCACGAAAATAGTTGTGATATTTTTGTCTTTGGAAGAGATGGACGGTCTGGAATATTGCAATGTCTATACAAAACCTGGCTGCTTTATGAAAGAATGAAAAAAGGTGAAAAAACACCAGCAACAAAAGCACTAAAAGAATATATTAATTATGTTAAAAAAAAGGCAAAGGGTTTTGAAAAATTATTCGTTAAACCTGATTTAATCTTGAAGTCATCAGAAGAAGGATTTGTTGGAAGCAAAGCACTTGCATACAAAAAAGAATGGCACGCTGAGCATAAAAAATCTCAATTGACAAGAACAGCAAATGTAATCTTCAAGCAAGTCTACAACTTAAAAAAAGGTGAACGGACAGGTATTGGTTTTGAGCTTATTGCCAAAAAAAAAGACATGGATGCGCCACTGGAAGACTACCTTGATAATTTTGGGATTGCGATGGCAATGATGCTCTCTGCAAAAAGATATGGAAGAGTCAGCATGAGTGCAGCAACAAACAGATATTCCATGCTAAAACCAATGAATAAGATAAGTGATTTGAAAACCACATTGACAGGTTCAGAACTCTCGAAAAACATTGATGAACCTATATTCAAAAAGTTCAGGACCCTCTCAAAATATATTGGTTCTGATAATATTAATATAAGTGATGCTTCATTTTTTATTGCTGGAAAAGGATACAACGGTAAACATCTTTTTGGTCAGGCTTTTGGATACCCTGATCCTAAGAAAAAAACAAGATGGCAAAGTCCAGGAATGTTTATTTATCAATTATCATACTCGCCGCAAAGTACAATTGATGAAAGAAAACCACTCAGCCGGGTTGGATTTACATCAACTCTTCCAATGGATATCTTTATCAAAACATGCAATATTGACTGGTTGAAGATGAAGAAAAAAAATGACAAACTTAAGAAGATTGCAGCAAAAGCAGAAAAATTTGTTGTGAAAAGCAATATCACAAAAGATCATAAGTCCCACATGACTGAGTTTGAAGTAAGTCTCATCAAGAAAAATGGAGAGAGACGATTACCAAAAGGCTCAGATGTATCTATCCGAAACAAGATTAATCCTACATTTAAAAAAAAAGGAATTTATGCAGGAAACATGTCTAACCTACCTGGCGGTGAAATGTTTGTAACACCAGAAAATGTAAACGGAACAATTGTTGGTGATGTAATCATTAGCATTGACCAAAGTTACAAGCTGAACCATAAGAAACCAATTGTTGTTTCTTCAAATAATAAAGGATATAAAATAATAACCGGACCAAAAAAAATTCTTGAAAAAATAAAACAGAAAAAGAAGGAAGCCAAACAAAACATCAATAAAAGTTCAATCCCGGAAAAGATTAAAAAACTAAAAAGAAAAAATTTTAACCTGATTGGAGAATTCGCAATTAATACAAACCCAAAAGCAGAATTGTGTGATTATCTAATTGTCAATGAAAAGATTGCAGGAATGATTCATGTTGCTCTTGGAAGTGGTTTTGAAGCTGACAGAACAACAGGGTATCATTATGATATTGTAATAAATGCAAAAAGACAGAAACTTGATATTTACGCACTTTCAAAAGGAAAAAAAATCTGGGTCATGAAGAAGGGAAGACTTTTGGTTTAGAACCTACTACAACAGTTGAAAATCATGTTTTTTCATGTTTGTTTTTCGTTACAGAATAATTTTTCTTGTATCTTATTAGACAAAAACAACTATTAAAAAATTCATGTTTGTAGATTTTCTACCGAATCAAGTATAACGAAATCTTTATAAACCAATAACGATTACTGAAACTCATGGTGGGTGGGTTAAAAGAGTTCGACAATGTCATGGCTTCTTACACGACAGATGCCCATCAGCTAGAAGGTGAAAACCGAATTCTTCGTGATACTGTTGCACAATTAAAAAACGAACTTATTAAATTCAAAGAACCTGCACTTATGGTTTGTGATGTTATTGATTTGCTTGATGATAAAGCAATTGTCAAAACACCAAATGGAAACAGGTTTTGTGTAAATCTTGCAAATGATTGTGAAGAAATAAAACCAGGAGATAGTGTTCTAACAGAACAAAAAAACCTAACAATTATTGGTGTAATTCCAAGAAGCAAAAAATTCTTAGTTGAGCAATTTGTAATAATGGAAAAACCAGATGTGGTGTGGGATGATATAGGCGGTCTCATAAAACAGATAAAAGAAGTAAAAGAAGTAATTGAACTGCCACTTAAACGTCCTCATGTTTTCAAAAGAATAGGTATCACACCACCAAAAGGAATACTTCTTCATGGTCCGCCAGGCACAGGCAAAACAATTCTTGCAAAAGCTGTTGCTGCATCAACAAAATCTACATTTATTGAAATTGTTGGTTCTGAACTTGTACAAAAATTTATTGGTGAAGGTGCAAAACTTGTAAAAGAAGTTTTTCAACTTGCAAGAGAAAAAGCACCAAGTATTGTGTTTGTTGATGAACTTGACGCAATAGCTGCTAAACGAATTGAGATGGGAACAAGTGGAGAAAGAGAAGTTCAAAGAACATTCATGCAATTTTTAGCAGAGCTTGACGGATTTAAGCCATTGGATAATGTAAAACTAATTGGATGCACAAACAGAAAAGATGTTCTTGATCCGGCAATTCTAAGACCAGGCAGACTTGACAGATTAATAGAAGTTCCTGTACCTGACAAAAATGGAATTGTTGAGATTCTTAATATTCATACAAGAAACATGCCACTTGGAAAAGATGTTAACAAAGAAATAATATGCAAAAATCTTAGAGAGTTTACTGGTGCAGAAATAAAAGCTGTTGCAACTGAAGCAGGATATTTTGCAATACGCTCAAATAGAAACGAAGTTGTTCATTGTGATTTTATGAACGCAATAAGTAAGATTAAAGACAAGGATTTTGATGATGAATGTTACTTGAAGATGTTTGGATAAAAATCTAGGATTGAATTTCTATTTTAATATGTCAGGAATACCACCCCACTATTGATGGGTGGAAAACGAAAATTTGTATATCAAGCTAACACAATACATTTAAATACAAAACCCTTTTAATTTATCCCATGTTCTTCAAAAAAAAGGAAGAAAAAGAGGAAGAATCAGTAATCACTGGTGTAGACAAGCTTGTCAATATCATAAAAGATAAAAAGAAGATAAGTATAGACAAGGCAGCTAAATTAACTGGTGTAAATCCTGCGAGGATATCAGAGTGGGCAGATTTTCTAGAGGAAGAAGGTATAATTGATATCAAACCTGGATTGGTCAACACACTTCTTGTGATAAAAAATAAGAAAACACTTACAGTCAAGCCATCTACCAAATAACATCTTAACTCAAAGCCTATGCAAGCCAAAAAAACTGCTGTTTACCCAAAACTACAAAAACTTAACGATGAACTTGATACTTTAAAGAAGAAAGAACATAGTTTTGAGAAAAAAGAAACTGCCAGATTCAAGAAACTGAACGAAAGAATTTATTTTCTCAACCAAAAGCTCGATGAAGAAGATAACCAGTTCAAGAATATCCAAAAAGAAGTTGTTGAGGAAAAAGAAGAGATAAGAGAAGAAATGAAAGAGATTCAAGAACTCAAAACAAAAAAAAAGACACAGAGAAAAAGCTCAGGTAACTGTATAAATAACTTTACAATTAAGAGAAGCTAAGGAACAAGATAATAAAGGAAATAAAATTAAGCCTGAAAGATACTCTGCAACAGGACAGGATAATCAGGATGCAGTACAACACATTGCAGATAAGGTTCCACAGGAGAAAGATCAGCAGATTCAATGATCTCAAGGCCAATCTTATGTTAAAACCAGGTCAATCCAAGACTGGTGGAATAATCATATTCAAAAAATAGATTTCTGATAATGATATAGTAAAGAACAACTCATAGATATAAAGTCATACATAAGTTAAAAAAATATGCGCTCTTCAGTTACTTCCGTCGGTCACTGCCGTTAGGCTACCTGGGTGTTCACTAAATCATCGCGCAAACTATAGATAATGTACTGTTGTTTATAAATCATAAGTTTTTTATAGCCCATACATGTTTCTAAAAAACATGGGATACAAATACAAAAGAACGGATTTTGGAGAGCTTGATGTGTTTTTAAGACACATGGATATATATTTAAATTTCAGGGATGGTATTGTTCATGGAAAGAATACATTAGTATTTGAAGCAAAAAAAAAGATTGATAAGATAGAACTTGATGCAGCTGACCTTAAAATCATTTCAATCGAGTGGCTAAAAGACAAAGAAGGAAAGATCTCGCAAACCCTCGATTATGAATACAAAAATAACAAGATTTTCTTGAAATTCCCGGATTATGTAAATGAGAGTGAAGAATTTTATATAAGAACACAGACAGAGTGCGTGCCATCAGACAAGATTCTTGAAGGGATATATAAAGATACAACACCAGAAGGTGCACCGCAACAGTATATTTCACAATGTCAGCAATGGGGATTTCAACGTATCCTGCCTGTAATTGATGATTGTCGTGCAAAATGCACAATGAAAACAACAATTGAAGCAGATGCATGTTACACCCACTTAATAAGCAATGGAGATGTATGCAAAAAAACAAATCCAGAAGGAAAACCAATAATAAATGAAACAAGACAGAAAATAACATATGAAAACAATATTCCTATGGCACCATATCTTTTCATAGTTGCAGTTGGAACATGGGATGAACTTGTTGATTTTGTGACTCTTGCAAATGGGCACAAAGTCAGGCTTGAATATCTCGTACCAAAGGGACGTAAAGATGATGCAAAAATACCAATGAAAATATTGAAAAGTTCAGTTCTATGGGTTGAAAAAACCCAAGGATATTCGTACACAGGCGAAGTTTACAGAACAATATGCATGGATAAATCTAATTTTGGCGGTATGGAAAATGTTGGCAATACAACAATTGTCACTGATGCAGCACTCATTGATGAGCACACGCTTGACCAATCTTTAATCTATAGCTATGCTGTCATTGTGCATGAGTTTGAACATAACCAATGTGGCTCAGAAACAACAATGGAAACTCCATTTGATATGTGGCTTAATGAAGCATATACTGTAAATGTTGAACGCGACTATGTAGCTGAAAATTTTAACCCTGCAATGATAAGGCTAAACCAAGTCAGTAGCATAAGAAGTCCAACTCTCGGCCCTTTAGCAATTGAAGATGGCGGCGCTTCCCAGCCAATAGCACGGGAAGGATTTAATCATCCAGATGAGCTTGTTGATGGTCTGACATATGTAAAAGCAGCAGAAGTCATACGAATGCTTAAAATAATTCTTGACGAGAAAAAATTTATCCAGGCAAAAACAAACTATTTCAATAAATTCAAATATGATAATGCAAACACTGAACAATTTTTTGAATGTTTTGAATCTGATTATGGGGGCTCGCTTGCACAGTTAGAAG
>Ga0114931_10003511_pt1 | contig 19840 bp, 19 predicted proteins | sample 2SBtaG_FD_89579 | JGI IMG/M metagenome (GOLD analysis project Ga0114931, IMG submission 89579) | Deep subsurface microbial communities from Kolumbo volcano to uncover new lineages of life (NeLLi) - 2SBTROV14_V59a metaG | ecosystem: Environmental > Aquatic > Marine > Volcanic | place: Kolumbo...
CACATGGTCACGCCGGGCTTCGTGGACATCCACACCCATCTCGACGCCCAGATCGGCTGGGATCCGGACTGCACGCCTGTCTCCTGGCACGGGGTCACGACCGTGATGATGGGCAACTGCGGGGTGACCTTCGCGCCCTGCAAGCCCTCGGACCGCGAGCTGCTCGCCGGAATGATGGAGACCGTGGAGGACATCCCGAAGCAGGCGATCCTCGGGGGCCTTCCCTGGGACTGGGAAGACTACGGCGGCTACCTGGACACGATCGAGCGCCTGCAGCCCGGCCTGAACGTGGCCGGCCTGGTCGGCCACTGCGCCGTGCGCTTCTACGTGATGGGCGAGCGCGCCGTCGAGGAGCAGGCGACCGACGAGGAAAAGCGGCGCATGGCCGAGATCGTCGCCCAGGCCATCGACGACGGCGCCGTCGGCTTCTCGACCAACCGTTTTCCGCCCCATGTCCTGCCGGACGGGCGCTCGATCCCGGGCACCCATGCCGACGCCTCGGAGCTGCTCGAGATCGCGAAGGTCGTGGGCCCCCGCCGAGCCCTGATGCAGAATGTCCTCGACTTCGGAAAGTTCGAGTTCACCACCGAGCTCTTGAAGGACCTCGCGCGCACCTCCGGCAGCCGCATCCTCTTCAGCTTCGGGGCCGGCCCGGATCAACAGTCCGGCAAGAACGGCGCTGCCTATCTCGACATGCTCTGTCAGGAAGGCCGCGACATCACCGGCGTCACCCAGCCGCGCGGCTCGGGCTTCCTCTTCGGGCTGCAGGGCATGCTGCCGGTGGCGGGGCACAGCTGGGGCAAGCTGCGGCGAATGGACTTCGACGCCAGGATGGCGGCCATCCAGGATGCGGAGCTCTGCCATGAGCTCGTCGACGAGGCCAAGGTCGCCAAGCGCAGGGCCGCTTCGGAACAGGTGTTCTGGATGGGCAGCGGCGAGACACCGAACTACACGGCGTCCTCGGAGCAGAGCCTCGCGGCCATGGCAGAAGCCGCCGGAGAACACTGGTCCGAGACCTTCCTGCGCATCTCCCGCGAGAGCCAGGGCAAGGCGCTCTTCACCTTCCGCATGTTCAACCTGAGCATCGAGGCCCTGCAAGAGCTCCTCGCGAGCGAGCACATGCTCCCGATCCTGGGCGACGCCGGCGCGCACGTCTCGCAGATCATGGACGCGGGCTGGGCGAGCTTCGTGCTCTCCCACTGGGTGCGGGAGCAGGGCCTCTTCTCCATGGGCGAGGGGATCCGGCGCTTGACCTCCGGCCCGGCGCGCATCATCGGCCTCACAGACCGCGGCACACTGGCGCCGGGGATGCGGGCGGATGTCAACGTCTTCGATCCGGACGTCGTCGCCGAGTGCCAGCCGGAGATCGTCCACGACTTCCCGGGCGGCGCGCCGCGCTTCATCCAACGCTCCAAGGGCTACCGCGCGACCCTCGTCAACGGCCAGGTCAACGTGCGCGAAGGCAAGCATACCGGCGTCCGCGCCGGGCAGGTGCTCCGGCACCAGGCGTAGGCGTCCCCAGGCCGGTCGCGCCAAGGCGACCGGACCGGCGCTGGAGACCCCAGGCTCCTACATCGTTCGACTGCCGGTACGCGTCATATTGGTCGTACAGGCGTTGAGCTTTTCATTGATCTTCGCCTCGGGGCTCTTGCGGTTCATCAGCGCCTTCGCCCAGCGATCACTCTCGGTACCAAAGGTCGCAAAGTCCTTGGTCCGACCTACCCAGAAGATCGCGTCGAGTTGGTCGCCGATGAAGGGAACCACGATCTCCACCTTGTACGAGTAGCCCTGGGAGGTCATCACATCTCGGAACTCTTCGACGACCTTGCCATACTTCTCCATGGAGCAGCCGTCGTTGAGGCGGTTGGTGATGACGTCCAGATAGTCGGCACTCGCCATGGTGGGCGCGGCGAGGAGCGAGAGAGTCAGGATGATGTTCCAGAGCTTCATGATGACCTCCTGGATTCAAGGATTGAATCCGTGAGCAAACATCGTTCACTGATCTGCGCCCGGCGGCTGTGAACTACTTCACACCCGCCCGTTGCCAGGGTGGGCTATTGGGGGGCGGGGGGGGGTGAGTGGAGCCGAGCGGACGCCCGGCACCTCGTCGAGAGTCAGGCATTCGGGCTCACACGGTCGCGCGAAGACCTGCACGTCCTCGTCCGAAGAAAATGCTCGAGCTCGGGATCCAACGCGATTCCAAGTGCCCCGCCATCGATCGGTCGATTGCAAGGGCAGAGTCCCGGAGAGGTTTCATCGGGAGATCGACACCGACCAACGCCTGTCCTCGGGACCACGAACTATCGCCTAGGCAGCCTCGACGGCCAGGGTGAGGCGCGCGAGGCGCCGGACAAAGATGCTCGGCGCATGCACCGGCGGGTCCTCCGGAAGAAGGGCCAGGTGGCGGCTCTGGAGGAGCAGGGCTTCGACCACGCAACGCGCCTCCAAGCGAGCCAGGGGTGCACCCACGCAAAAGTGGCTCCCGCGGCCAAAGCCCAGATGTCGCTTCGGATGGCGACGATCGAGGCGCAGGCGGTCGGGCTCGTCGAAGTGGGCGGGATCGCGGTTGGCCGCGGCCCAGAGCAGCATCAGGCGGTCGCCGGGACCCAGCCGGGCCTCTCCCAGCTGACACGGACGCCGCACGGAGCGGTAGTGGAACTTGAAGGGCGTCTCCAGGCGCACCACCTCTTCGATGAAGCGCGGGACGAGCTGCGGCGCCTGCCGCAGCTCGTCGGCAAGCTCGGGGTCCCCGGCGAGCCGGCGCACTGCGGAGCCAATGAGCGCCGCCGTCGATTCACCGCCCGCTCCGAACAGGACGATCGCAATCCCGACCGCCTGGGCGCGATCGATCCGGCCCTCCGCTATGCCATCGGCAAGCGTCGCGAGGAGCGGCGCTGGGCCAGATGCGCGCGGGAGGTGCCCGGCGGCGTCTAGATGCGCTCCGAGGTAGGCGGCCATCTCGCGGGTCTCGCGGGCAAAGGCCGCCAGCTGCTGCGAGCCCAGGTCCCCCGCGAGCATGGCGCCGCCCAGCATGGCCCAGGTGCGGTGCCGTTGGACGTCGGCCTCGGGCAGGCCCAGGAGGGCGGCTACCACGCGCGCGGGGATCTGCTCGGCGATCGGCACGAAATTTCCGCCGCCGGTGCCGAGGTAGGGGTCCAGCGCATGCTGGGTCCAGGCGCGGATCGGAGCCTCCAGGGCCGTCACCCGCGCGGCGGCAAGGCGCGGCTGCACGAGGGCACGGTGAACACGATGCGCTGGCTCGTCGGCGGTGGCAATCACCTGGCTCGCCGCGCTCTCGGGCAGCGGGAGGGTCACGGCACGTCCCTCGGGACCACGGATCAGCACGCCGGTCAGGTGAGCCGAGAAGTCGGCCTCGCGCGCCAGCACCTCTTCGATCCGCTCCCAGGTCGCCACCAGGTAGACGCCGGAAGCATCCACTTGCGAGATCGGCTGCGTGCGGCGCAGCCGCGCAAAGAGAGGCGCCGGCGCTTCGATGGCTGCCGGTGCAAGCAGCTCGGCACCTTCAGTCGAAGCCACACCTTCCCCCACGTCAGCCGTCGAGGAGGGCGGCGATGGCCCTGAGAGCGCGGAAGTTCTGGGTACCCGCGAGGGCGGTCAGTCTGCCGGAATCGGGCACTCAACCCCCTTCGTCGCTCCCGGAACGGACGGCCGCACCCTTGCAGCCGGCCCGCGAGGCGTCAAGTCGGGCCTGCTTTGCGCTGGGCCCGACTCTCGGTCACTTTCTCGCGCCATGGCGAAGCTGGAGACCGTGGTGGTGGTGGGCGCCTCCTTGGCAGGCCTGCGGGCGGTGCAGGCGCTGCGGCGGGGCGGCTACGAGGGCAGAGTGATCGCCATCGGGGAGGAGAAGCGCCCCCCCTACGACCGCCCGCCGCTCTCCAAGGAGATCCTCTCGGGCAAGTGGGAGCCGGAGCGCACTCGGCTGTTGCGTCCGGAAGACGCGGACCTCGAGGTGACCTGGCGCCTGGGCGAGCGCGCCGCCGGGCTCGAGCTCCGCGCGCACTGCGTTCGCCTGGAGAGCGGGGACCGGGTTCCCTTCGACGGTCTCGTCATCGCCACTGGCTCTAGCGCCCGGCGCATCCCGGGAACACCGAAGCTCCCGGGCATCCACCTGCTGCGCAGCCTCGACGACGCCTTGGCGATCCGCGCCGGGCTGGAGAACAGCCCTCGGGTTACGGTGATCGGCGCAGGCTTCATCGGCGCCGAGGTGGCGGCCACCTGCCGCGGCCGCGGCCTCGAGGTGACCGTGCTGGAAGCGCTGCCCGTGCCCCTGGAGCGCGCGCTAGGCGTAGAGATGGGCAACCTGGTGGCTGGCCTCCACCGCGACCACGGCGTGGACCTGCGCTGCGGCGTGGGGGTCAAGGCCTTCCACGGCAAGGACCGCGTCGAGGCCCTGGAGCTCCAGGACGGCAGCCTACTTCCGACGGACCTGGTGGTGGTGGGGATCGGCTGCGCCCCGAACACCGCATGGCTGGCAGACTCCGGCCTCGCGCTGGAGGATGGCGTGGTGTGCGATGCCAGCTGCCGCGCCAAGGGCGCGCCTTTCGTGGTGGCCGCCGGAGACGTCGCGCGCTGGCCCAACCGCCTCTTCGCCGAGACCATGCGCATCGAGCACTGGACCAATGCCACCGAGCAGGCGGACGCCGCCTCCGCCGCCCTGCTCGCCGGGGAATCCGGAGGAAAGGCCTATGCCCCGGTGCCCTTCTTCTGGTCGGAGCAATATGACCGCAAGCTCCAGTTCGGCGGCCGCCGGGCTGAGCAGACTGCGCTGGTGGATGGCTCCCTGGAAGAGCGCCGCTTCGTCCTGCTCTACGGCCAGGGGGGAAGGCTGCGCGGCGTACTCGGCATGAACCGACCGCGTCTCGTGATGCACTACCGCAAGCTCATCCGCGAGGGCGCAGGCTTCGAGGCCAGCGTAGAAGCCGCCGTGCGAGCGGGCTAGCGCAGCGGCTACCCTCCCCTCAAGACCCACTCCCGCCCGGACGATTCGACGCGGGAGAACGAGGGAGGGCGTGATGATCCTGAGCAACACGGAAGACGTTCCTGGGCGCACCATTCGGGAGTTCTACGGCGTGGTCACGGGCAGCACGGTGCGGGCCAAGCACATCGGTCGCGACCTGATGGCAGGCCTCAAGAACCTCGTAGGGGGGGAGCTCAAGGGCTACACCGAGCTGCTCCAGGAGGCACGCCAGGAGGCCATGGATCGCATGGCCGAGCAGGCCCAGGCCATCGGGGCCAACGCCGTGGTGAACATCCGCTTCTCCACCAGCTCCGTGGCCCAGGGCGCAGCGGAGCTCTTCGCCTACGGCACCGCAGTGCGGGTGGAGTGATGGATCAAGAACTGGTCCGGCTCGCGATCAACCTGGGCCTACCACTGCTCCTGCTGGTACTGGGCTACTTTACGGGCACGGCCTTCGAGCACACCCACTACCGCAGCATCCGCCTGCGCGAGCGCCGCTGGCGGCGCATGCCCACCCTCTCCTTCCCGCGTCCCCTCCCCCAGTGGCAGGTGCAAGATACCGCCATGGTGACCGGCAGCGTGGTGATCTCCCTCGACTACTTCAAGCGCTTCCTCGCCGGTCTGCGGGGGCTGGTGGGCGGACGCGTGAAATCCTACGAATCGCTTCTCGACCGCGCGCGGCGCGAGGCGATCCTGCGGATGAAGGAATCTGCCCACACGGCAGGCTTCCACGCGGTGGTGAACCTGCGCCTCGAGACCTCGCGCCTGGCCAGCTCCGGGCGCAAGGGCAAGGGTACGGCCGGGGTGGAGATCCTGGCCTTCGGGACGGCGCTCAAGATCGCCGACCCCGCGCGACCGTGAGCCCCGTCTCCTTCGATCCGCGCCTCCCTCCCGAGAACAATGTCTCCCCCACCCACCCCTTGGCGGAGCTGGCCGCGCTGCTCGGCGGCATCCTGCTGGCCGCCGTGCTGCTCACCGCCGGCGCCACCCTGGCTCTGGACTGGCTCGTCCCCCACCTCCCCGCCAGCTTGGAGCAGCGCGTCTTCAGCGGCTTGTGGCCCGCCCCCGAGGCCGGGGCAGGTTCGCAGCAGCGCGACCCGGAGCAGGCCACGGCGGAGGCGCTGATGCTGCGCCTGGCCAGCCACTGGCCGGACAACCCGTATCGGCTGCATCTCGCCGTGGTGGAGAACGACGAGGTCAACGCCTTTGCCGTACCCGGCGGGCTGGTACTGGTCACCCGCGGTCTGTTGAAGCGCGTCACGTCGGAGAACGAGCTCGCCTTCGTGCTGGGCCACGAGCTCGGGCACTTCCACGGCCGCGATCAGCTGCGTACCCTGGGCCGCGGACTCGTGGTGGGACTTACCCTGCAGGCGCTGGCTGGAACGGCAGCCTCGGGCCTCCCGGCCCTTGCCACGCGCATGACCGAGCTGCGCTTTGCGCGGGCGCAGGAGGAAGAGGCGGACCGCTTCGGACTGGCGCTCGTCGAGGCAGAGTACGGCCACGTAGACGGAGCGACCGCCTTCTTCCGTCGCCTCGCCGAGACTCGGGACCAGGATCCGACAGGCCCTGGCAACGCCTGGCTCTCCACCCACCCCCTGGGCAGCGCGCGGATCCAGGCCCTGGAGGCCCAGGCTCGCGAGCAGGGCTGGCCGGAAACGGGGTCTCTAACCCCCATTGCGTGGCGATCCGCCTCGGCTCGCCACTGAGGACACCTTCCAATCGGACATGGCGTATTACAATGGCTAGCGGGAAACAGGGTTGGATGGGCCCCGCCCCGAGTGCAGCCGGAGCAGACCCCTAGGAGGCCAATGGTTGCAACGCCGAACACTTCTTGCCCAGCAGCAGCTCTTCTCGACGTTCACGGAGGAACAGCTCGACCGCCTCGCCGGAGTTTCTCGACTGCTCTCCCTGCCCGCCCGGGCCGAGCTCTGCCATAAAGGGGATCCCGGAGAGCAGATCTACCTGATCGTTTCGGGGCGGCTGAAGGCCAGTGCGACCTCGCCCCAGGGCGGCGAGGTGGTGTTCTCCATCATGGGGCCGGGCGAGGTGGCGGGCGAGATCTCGCTCTTCTGCGACGGCCGCCGGCGCACAGCGACGATGGTGGCCATGGAAGAGACCGAGCTGGTCGTGCTGGACCGGCGGGATTTCGTGCCCTTCCTGCGCGCACAGCCCGATGCCGCGATCCAGCTCCTCGAGGTCTTCGCACGCCGTCTCGAGCGCATCAGCGAGCTGGTGGAAGACACCCAGTTCCTCAACCTGCCCTCGCGGCTGGCGAAGAAGCTTCTCTCCCTGGCGCACACCTACGGTGTGAAAGACGCGGACGGCAGCATCCGCATCGACCTCAGGCTCTCTCAGGGCGAGCTCGGCGAGCTGGTGGCCACCTCGCGGGAGAGCGTCAACAAGCAGATCCGCGCCTGGTCCGAGCAGGGGATCGTCACCATGGAGCAGGGATTCATCACCATCCACAAGCGTGCTGCCCTGGAGTCGCTGGCCGACCTCACTACCCGCTGAAGACCCGGGCACGGCCGGATCCGAGGCGACTTTGGCGTTACCCTCCAGACTTCCTGAAACCGGGGGCAGATCATGCGGATTTCGAGCAGCATTCCTCTTGTCGTCGGCCTCATGCTCCTCCCGGCTCTCGCCGGCTGCGGAATCCAGTCCATTCCGAAGGCGCAGAACCAGGTCGACGCCACGCTGGCGGAGGTGACGAACCAGTACAAGCGCCGCGCGGATCTGATTCCGAACCTCGTGAAGACCGTGAAGGGCTACGCGAGCCACGAAAAGCAGACCCTCCAGGCGGTGGTCGAAGCGCGCGCCAACGCCACCCGGGTGAGCATCGACCCCTCACACTCGACGCCGCAGCAGATCCAGAAATTTCAGCAGGCGCAGGGAGGCCTCAGCCAGGCCCTGGGCCGACTGATGGTGGTGGCGGAGCGCTATCCCGAGCTGAAGGCAGACCGCAACTTCCGGGAGCTGCAGGCCCAGCTCGAGGGGACGGAGAACCGCATCACCATCGCCCGGCAACGGCACATCGAGGCGATCAAGGAATTCAACAACCTGGTCACCGTGCCACCCACCAGCTGGACCAATGGCCTCTTCTATCACCACGAAAAGATGCCCCAGTGGGCGCTCGAAGGCGCGGAGCAGAAAGCCGCCGAGAAGGCGCCCAAGGTCTCCTTCTAGATGCGGTTGCGCGCCTGGCTGGCCCTCGCAGCGGCTCTGCTGATCGCGGCGAGTGCGGGCGCCGCCGGCTTTTCCGTGCCGGCACTACACTCTGCCGTGACAGACAAGGCTGGGATTCTCTCCCCCTTCACCCGCCAGCAGCTCGAGGCAGCGCTGCGACATCTTCAGCAGGCGGGGGGCACCCAGCTGGCGGTCTTGACGCTTCCCGACCTCGGCGGCCTCACGATCGAGCAGGCCTCGATCCGGGTCGCCGACCAATGGAAGCTCGGCAGCAAGCAGGCCGACAACGGGGTGCTGTTGCTGGTGGCCCGCGACGAGCACCGGGTTCGTATCGAGGTCGGGCAGGGGCTCGAGGGCCGCCTGACCGACGCCTATGCCAAGCGCATCATCGACGAGGGCATCACACCCCTGTTTCGCCAGGGGGACATGGATGGGGGCGTCACCGTGGGCGTGTTTCAGATTGCTCGCATCACCAATCCGAAGGTCGATCTCCGGCCCTACCTCGAGGGGCGATTGCACCAGGCCAGCCCCCACCGGGGGGCTGGCCGAAGCCCCCTGCAGCTACTCTTCGCCCTGGTGTTGCTGGCCTTCGTCTTTTCGATGCGGATGGGTTTCCTGCCCTTCCTCTTCCTGGGCGCGGGGGGTCTGCGGGGGCGAGGAGGCTTCGGCGGGGGCGGGGGCGGCTTTGGCGGGTTCTCGGGAGGAGGAGGCGGTTTCAGCGGCGGCGGCGCCTCGGGGGGATGGTGATGGAAGCCCTGCCCCGCTGGGCACGCAGAGCCCTCGGTGACGACGCAGACGCGCGCATCTCACAGGCAGTCGCGGAAGCGGAGGCAATGACCGCCGGCGAGATCGTCCCGCTCCTGGTGCGGCGCTCCTCGACAGTCGGTCACGTCGCGATGCTGGCCTTCACGCTCCTCCTGCTCTGCGTGCTGCTCGCCGATCTTCCCGCACGGCTCACCCTGCTGGGCGGCCCGCACCTGGCCTGGCTTGGAGCGTGCTGGCTGCTTGCCGCGGGCCTTGCGCTGCTCCTCTCGCGTCAGGACCTGGTCCAGCGCCTGCTGACGCCCCGCATCGACCAGCAGCAGCAGGTGGAGCTGCGAGCACAGCTGGAGTTCTACGAGCTCGCAATGAGCCAGACCCAGGGGCACACCGGCATCCTGCTCTTCGTCTCCCAGATGGAGCACCGCGCGGTGGTGCTCGCGGACCGCGCGATCGCCCAAAAGATGGACGGCTCGGTCTGGCAAGAGGTGGTGGACCTGATGCTCCGCGGCGTAAAACGAGGCGACCTGGCGGAAGGCATGACGCAGGCCATCGAGCGTTGCGGCGAGCTGCTGGCGCCTCACTTCCCGATCGCGGAAAACGACCGCAACGAGCTGCCGAACCGCCTCGTCGTCAAGGAGTAGCCACGCAGCGGCCTGCAGCCCTGCCCGCGGCAATCTGGCGGTGGAGCGCCGTGAAGCCCAGGGTGGCTACAGCGCTGAGAACCGCGCCCGCGATCATCGTCCAGCCGCCCACACCCGAGAAAGCAGGGATCTCAATGCCGAAGAAGGGAAGCGTCGCGCCCTCGAAGCCGGCGTAGAGCAGGGCCCCCACGAAGGGCGCGAAGGTGCCGCGCAGGCCGGTCAACGTGACGTGCAGGCCCATGTAGAGGCCAGCCCGTTCGGGCCTGGCGAAGTCGTTGTGTCCGATCTGCCAGGCGAGCTGGCCCCCACCGCGCGCCAGGCCCAGCACGCTGCGACCCACGCCGATCCACAGCAGGGATCCGCTGAGCACGCCGTAGCCGGTGAGCGCCTGAGAGAGGACCCACAGCCAGGTGTGGCGGGCCCGGAACGCGGCCACGTGCATGCGGTCCAGCCATGCGGCAAAGAGGGGGATCGTCAGGAACGAGAGCGCCGTCGGCAGCACCAGGGTCAGCGCGATGCTGGTGGCGTAGCTGGCCTGGAGGTCGTGGGAGACCGCAATCACCAGGGCGGGCTCGATCATCATGTTCGCGATACCCAGCACGAACTGCCAGGCGAGGTAGCGCAGGAAGAGCGGATCCTCGCGCAGGATGTCCAGGAGCTTCGGCCGCGGGCCCCGCACGTCGACGTGGCTTGCCGAGCCAAGGGGCCGGCTGGCGGCAGTCTCTTCGCCGCGCATGCGCACGCGCGCGTAGAGGCTGGCTCCAAGGGCCGAAGCCAGACCACCCCCGAGGTAGAGGAGTGCGACGCTGCGTGGATCGCGATCCAGCAACACGCTGGCCAGGGCCGCCGAGAGCGTCATGGAGAGCAGCGCGATCAAGGTGAGGCGCGAGGTGGCTCGGGCGCGCATCTCGCCGGGGTAGTTCCGCGTCCAGATGATGCTGCGCACGGTGAGAAACCCGCCCATCAGCAGCCGGCACCACACCACCAGCAACGCCAGCAGAACGCCGCCTGTGGCACTCTGCGGGAGTAGCGCGATGGCCGCCGTGGACAGGCCCAGGGCCAGCTGGATGCCCGCCACCAATGGTGCCTTGCGCACATGCTCGGCCAGCCGCGCCCACAGCACACTGGAGAGGTGGCCAAACATGGGCGCCGCCGTGATCAGCGCCAGCAGCAGCGGATGCACATGGAAGACCTTGTCCGCCACCACGCCGGCAAAACCCGACTCCGTCAGCACGACCCCGATCGGGATCAGGCCCTGGGCATTGCGCTCCCGCTGATACTCCAGAAGCGACCACCCCGGCAGCTCCGGCCGACGCAAGGCGGCACGGAGTGAACGAGCGCGGCGAGAGGCCATGGAAGACTCCTTGGGCGGCGCACCATGCCATCGCATCGCGGCGCGCGCGACAAGGGCCAGCACCTTCCGGACCGCAGCTGCGTTCCGGAAAGCTCTTTGGAAACAACCGGTTGCATAAACGCCGGGATCGAGGCTCGAGTTGCCGGCGCGGTGCGCCGAAGAGGGGGTGTCCCCTGCGTCTGGAGGTGATCGCATGGGCAACCTGCTCCAACACGCTCCCGTGACCCGGCTCACTCGGCTGACCGGACTCGAGCCCGCGGCGTTGCGACGCCTTGGGGAGCGGCTTCGGCGCATCGTAGTGGGCATCGCCTCGCTGCTGCTGCTCTCGGGGGCGGGACTGGCCCATGGCGCGCGCCTCGCCATCGGCACGGAGGGCGTGCTGGCCCTCGCGGAGGCACCCCACCCCTTCGACCTGCCGCGCACGCACCGTCTGGAGCGCGACCCATTGCGGGGCTCATGGTGGCTACCAGAAGGCTCGAGTGCGCGACGCCCCGAGCTGCAGCTCGAACAGCGCGTCTGGCAGCCGCGTCGTTGACAGGCTCGCCGGCTAGCGGGCCGGCGCGCCGCTCTCGCCCAGCCCCTCGACCAGCGCTCCGGCACCCGCCGGACGCCGCGTGTCGTGGCGCCCCGCCATCCACATCTTGGCGTCCTCGACGGCGAGACAGATGCAGGGCACCAGGAAGAGCGTAATGAAGCTGGCGAAGATCACGCCAAAGCCGATCGAGATCGCCATTGGGATCATGAACTGCGCCGACATGCTGCGCTCCATCATCATCGGAGTGAGCCCTGCGAACGTCGTGATGGAGGTCAGCAGGATCAGGCGAAACCTCGCGAGGGGGGCGTCGCGCACCGCCTCTTCCATGCGCGCGCCCTCAGCGCGAAGCTGGTTCATGTAGTCGACCAGCACCAGGCTGTCGTTCACCACCACGCCGGAGAGCGCCACGAAGCCGATGACGGAGTACATGCTGAAGTCGTAGCCGAGCAGCAGATGTCCAAATGCAGCGCCTACCAGGCCAAAGGGTATGGCCGTCATGATGATGAGGGGCTGCAGGTAGGAGCGCAGCGGGATCGCCAGCAGAGCATAGATGGCGAGCAGGGCGATGAACTGCCCACGCAGCATGGCCTTGAGGAACTGGTGCTGCTCGGCCTGCTCGCCCTCGAAGGCGTAGTGGACACCCGGAAAGGACGGGAGCACTGCGGGCAGCACCTTGGCACGCAGGTCTGCTACCACTTCGTTTGCGTTGGCGACCCCAACGTCTACGTCCCCGGTCACCGAAACCACGCGCTCCCGGTCCACCCGGTGGATCGCGGAGTACCCCTCCGCGAGCTTCGCCGAGGCCACGGAAGGGAAGGGAACCTCGGTCCCGTCCACAGCGCGAATGCGCATGTTCTCGACGTCGGTCAAAGAGTGGCGACGCTCCTCCGGGTAGCGGACCATCACGCGCACGTCGTCGCGACCGCGTTGGATACGCTCGGCCTCCTCGCCGTAGAATGCCTGGCGTACCTGGCGCGCCAAGTCCTGGAGGCTGAGCCCAAGGGCCTCCGCTGAGGAGAGAATCCGGAACTGCAGCTCCTGCTTGCCCGCGCGGAAGGAGTCGCGCAGGTCGAAGACACCCTGGTACTTGGACAGCCGGGTCTTCACTTCGTCGGCAGCGCCGCGCAGGGCTTTCAGGTCGTGTCCGCGCAGCTCCACCTCGATGGGAGCCCCGGCGGAGACCATCGAGTTCTTGAAGGTGAGCTCTTCCATGCCGGGGATCGCGCCCACGGCTTCGCGCCAGCGGCGCTGCAGCTCGGCGGCAGCGATGCCACGATAGGCTGGATCGATCAGCTCCACCTGGACCTCGCCGAGGTTGGCTTGCGAGCCCGAGCCACCCCGCGCATTCAGATCCATGCGCTGGTAGGTGGAGGGGTGGATGCCCACACTGGTCATCATGTGCGAGAAGATGCTGCCGTGATCGTTGCCACGCTCCTGATCCACATTGCTCTGCACGACGCGAGCCGCAGCTTCGAGCTGGCGCACCGCGCGCTCGGTCACGTCCGCCGGGGTGCCCGGAGCCATGGTGAGGCTGGCATTGATCATGTCCCCTTCGACAGGCTCCTGGAAGGTGAAATGGATCCAGCCGCCGCCGAGGAGCCCCACAGTGAGGAACAGGATGGCGACAGCGCCGGCGAGGGTGAGGTAACGCCACTCCAGGGAGAGATCGAGGGCGCGCTTGTAGTGGTGGTGGATCAGCCGATCCAGGTGCAGAGCGACCCGGTCCTGGACCGCGCGCCACTGCTTCGAGAGCGGGTTCTGGGGCGGTGCGTCGATGGTCGCCTTGCCTCCAGCCAGATGGCTTGGAAGCACCAGCATGGCCTCGATGAGCGAGAAGAGCAGGCAGGCGATCACCACGCTGGGCAGCACGGCCGTGATCTTTCCCATGGAGCCCGGGATGAAGAGCATGGGCGCAAAGGCGGCCACGGTCGTGGCCACCCCGAAGATCACCGGAACCGCAATCCCTTGGGCGCCCCGGATCGCGCCGTGCAGCTTGTTCCCTGTCTTCTGCTGCTCGGTGTGGGTGTTCTCGGCGACGACGATGGCATCGTCCACCACGATGCCCAGCACCACGATGAAGGCCAAGAGGGAGATCCAGTTGATGGAAATGTCCATCATTGGCAGCACCGCGACACAGCCCAAGAAGGCGGTGGGAATGCCAAGACTCACCCAGAAGGCGAGGCGCAGGCGCAGGAAGAGCGCCAGGATCAGCACCACCAGGATCAGGCCGCTGCGGGCATTGCGCAGCATGGAGCCAAGACGATCTGCGAGATAGTGGGCGCCATTCTGCCAGACCGTGAGGGTGACTCCCTCGGGCATGCGCTGCCGGGCGCCCGCCACGTAGGCCTTCGCGGCCTTTGCGACCTCGAGCATCTTCTCGTCGCCTACCTGGAAGACGGTGAGCAGCACGGCCGGCTGGCCATCAAATATGGAGCGCACGGGGCTCTCGGCAAAGCCGTCCTCCACTCGCGCGACGTCGCCTACCACGAGCCGGGTGCCATCCGGTCGCGTCACAATGGGGATGCGCTCGAACGCCTCACCCTGGTAGGCCTGCCCCTTGGCGCGCAGCAGGATCTCCCCGCCGCTCGTCTTGATGGAGCCACCGGGAAGATCCATGGAGCTACGACGTACCGCTTGGACCACGTCGTCGAAGCGCAGGCCGTAGCGGCGCAGGGCATCTTCGGAGATCTCGATGGAGATCTCGTCGTCGCGTACCGAGCCCAGTGCGACTTGTGTGATGCCGGGCTGCGCCATCATCTCGTCGCGGATCCGCTGGCCGAGGCGCTTCAGGGTCCGCTCGTCCGCCTTGCCGGACAGCGCGATGCTCAACACTCCCTTGCCGATCTCCGCCTGGCTCACCACCGGCCGGCGGGCCTCGTCGGGAAAAGTGTCGATGGAGTCCACGCGTGCGCGGATATCCGCCAGACGCCGCGCCACGTCCTCGCCGGCCAGCAGCTCGATCGTGGTGCTGCCCACGCCCTCGGCGGCGGTGGAGCGGATGTGCTTGATGCCGTGGAGGCTCTGGACCGCCTCCTCTACGCGGATACAGATCGCCTGCTCCACCTCCTCGGGAGACGCCCCGGGATAGGGCACGACCACCTTCACCACCTCGAGGTCGATGTCGGGGATCATCTGCTGATTGAGCATCGGGATGGTGATGAGACCCCCCACCATCAAGAGGGCCATGAGCAGGTTTGCCGCAACGTGGTTCTTTGCGAACCAATCGATGATCCCGTTCACGAGCGCTTCCCGACGCGCGCCGGTCCCGCTGGGCCAATCGGGCTGGCCACCTCGGCACGCGGATCCGGCGCGATGCGGACAGGCATACCTTCCACCAACACGTCCACCGGCGTGATGCAGACCCGTTCCCCAGGAGCCAGACCCGCGCTCACCCAGGCCGTTTCGCCCTCCGCGCGCAGCACCTCCACGTGGCGCGTGAAGATCCGCGACTCCGCATCGACCACGGCCAGCTCGTCCCGGCCGCGCAGCGCACTGCGGGGCAGCTCGTAGACCCCCTCGAAGACGCGGCCTTCGATCTGTGCAGTGACGAAAAGGCCTACCGAGAGCGGCGGGCGGGTAGGGTCATCCCCCCGAGCATACGGCGCGGCCACGCGCGCGACCGCGTTGAGCATGCGGGTGTGGGGATCGAGGGCGCCATCGGTGCGCACGATCCGACCGCTCCAGGTGTGGTGGCGGCCGGCAAAGTCTCCAGAAAGCTCGACCTTCGGACCGTGGGGCACCGGAGGCACACCCTTCCCGCTCGTCTGCGACGCGGTGGGGCGGCCCTCGCTGTAGCTCCAACCGAGGTCCAGAAAGGCCAGATCCTCGCTCGGGATCGGCAGGCGGATCTCGGCATAGTCCACGGCATAGACGCGTGCCAGCTTCGCCCCCGGCCCGACGTACTGGCCGACATCCAGATGTTTCGCTCGCACGCGCCCTTCGAACGGCGCCCGGATCTTCGTGCGTTGGAGATCCAACAAGGCCTGCCGGAGCACCGCCCGGGCATCCCGGAGGTTGGCTTCGGCGATCCGGGCATTGCTGTGCGCCTCGTCGAAGGCGGCCTTGCTGGAGGCGCCAGCCGAGCGCAGGGAGCGACGGCGCCGGAGGGTGACCTTGGCCAGGGCCAGCTGGCTATCGGCCCGCTCGACGGAAGCGCGGGCGCGCTCGGCGGCGTTCTCATAGTCCGCCGGCTCGAGGCGGGCCAGCACCTCGCCCTTGTGGAAGAAGGCACCGTCTTCGAGCTGCGGCGACTCCCAGACGATGCGCCCGGCGCTCTCTGCCACCAGATCACCCTCGGTGCGAGGCTCGACGGTGCCCTGGGCCTGGACCCGCAGCTGCGCCGGCGCCGGGTTCACGCGCACGACCCGCACCAGCGGCGTGTGCGGCGTGGGATGCTTGGGCTCGACCGCCGGGCGCGCGACAATCAGGGCGGTCGTGCCGAGCAGGCCAACCGCAAGTACGATGAGGGGGAGCAGAACCTTCGGCCCGAACTTCATGGCTCGGAATCCTCGACGCTTGGCCTTCCACCTCGAGACCCGCGTGCGGGTTCCCGGCGGGTCGGCCGTTCACAACAGGAAGGCCCCAGAGTGCAGCCTTCGAATTCTTTTCAGGTTGAGCGCTGGGATTCAGGCCGGTGGGCGGGGGGAAACCGCCATGGAGCTCTGCTGACTCCCTTGGATTCGCTGCGGGATGGAAACGCGATCCCGGTCACGAACCGCTGCTCTATCGGCACAGCGGACCGGGTTTCTGAAGTCTAATGACGATTGTTATTGACTAATGTCAACGAGGAAACCCCTGGACCCGAACCAGCCTTTTGCCACGGACCCCCCTGGGGAATCCGACTCGCGCAGCCAGCGCGCACGACAGCGCGAGCAAACCCGCGAGCGGCTGTTCGAAGCCGCGCTGGGCGAGTTTCGCAGGGTGGGCTTCGCGGGCGCCCAGATCGACCGGATCGCCCAGAATGCCGGCGTCGTACGGGGCACCTTCTACTTCCACTTCCCCAAGAAGGAGCACGTGCTGCTGGAGCTGCGGGCCCGCGCCCAGACCCCGGTGGTCGAGGAGTTGGACGCCCTCGACATGGGAACCGCCGGAATTCGCGAGGCATTGGCAGCCGTCGCGCGCGGCACCCAGATCTCCGAGGAGCTCGTGGCCGACCCCGGCCTGATGCAGGAAATGGTCGCGACCTATCTGCGCCAATCCCTGGACCCCGCCTTCGACACACAGACCGGGACTCTCGGCGATACCCTGATCCGCGTGTTCCGGGGGCTCTCGGCCCGTGGTGCGCTGCGTCGCGGCCTCGACCCAGAGAAGGCTGCGGTGCTGGTTCTCACCAGCCTCTTCGGCCTCTTCGCCCTGGCCCAGAAGACCCCTGCCGAACACAGACAGGACATGGAGGACCTGATGGATCTGCTGCAGAACGGCCTGGAGCCCGGGGTACCCTCGTGAGCCGGCTCTCCAAGCTCTCCCGCTCCGTCGCCGGACGTGTCGTCCTCGTGACCGGTGCAGCCAGCGGCATGGGCCGCGCCACGGCGAGGCTCTTTGCCGACGAGGGCGCCCTCGTGGCCGCCGCAGACCGCGATGATGGGGGGGTCGCGCAGCAGGTGAAGGAGATCGAGGCCGCAGGCGGTCGGGCCCTCGCCCTCGCAGTGGACGTCGCCGTACCCAACGCAGTGAGTTCCGCCGTAGCACAGGTCGTGGAGCACTTCGGAGGCCTCGACGTGCTGGTCAACAACGCCGGCATCAGCGCCCTCGCGGAGATCGATGCCGCGAACTACGGCGAGGCCTTCGACCGCGTGCTGGCAGTGAACCTCAAGGCCCACACCCTGCTGATCCGCGCCTGCCTCCCCCACCTGCGCAAGAGCGACGCGCCGCGCATCATCAACATCGCCTCGACAGAGGCCCTGGGTGCCACGGCCCGGAACAGCCCCTATGCCGCCGCCAAGCATGGCGTGGCCGGCCTGACCCGCGCCCTGGCCGTGGAGCTGGGGCGCGAGGGCATCACCGTGAACGCGGTGTGCCCGGGGCCCATCAATACCTCGATGACCGCTGCGATCCCGGACGACGCCAAGATCCGCTTTGCCCGGCGCCGCGTCCCCCTGCGGCGCTACGGCGAGCCCGAAGAGGTGGCCCACATGACGCTCTCCCTGGCCTTGCCCGCCGCTTCCTACGTCAATGGCGCGGTCATCCCGGTGGACGGTGGCCTCACCGTCCAGAACACCTGAGGAGCGCAGAGCCCATGCCCGAAGCCACCCCTGTAGTGGACGCCTGGCTCGTCGCCGGCGGCCGCTACCACGACATCGACTTCGCGCGTCTGGAGCTCCTGGAGCTCCTCGCAGAACACCCGCAGCTGCGGGTCCAGGTGGACTCGGACTACAGCAACCTCGCCGCCCTCGAGCGCAGCCGCGTGCTGGTCTCCTACACCTGCGACGTGCGCCCCGAGCCCGCCCAGCAGGAGGCCCTGGCCCGTTGGGTGGCGAGGGGCGGGCGCTGGCTGGCCCTGCACGGCACCAACTCGGCCCTCGACTTCACGCCAGCGGGCGTGGAGGCGCCGCGGATCTTTGCGCGCTTCGCGCACACCCTCGGCAGCCAGTTCCTCGCGCACCCCCCGATCCAGCCCTACCGCGTGGAGGTGAGCGCGCCCGAGCATCCCCTGGTGGCCGGGATCGAGCCCTTCGAAACGGACGACGAACTCTACCTCTGCGAGTACCACGACGAGGAGAAGCTGGTGCCGCTGCTCCACACCCACTACCGCGGCGAGGCGGCGGGCTTCGTGGAGAGCGACTGGGCCGGGGCCGATCGGCACCTGGTGATGTACCTGCGGCCGCTGGGCGAGGGCGCCGTCCTCTACAACACCCTGGGCCACTGCCGCGGCCACTACGACATGCGGCCGGTGATGGACTACTACCCGACGGTCGAGCGCTGCTCCTGGGAGCTGCCGGTCTACCGAGAGCTGCTGCGCCGCGGCCTGCGCTGGTGCCTCCGCCAGGACTAGCCCGCGAGGCGCGCGACTTCTGTCTGGATGGCGGCCTCCAGATCCTCGGGCTTGAAGCCGAAGGGCCCGGGCCCACCCTGGAAGGCCACCTTGCCTCCCTTGCCCACGAGGTAGAGCCGGTCGGGCAGCGCGCCGTAGGCGCTGGCAAGCTTGTCGTCCACGGCATCCACGACGACGGGCATGCGGATCTGGAGACGGATGGCACAGCTCGCCGCCACCTCCTGGCGCTCCGCATCGCTGGTGGGATCGTCCACGGTGATCCCCTCGTCGCGATTCATGCTCACGACCCAGCCATCTTCAGGGTGGGCCTCGCGGATGTAGACCACCAGGAAGTCCACCTGCTCCCGGTACTTCTCCCACAGCGTGTGCAGCGAGCCCAACTGGACCCGGAAGGGCGGTCAGGTGTAGGAGCCGAAGATCAGCGCGACGGGCCGCTCGGCCGCCACCTCCTGCAGGTGGAAGCTCCGGCCCGTGGCCTGCTCGGTGCCGTCGGAGTAGTCGAAGACGGGCAACTCGAAGTCGAAGGCCGGGTCGCCGGGCGCGAGGTCCGGCGTACCCAGGTCGCGGTGCTCGGCCAGCACGTCCATGGGCGTCTTGGGCGAATCTTCCGGCGTGAAGGCCTTCCAATCGAAGCCCTTGGGGAGGTGTCGCTGCAGGTCGTCTTCGCCACTGGCCATCGGTTGCTCTCCTCGGCGCGCCTTCGGGTGGGCAACCGTAGCACGGCCGCCAACGCGCTAGGCTGCCCTGCGAGGAGACCCTGGCCCATGCCCATCCAGTACGTGGACTTCGAAGAAGCCCAGAAGCGGGACGGCCTGCGCATGGTCGTCGTGTCCGGCGTGCCCAGCCCCTGGGGCGAGGCGGCCAAGGGGATCCTCCATGTGAAGCAGATCCCCTGGGTCGCAGTGCGCCTCGACACTTCGAACGCGGGCCTCACCGCGTGGACCGGCGAGGCGAGTGGACCCGTCGCCATGTACGGGGACGAGCGGCCGCGGCCGGGCTGGGCAGAGATCCTGCTGCTGGCCGAGCGCCTCGCGCCCAAGCCCGCGCTGCTGCCGGACAGCCCCGAGGAGCGGGCCCTGGCGATGGGCCTCTCCCACGAGATCTGCGGCCAGCAGGGGCTCGGCTGGTGCCGACGCAATCAGGGGGTGCATGCCGCCCTGGCCGGAACCGGCGGCTTCCCAAAGGGGGTCGCGGCATACCTCGGCCCGAAGTACGGCTACCGCGCGGAAGAGGCCGCAAGCTACGCCGCCCGGGTGGTGGAGATCCTGGGGATGCTCGCCGCGCGGCTCCACGCCCAGGCCGAGAAGGGGAGCTCCTTCTATCTGGGGAGCGCGCTCTCTGCCGTCGACCTCTACAGCGCGGCCTTCCTGGCGCTCTTCCAGCCGCTGCCGCCGGC
>Ga0114931_10003512_pt1 | contig 19824 bp, 17 predicted proteins | sample 2SBtaG_FD_89579 | JGI IMG/M metagenome (GOLD analysis project Ga0114931, IMG submission 89579) | Deep subsurface microbial communities from Kolumbo volcano to uncover new lineages of life (NeLLi) - 2SBTROV14_V59a metaG | ecosystem: Environmental > Aquatic > Marine > Volcanic | place: Kolumbo...
CGGGGCCTGGGACTCGATGAGCTGGATGATGTCCGCCAGGCTCTTTTCGGTAGGGGGCTTGGTGAGGATCCCCAGGGCGCCGTGCTCCACCGCTGCACGCACATAGTTCTCGCCCTCGTTGGCGGTGCACATCACCACCGGGGTCTGTTGGAACCGGGGGTCCTTCTTGATCTCGCTGATGGTCTCCAGCCCATCCATGCCGTCCATCAGGAAATCAACGAACATGGCGTCCGGCTGAAGCTGCTTGAGCATCTCCAGGGCCTGTTCCCCCGACTCCGCCATGGCCACCTCGTCAAAGCCGTTTTTCTTCAGCTGTCGGCTCAGGACGATGCGCGCAGACTTGGAGTCATCCACCAGAAAAGCTAGCTTTGCCACGTATTATATTCTCCAATTAATCAACGAGATCCGTGAACTCAAGGCAGCCAGGATTCGTTATAGCCATCCCTTGTCATATAATCAGCGGCCATTTTTCCTGAATCCTGAGCTCAATTAGCTATGTCTGGCCACTCCCCGAGAAATCTTACCCCGGATATCGAATCGATACTACGTGACCGTATTCTCATTCTGGACGGTGCCATGGGCACCATGATCCAGCGCCACCAGCTGAGCGAGGCGGACTACCGGGGCGCGCGTTTCGCCGACTGGCCGAGCGACCTGAAGGGGAACAACGACCTGCTGGTATTGAGCCAACCGGAGGTCATCCGCTCCATCCATGAGGCCTACCTGGAGGCCGGGGCGGATATCCTCGAGACCAACACCTTCGGCGCCAACCGGGTCTCCATGGCCGACTACGACATGCAGGAGCTGGCCTACGAGATGAATCTGGCGGGGGCCCGGCTGGCGCGCCAGGCGGCGGACCGCTTCGCCAGCGAGGAGCAGCCGCGCTTCGTCGCTGGGGTGCTCGGCCCCACCAATCGCACCGCCTCCCTGTCTCCGGACGTCAACGACCCGGGGGCCCGCAACATCCGCTTCGACGAGCTGGTGACGGCCTACCGCGAGGCGGCCCGGGGGTTGATCGAAGGGGGCGCCGACCTGCTGCTGATCGAGACCATCTTCGACACCCTCAACGCCAAGGCGGCGGTGTTCGCCTGCGAACAGGTCTTCGAGGAGGGGGGGCGGCGCCTGCCGGTAATGATCTCCGGCACCATCACCGACCAGTCGGGACGCACCCTCTCCGGCCAGACCACCGAGGCCTTCTACAACAGCTTGCGCCACGCCCGCCCGCTCTCCATCGGCCTCAACTGCGCCCTTGGACCCGATATGTTGCGCCAGTACGTGGAAGAGATGTCGCGGGTCAGCGAGACCTTCGTCTCCGCCCACCCCAACGCCGGCCTGCCCAACGAGTTCGGCGGCTACGACCTGGACGCTCGGCGGATGGCGGGCTATATCGGTGAATGGGCCGAGGCGGGTTTTCTCAACATCGTCGGCGGCTGCTGCGGCACCACCCCTGAGCACATCGCGGCCATTGCCGGGGCGGTGGCCGGCAGGCCCCCAAGAAGGCTGCCCGTCCCTCCCCCAGCCTGCCGCCTCTCCGGCCTGGAACCACTGAATATCGACAAGGACTCCCTGTTCGTGAATGTCGGAGAGCGGGCCAATGTCACCGGCTCGGCCCGTTTCAAGCGGCTGATCCTAGACCAGCAGTACGAAGCGGCCCTGGAGATCTGTCGCTCCCAGGTGGAGAACGGCGCCCAGGTGGTGGACATCAATATGGACGAGGCGATGCTCGACGGGGCCGCCGCCATGCAGCGTTTTCTCGAACTGTGCGCCGGTGAACCGGAGATCGCCCGGGTTCCGGTGATGATCGACTCCTCCAAGTGGCAGATCATCGAGGCGGGACTCAAGTGTGTACAGGGCAAACCCATCGTCAACTCCATCTCCATGAAGGAGGGGGTGGAGAGGTTCAAGACCCTGGCCCGCCTGTGCCGCCGCTATGGCGCAGCGGTGATCGTCATGGCCTTCGACGAGCAAGGCCAGGCCGACACCCGGCAGCGCAAGGTGGAGATCTGCACCCGCGCCTACCGCATCCTCACCGAGGAGCTGGGATTCCCGGCGGAGGACATCATCTTCGACCCCAACATCTTCGCCATCGCCACCGGCATCGAAGAGCACAACAACTATGCGGTCGACTTCATCGAGGCCACCCGCGAGATCAAGCGGACCCTGCCCCAGGCCCTGGTCTCAGGCGGGGTCTCCAACGTCAGCTTCTCGTTTCGCGGGAACAACCCGGTGCGCGAGGCGATCCATGCGGTCTTCCTCTACCACGCCATCCGCGCAGGCATGGACATGGGCATAGTCAACGCCGCCCAGCTGGCGGTCTACGACGACCTGCCCGCGGAGTTGCGCGAGGCGGTGGAGGACGTGGTGCTCAACCGCGACCCCCAGGCCGGTGAACGCCTGGTGGAGCTCGCCCCCAAGTACGCCGGGGTCGCCCATGCGGAAAAAAAGGAGGACCAGGAGTGGCGCAGCTGGCCGGTCGACAGGCGTCTGGCCCATGCCATGGTGAAGGGTATCACCGAGTTCGTCATCGAGGACACCGAGGAGGCCCGTCAGCAGGCCAAGCGTACCCTGGAGGTGATCGAGGGCCCGCTGATGGACGGCATGAACACCGTCGGCGACCTGTTCGGTGCCGGCAAGATGTTCCTGCCCCAGGTGGTCAAGTCGGCGCGGGTAATGAAGCAGGCGGTGGCCTACCTGGAACCCTACCTGGAGGCGGAGAAGGCCGAATGCGGCGCCCAGGCCCAGGGCAGGATCCTGCTGGCCACGGTCAAGGGGGATGTGCACGACATCGGCAAGAATATCGTCGGAGTGGTGCTGCAGTGCAACAACTACGAGGTCATCGACCTGGGGGTGATGGTGCCGGCCCAGACCATCCTGGAGGAGGCCCAGGCGAAGCAGGTCGATATCGTCGGCCTGTCGGGGTTGATCACCCCCTCCCTGGACGAGATGGTGCACGTGGCCAAGGAGATGCAGCGCCTGGGCATGCGCCAGCCCCTGATGATCGGTGGCGCCACCACCTCCATCGCCCACACCGCGGTGAAGATCGAGCCCCAGTATGGGCAGCCGGTGGTCTATGTGCCGGATGCCTCGAGGGCCGTGGGGGTGGCCAGCAACCTGCTCTCCAGCGAGGCGCGGGAGAGATTCGTGGCGGACCTCAGGGACCAATACGCCCAGGTACGAGAGCGCCGGGCGGGCAAGGACGAACGCCGCAACCTGGTCAGCCTGCAGGAGGCCCGCGCCAATCCCACCCCCGTCGACTGGGATGCCTACCAACCGGTGGCGCCGGCCCAGCCCGGGATCAGTGTGCTCGACGACATCGCCATCGCGGAGTTGCGTGACTACATCGACTGGACCTTCTTCTTCCACGCCTGGCAACTCAAGGGGCGCTATCCACAGATCCTCGACGACCCCGCCAAGGGCGAAGAGGCACGTAAACTGCTGGCCGATGCCCAGGCCATGCTGCAGCAGATCATCGACGAAGGCTGGCTGCAGGCCCGGGCCGTGGTGGGTATCTTCCCCGCCAACTCGGTGGGCGACGACATCGAGATCTACGATGTACAGGGAAACACGAGCGCCGAGGAGGGCAGGCCCCGGGGAGCGGCCACTGACGAGACCCGCCCGCAACCCCGCCTGGTGCTGCACAACCTGCGCAAGCAGGGTCGACAGCCCGCTGGCAAATACAACGAATGCCTGGCGGACTTCGTCGCCCCAAGGGGCTCGGGCAGGACGGACTATGTCGGTGGTTTCGCCTGCACTGCGGGGATCGGCATCGACGCCCGGCTGGCGGAGTTCGAGGCCGCTCACGACGACTACTCCGCGATCATGCTCAAGGCCCTGGCGGACCGCTTGGCGGAGGCCCTGACCGAGTGGCTGCACGAACGGGTGCGCCGCTCCATCTGGGGCTACGCCCCCGATGAACGGCTTGAAAATTCTGAGTTGATCGCCGAACGCTACACCGGCATCCGCCCCGCCATGGGCTATCCGGCCTCACCGGACCACACCGAGAAGGACCTGTTGTGGGAACTGCTGGAGGTCCAGACCCACACCGGCATCTGGCTCACCGAGTCCAAGGCGATGGTACCCACCGCCTCGGTCAGCGGGCTCTACTTCGCCCATCCCCAGGCGCGCTACTTCGCGGTGGGCAAGATCGACCGGGATCAGCTGCAGGACTACGCCCGGCGCAAGGGGATGGCGGTGCCGGAGATGGAGCGCTGGCTGGCGCCCAACCTGGCCTACGAGCCCTGACGCCCGCCGCCGCACGGCCCGCGGGATACGCGACGCCTACGCGGTTGCGGCCGCTCAGGCCACTTCGGTCTGCCGGGTCGCCGGCTCGTGCAGGATCGCCTGTCCCAGCTCGGCGAATGAGAAGAGACGGAAGGCGCGTTCCCCATTGTAGTCCAGCACCCGCAGGTCGTCGCTCTCGTGCAGGTCGTTGGCGACCACGTTGAAGTGGCCCCCGTAACGTTCCTTGGCCAGCTCCAAGGGGACCTCATAGGCGAGAAACTTGTTCAGCCCCTTGGCCGCCAGCTTCTCCAGGATCACCGGGTCCTCGATGGACTGATGCGAAGTCAGGATCATCAACGGCCCACTGCCCCCGATCAACATAAAGACTTTCATTTCGACCTCCTGGACGGCTCCGGCGACCTGCCCCTTCATCGTCCCGGCAGGCCCCATCACCGTGGAAACACCTACTCTAATATTAGTCCATTCACGGACCGCGGTTATCTCGCGGGCGCGCTGAGCGCGCCGAAATCCCGCCAAACAGACCCAGCAGCAGCAGGCTGGCGAGGTCCAGGGCACCCCCCCCGCCATGACTCACGCTCAGGGGCGCCAGGGCATCGCGGCCCTGGTCCTCCAGGGGCAGGAGGGCGAGGTCCGGGTCCTCGTTGGGTCCGTAGCTCGCCACCAGCTGGTCCCAGTCGGCGTCATAGAGTTCGATCAGCAGGTCATAGTGGCCTTCGGGATAGCCCTCCAGCAGGCGGGTCACGACCTCGTAGTCGTCGAAGGGCACATCCTCGAGGATATGAAACACATCGGTGGTGAAGACATGGTTCCAGGGCCCGCCCTCGTAGCTCAGATAGATCTGGGCGAAGACAAGGGCGTCACCCAGATCCACATCCGCATCGAAGATCACCCGCAGGCGGTGGTAGAAACCGTCCCCATCCTCGTCCCGGCTGAGCAGGACCCGTGCATCGAAGATACGAAACTGCTGCAGGGGCCGGCCACTGACCAGCCGCTGGGCGATGCCGGGCACTGTCTGCCCCCCGCTCAATTCCAGTCCCGGCAGCGACTGGACCCGGGCCTGGTCCAGTTGCGATTCCAGATCACCGCCCCGGGACGCCGGGCCCTCGACGGTCTGATTGAGACGCGGGGTCTGTGCATCTGCGGGCTGCGTCAGACCCCAGAGGGGCAGTGACGACAGCAGAGCGCAGGCCAACCACTGCTTGGGTCCGTTCAGACTCATCTCCAGTGCCCCCCTCAATCCCAATCGCCGCGATAGAGCCGCTGTTTGCCCTTGTGTCCATGGCCATGATGCTCGTGCTGCTCATGACCGTAATACCCATGGTCGTGGTGCTCGTGCTCGTGGTGCTCATGACCGTAATATCCGTGGTCGTGGTGCCCACGCTCGTGATGGTGGCGCCCATAGCTGTAGTCACGGCGGTGGTCATAGTCGTAGTGACCCCAGTCGTCGTTGTAGTAGAAGTGGTGGTGTCTGGGCCGGTAATAGCCTCGGTGATAGTCGTGGTGATGATGGTGATGGTTGTCGGCAACCACGTCGTAGAGGACGATCCCGGTCAGGCCATAGAGCAGCCAGAGATCATCGTCGTCGCTCGCCTGTACCGGTGATACCGCCAGACTGGCGCCCAACAGGACGCTGCTGGCAAGAAGGATCTTGCTGTTCATCTGAAGGTCTCCTATCGATTGACTTCAGATACAGCTTAAGGCGGCCTGGCTGAATGGGTGCTGAACGGGTTGGGCGCCCTTTGGAGTGCGGCCGATCACCGCTGGTTCAGCCATTGCGTTGCAGCACCCGCTGGATCTTGCGGCCGCTCCTGGCCAGGGCAGGGGGGTCGGCGAAGCCAGGGTGTTCCCCCGCCGCCTGGCGCGCCTGCCAGGCCTCCAGCTCGCTCTCGAGATAGCCCAGTCACTTGACCGTACAACCCTGGCAGCTGCCGCTACAGCTCTCGGTGCCGGTGAGTGCGCGGGAGATCGTCTCCCTGATCTGGATGGTGAGGCCCCGCATGGCGGTGAGCGTATCCAGCTTCATGGGCTGGCTTAGAAACCGCGGCTCGCGGGGTGTCAGTGGTGCTCTTTGCGGGGTTCGGGCAGGGTGGCGGGGGTATCCATGGACCAGAGCCGCTCCAGGTGGTAGAAGTCCCGCACCTTCGGCAACATCACATGCACCACCACACCATTCAGGTCCACCAGGGCCCACTCGCCTTGCTGCACCCCCTCGGTGCCCAGGGGGGCCTCCCCCGCCTGCTTGGCCTTGAAGGCGACGGTCTCGGCGATCGACTTGACATGCCGGTCCGAGGTGCCGCTGGCCACCACCATGAGGTCGGTGATACTGGTCTTGTCACGCACGTCCAGGACCACGATGTCGCGCGCCTTCATGTCATCCAGGGTCTCCAGGACGAGATCCTTGAGTGCTTCTATCTGCATTAAAACCTGTGTCTCTTGGTTGGAAAGGTGGCTATCTTAACCGATCTTTATGGGGACTGGAGAGTTGAGCCTAGAATCCTCAGTTGGACAGGGTAAAGTATGCGTTTGCGGTGGTGCAGGGCAACGACTCCATGGATGGAGGAGGTAGAGCGACGCAGGAAGCCAAAGCCGAGGCGCAACGACGCGGAATAGTCAACCTATTCCAAGGAGTTGTCACGCAGCCATGCGCCACCGCAGGCGTGCAATTTGCCCTGTAGCCTGATTCACCCAACGAGTGACAAGGTAAATCGAAGTGAGTGTTTTTCACATCAATCACTTGGTTTCAGAATGGAGCGGTCAACTGAGGAATCTAGGTTGAGTATAGGTTCTCCGCGCGGATGATGCCCAAGACCGCCCCCGGCAGCAGGTAGCGGGGGCTGAGCCCGGCCCCGAGCAGCTGGCGGATCTGGGTGGAGGAGATCTCCAGCTGGGTCACCGGCTGGAAGTGGATCGAGCCGGCGGGGCGCCGCCTCAGAGGCCCTGGGCCATCTACCTGACGCCTCTCCAGCAGGCGCCGCAGCCTCGGGTCCTCCAGGCGCCCGTGACCCGGCCTGCGCATGACGATCAGGTGGGCCAGGGCGAGGATCTCCATTGGCTGGCGCCAGCTGAGAAACTGGCTGAAGCCGTCCCCGCCCACCAGCAGGCAGAGGGGCCGCTCACTGCCCAGCTCCGCGCGCAGCGAGTGCAGGGTGTCCACCGTGTAGGAGTCTCCCCGGCGCGCCAGCTCCCGCTCGTCCAGAACGAACCCGGGCTGGCCCTGGATGGCCGCCCGCAGCATCCGCAGGCGCAGCTCCACGGAGGCCAGGGGCGGTTCGCGGTGCACCGGCCGGTACAGGGGGATGAAGCGCAGCTCGTCCAGCCCCACCCCCTGCATCACCTCCAGGGCGGGGCGCAGATGACCGAAGTGGACCGGGTCGAAGGTGCCTCCGAGGATGCCGATCAAACCCGGATATGCCCGTCGCCCAGGACGATGAACTTGACCGAGGTCAGCCCCTCCAGGCCCACCGGACCGCGTGCATGGAACTTGTCGGTGGAGATGCCGATCTCCGCCCCCAGGCCGTACTCGAAGCCATCGGCGAAGCGGGTCGAGGCGTTCACCATCACCGAACTGGAGTCCACCTCCGCCAGGAAGCGGCGGGCGCGGGTGAAATTCTCGGTGACGATGGCGTCGGTGTGGTGGGAGCCGTGACGGTTGATGTGGTCGATCGCCTCGCCCAGGTCCTTGACCACCTTAATGGCGAGGATCGGCGCCAGGTATTCGGTGTCCCAATCCTTCTCGTTGGCCGCCAGGCAGCCCGGCACCAGGCGTTGGGTGGTCTCACAGCCTCGCAGCTCCACCCCTTTTTCCTGGTACATGCGCGCCAGCTCGGGCAGCACGGCTTCGGCGATCTCCTCGCTCACCAGCAGGGTCTCCAGGGTGTTGCAGGTCCCATAGCGCTGGGTCTTGGCGTTGAAGGCGACCTGCAGGGCCTTCTCCAGGTCCGCCTGATCGTCGATATAGACGTGGCAGATGCCGTCCAGGTGCTTGATCACCGGTACCCGGGCGTCCCGGGAGATGCGTTCGATCAGCCCCTTGCCGCCGCGCGGGATGATCACATCGATCGACTCCGGCTGGGTGATCATGGCGCCCACCGCCGCCCGGTCGGTGGTCTCCAGCACCTGCACCGCCTGGGCCGGCAGTCCGGCCTGCCGGAGCCCGCGCTGGATGCAGGCAGCGATCGCCTGGTTGGAGTGGAAGGCCTCGGAGCCACCCCGCAGCAGTGTGGCGTTGCCCGATTTCAGACAGAGGGCGGCGGCATCTGCGGTGACGTTGGGACGGGACTCGTAGATGATCCCCACCACCCCCAGAGGGACCCGCATACGTCCCACCTGGATGCCGCTGGGTTGGTAGTTCATGTCGAAGATCTCACCGATCGGGTCGGCCAGGGCGGCGATCTGGCGCAGCCCCTCGATCATACCGTCGATACGCCCGGAGGTCAGCTCCAGGCGGTCCAGCAGGGCTGGCTCCAGCCCCTTGGCTGCGCCCGCCTGCATGTCCTTGCGGTTCTCCGCCAGCAACCCCTCCCGGTCGCTGTCCAGCGCGTCGGCGATGGCCTCCAGGGCCTGGTTCTTCTGCGCCGTGGTGGCGGCCGCCAGGCGTCGGGAGGCGGCGCGGGCCTGCTCGCCCAGGCCCTTCATATAGGCGTAGATATCGGTGATTTCGGTCATGACTTTGGCCCTTGAGTTTCGCAGCGGGGATTCTAACAGATCACCGGTTTCAGTGGTCACCTGGCGATGCCCAGGGCGATCTCCTGCAACAGCAGCCAGGGGTCGCCGGACTCCAGCCCCTTGATCGCCCGATCCGCCCGGGCGCAGTCGTAGAGCAGGCGGCGCCAGTGAGCGGCGCGGCGCCTGAGGCCCTGGCGCACCAGGGGCTTGCGCTTCTCCCACACCCGGTAGCCGGACAGCACCTGCTGCGCACTCTGCCCCTGCTCGATCTCGAAGGTCATCTCGGCCAGGGCCCGGATCTCCCGGGCAAGGGCCCAGACCACCACCGGCGGCGCCACCCCCTCCGCCCGCAGACCCGCCAGCATGCGCAGCCCGCGGGCCGCATCGCCAGCCAGCAGGGTATCCACCAGGCCGAACACATCGAAACGGGCGCTGTCGGCCACCGCCGTCGCCAGTTGCTCCTGGGTGATCACCCCCTCGCCATGCAGCAGCAACAGCTTCTCGATCTCCTGGCTGGCCGCCAGCAGGTTGCCCTCCACTCGCTCCGCCAGCATCTCCACCACCCCGGGACCGGGGGTCAGGCCAGAGCGGCGCATGCGCTGCTCGATCCAGGGCGGCAGGCGCGCACCCTCCACCGGCCAGATCTGCACCAGCACCCCCGCCCCCTCCAGGGCCTTCACCCACTTGTTGTTGATCTGACCCCGTTCCAGCTTGGGGGCGGTGATCAGCAGCAGGGTGTCCGGGGGTGGATCCTGGGCAAAGGCGCCGAGGGCCCTGGCCCCCTCGTTGCCCACCTTGACGCTGCCCAGGCGCAGCTCCAGTAGCCGCCGCTCGCCGAACAGGGAGAGACTGCTGGCCGCCCCGGCGAGCCGGTTCCAGTCGAAGCCCGGGCCCTGCTCCAGCACCTCCCGCTCGCTGTAACCCTGGGCGCGGGCCCGGGCCCGCAGCAGATCCGCCGCCTCGCCCAGCTGCAGGGGTTCGTCACCGGTGAGGAAGTAGATCGGTGCGAGCCCCCGCTCCAGCTGCGCCGCGAGCTGGTCGTTGCGCAGGCGCATATCAGCGGAAGTGCGCCTGCAGGCGGCGGATCAGCCGGCTCGCCAGCTCCTCGCGCATATCGGCCTTCAGCAGGGTCAGCTCGTTGCGCTGGGCCAGCTCGTCCTCGCCGCTCAAGAGCAGCCGGCGCACCAGATCCAGGGGCTGGGCCTGCGGCTGCTCCACCCCATCGGCCCCGGCCAGGGCGAAGCGCACCCGCAGGCGCAACTCATACTCCAGCGCCTTGCCGTTGCCATCCACCGACAGCACCCGCTGGGTGAATCGCTCGTCCAGGATGCGCAGGCGCTTGTCCGCCCCCTCGGGGGTGGCGGCGAGCCGGACCCCGGCGCTGCGCAGCTGCCGGCGCAGCACCCCGGCCAGGCTCTCCCGCTGCTCCGCCGCGGCGATATAGAGACCATCTAACTCCGGGGTGGTCTGCTGGTACCCCCGCAGGTGGAAGCCACAGCCGGCCAACAGCAGCAGTAGCAACAGAAAGGGGACGCGCGCTCTCATCGGCTAGCTGGCAACGATGTTCACCAGCCGGTTCGGCACCAGGATCAGCTTGTGCACACGGGCCTCGCCGATGAAGCGCTGGACGTTCCCGTTGCCCAGGGCGAGCGCCTCCACCTCCTCCCTGCTGGCCTGGGCCGGGACCTGGATCTTGGCCCGCACCTTGCCATTTACCTGCACCACGTACTGGATGCTCTCCTGCTTCAGGGCCGACTCGTCGGGCTGGGGCCAGGGGGCGTCGAGGATTTCACCGCCGAACCCCAGCTCTCGCCAGAGGTGGCCGCTGAGGTGGGGGGTGATGGGCCCCAGCAGGCGCAACACGATCGACAACCCCTCGCGCAGCAGGGCGTCGTCGGCCGGGGTCTCGCCCAGTTTGTAGAGGGCATTGACCATGCTCATGCAGGCCGAGACCACGGTATTGAACTGCTGGCGCTGGTAGTCGTAGAGGGCCTTTTTCAACCCCTCGTGGATCTCCCGGCGCAGCCCCTTCTGGGTCTCGTCCAGGGACGGAAATGCCTCCTCACCGGTGGGCAGCCGGCCCTGGCGCGCCGCCGCCAGGGCCCAGATGCGCTTGAGGAAGCGATAGGCCCCCTCCACCCCCTCGTCGCTCCACTCCAGGGACTGCTCGGGGGGGGCGGTGAACATGGTGTAGAGACGCACCGTGTCGGCCCCGTAGCGGTCGATCAGGGCCTGGGGATCGACCCCATTGTTCTTCGACTTGGACATCTTCTCGACCCCTCCAATAGCCACCGGCTGGCCGTCGGCGCGCAGGGTCGCGCTGAGCGGCCGGCCCTTGGCGTCCCGCTCCACCTCCACCTCGGTGGGGTTGTACCAGTGGCGGGAACCGCCGGGCGCCTCCCGGTAGTAGGTGTCGGCCACCACCATGCCCTGGGTCAGCAGGCGGGTGAACGGCTCGGAGGATTTCACCAGCCCGGCGTCGCGCAGCAGTTTGTGGTAGAAGCGGGCATACAGCAGGTGCAGCACCGCATGTTCGATACCACCGACATACTGGTCCACCGGTAGCCATTGATCGGCCCGCTGGTCGAGCATCTGCTCGGCATCCGGACAGGTGTAGCGGGCGTAGTACCAGCTCGACTCCATGAAGGTGTCGAAGGTGTCAGTGTCGCGCCGCGCCGGCCGACCGCACTGGGGGCAGGCGCAGTGAATGAAGGCCGTATCCTCCAGCAGGGGGTTGATGGTCTGCTCGTCGTAGACCACATCCTCCGGCAGACGCACCGGCAGCTCCCGGAGGGGCACCGGCACCACCCCGCAGTGCTCGCAGTGTACCATGGGAATCGGCGTACCCCAGTAGCGCTGGCGCGACACCCCACAGTCGCGCAGCCGGAACTGCCGGGTCCTGCCGCCCCGACCACGCTCCTCCAGCCACTCGGCGATGGCGTCGAAGGCCTGTTCCGAGGTCAACCCGGTGAACGGGCCCGAGTCCCGCAAGACCCCTTTGTCGGTGTAGGCGGCGGCCTGGATATCCACCTCGGAGCCATCCACCGGATAGACCACCTGGCGGATCGGCACCCCATACTTGCGGGCAAAGGCATGGTCGCGCTCGTCGTGGGCCGGCACCGCCATGACCGCGCCGGTGCCATAGCCCAGGAGCACGAAATTGGCCGCGAAGACCGGCACCGCCTCACCACTCACCGGATGAATGGCGTCGATCCCCAGGGGCATGCCACGCTTCTCGATGGTCTCCAGGTCGGCCTCGGAGGTCCCCCCCTGGCGGCACGCCTCGATGAAGGCGGCCAGCTCCGGATTGTCCTCGGCGGCCTGCAGGGCCAGGGGATGCTCGGCGGCCACCGCCACATAGGTGACGCCCATCAGGGTGTCGGGGCGGGTGGTGTAGATCTCCAGGCGCTCCTGGGAACCCTGGATGGCAAACTCCATGCGCACCCCGTGGGAACGGCCGATCCAGTTGCGCTGCATGGTGCGCACCTGCTCCGGCCAGCCATCCAGGTGGTCGAGTCCATCCAGCAGCTCGTCGGCGTAGGCGGTGATACGGATGAACCACTGGGGGATCTCGCGCCGCTCCACCAGGGCGCCGGAGCGCCAGCCCCGGCCATCGATGACCTGCTCGTTGGCCAGTACGGTCTGGTCAACCGGGTCCCAGTTGACCACCGCGTCCTTGCGATAGACCAGCCCCTTGCGATAGAGCTCGGTGAACAGCCACTGCTCCCACTTGTAGTAGTCGGGGCTGCAGGTGGCCAGCTCGCGGCCCCAGTCGTAGCCGAAGCCCAGACGCTTGAGCTGGCCCTTCATATAGTCGATGTTCTGGTAGGTCCAGGCCGCGGGTGCCGCGCGATGCTTGCGCGCGGCGTTCTCCGCCGGCAGGCCGAAGGCGTCCCAGCCCATGGGCTGGAGCACGTTCTTGCCCAGCATGCGCTGGTAGCGGGCGATCACGTCGCCGATGGTGTAGTTGCGCACATGCCCCATGTGCAGGCGGCCGCTGGGGTAGGGGAACATGGAGAGACAGTAGAACCTCTCCTTGGGACTGGTCTCGTCGGCCTGGAAGGTCCCCTCGGCCTCCCAGCGGGCCTGGGCCGCCGATTCGATCTGTGCGGGGTCGTAGCTCTTCTGCATGGTGAAACTGGCTATCCGATGGTGACAATCGGCGCAGCATACCCCAGCTGCCGGGGAATTTCATGGCGCCCGGGCCGCAGGGATTTGCACTGCCTTGAATTTGATGCAATCTTCCCTATATCAAGCCACATCGAGCAGGAGCAGACCATGAAAGGAGCGGACAAGAAAGACCCGTTGGATCGCCTGACGGACGCCTACGAGACCATGCTGGCGCATGTGCATGACGCCATGCGGCAGACTCGGGAACAGGGCCTGCCTGAATTACGGACCTATCTCGGCGAGGTGCGCGAAAAGATGGTCGAGATCGGTGAGCTGACCCGGGAGGAGGCAGAGCAGATCGCCGGCTATATCGAGCGGGACATCAAGGATGCCGCCGGCTACCTGGCCGACACCGGGGCCCAGATCTCCGAATGGTGGCGCTTCGACGTCCAGCAGGTGGAGGAGCGGCTGCGTGAGATGTTCATCCAGGTAGCGGACCAGACCAGCCTGGAACTGCGCAACCTGGCGCAGCGGGCTCGTGCCGCCAGCAGCTACCACACCGGTGAGGTCACGGGGCCCGGCACCCTGGTCTGCACCCACTGCGGCAAGCAGATGCACTTCCACAAGACCGGGCGTATCCCCCCCTGTCCCGGCTGCCACGGGACGGAATTCAGACGCCTCGACAGCAAGGACACCTGATCAGCCGGCCTTGGCGCCCTTCCAGGACCGCGACTTGCGGGGGACGGACTGCTTCTTTTTTACCACCTTCCTGGCTGGCCGCCGCTTGGCTGCCTTCGCTGCGGACTGAGACGCCTTCTTTGTTGTCCGGGCCTTCTTCCTGGCCAGCGGCGCCGGCCTGGCCGATGACTTCTTCACCTGCTTCTTTTTCGCCGATGCCGGCCTGGCGGCCGACTTTTTCTTCACTGCGGCCCTGCTGACGGTCGCTCTCTTCGCCTGCACCTTTTTCGCCGGAGGCACCTTGAGCGGTGCCTGTTTCTTGGCCGCCGGCCTGGTCCTGGCGGTCTTTTTGGTCTGGGCCTTTTTCCTCGCGGATGCTGGTGCGACCGGCTGCCCCTCGCTGGCCGGGGCCCTTCGATCGCCCCCCCGCTGGGATGATGCCTTGGCAACGCGTGTCTTTGCCGGGGCCTTGCGGGCCGGGATCTGCTTGCTGGTGGACTTTTTCGCCACCGGCTTGCTCGCGGCCCGTGGCTTGCTGCCCTTGCGCCTTGCGGAAGCCAGCTGGGGGGGTGATGCAGCGCGCTTTCCCTGCTCCGCAGAGGCCTCCTGCTCCGGGGTAGGGCTGTGCTGTGATCCCGCCCGGGCGTCGATCACCTGGCAGATCCGCTCGAACACTTCGTCGATCCCACCGGCCGCGTCGACCTGTTGGAGCTTCTGCTGCTTGTCGTAGTGTTTGATCAGGGAGGCGGCGATGTGGTTGTAGAGGTGCAGGCGGCCACCGATGGTCTCTTCGTTGTCATCGGCGCGATGGCGCAGGCGGCCACCGCAGAGGTCGCAGACCCCATCCACCGCCGTGGGGTTGTTGTAGACGTTGTACTCGGCGCCACAGGCCCGGCAGGTGCGGCGCCCCACCAGGCGCTCCATCAGGGCGTCGGTCTCCAGGCGCAGCATGATCGCCAGCTCGATGGGCTGGCCCAGCTCCTCCAACAGTTCATCCAGGGTGATGGCCTGCAGGATATTGCGCGGGAAACCGTCGAGGATGAAGCCCTGGCGGGTGTCCGGCCGGCTCAGCCGCTCGCGGATCAACTCCAGCACCAGCTCCTCCTCCACCATCCGCCCCGCCTCCATGGCGCTCTTCACCTGTCGTCCCAGCTCCGAGCCGGAGGCGCTCGCCTGTCTCAGCAGTTCACCGGTGAAGATAGAGGGGATGGCGTAGCGCTCCACCAACCGCCGGGTCTGGGTCCTTTTGCCCGATCCAGGCGCCCCCAACAAGACGATGCGCATCCTTTACCCCTGACTGGCTGGTATGTGCGGTGGCTCGCTGACGGAGATACAGATAAGCAAATTAGGAATTTCCATACCTCCATCCAAGTTTTGGATTAGCCGCCAAGCCCCGGCTTGGGTAAGCTAATCTCAGAATTCCCGCAAAGTCAACGGAGTTTGTGTACTCGCCTGGGCGAATGGATTATCCTTCGCCGACCCATCATGACCGACAGATGAACCCTGCATGCCGGAAATTCCCGATATTACCGACTCAGAACACTGGATTATCGAGACCACGCTGCAAGAGCGCTACGGCGAGCCGGTCGAGACCCAACTCGCCGACGCCGAGATCCGCCTGATGCCCTCCGACCGGGAGCTCAGCAGCTGCCCGGTCGTCTACTGGCAGAAGGCGGACTGTCACTTCGTCATCTTCAAGACTGGGGACCGCCGCTACCGCTGCCAGTTCTTCTATCGGGGTTATCAGCAGTATGGTACCGGGGTCCACGAGTATGACGATCTGAGCGAATGTATCGTGTCACTGCTGCAAGCCCAGGCCGATCATGAAGCCAAGGAGCGGGGCGACATCAAGTAACTGTTTCTCATAATATTTTATTTCGTCAATAGCAAAGGGGAGTCATCCACATGTCAGCCAAGAATGCCTTCTACGCCCAGTCTGGGGGCGTCACCGCCGTGATCAATGCCTCCGCCTGCGGTGTCATCGAGACCGCCCGCAAGCACCCGGACAAGATCGCCAATGTCTATGCCGGCCGCAACGGCATCATCGGCGCGCTGACCGAGGACCTGATCGATACCAGCCAGGAGTCGAGCGCCGATATCGCCGCCCTGCGCCACACCCCTTCCGGTGGTTTTGGCTCCTGTCGCTTCAAGCTGAAGGGCCTGGAGGAGAGCAAGCGCGAGTACGAGCGCCTGATCGAGGTCTTCAAGGCCCACAATATCGGTTACTTCTTCTACAATGGTGGCGGTGACTCCGCCGACACCTGCTACAAGGTCTCCCAGCTCTCTGAGAAGATGGGCTTTCCGGTGCAGGCCATCCACGTCCCCAAGACCGTCGACAACGACCTGCCGATCACCGACAACTGCCCTGGTTTCGGCTCGGTGGCCAAGTACATCGCGGTCTCCACCCTGGAGGCATCCTTCGACGTGCGCTCCATGGCCGCCACCTCCACCAAGATCTTTGTCCTCGAGGTGATGGGCCGGCATGCCGGCTGGATCGCCGCCGCCTGCGGGCTGGTGGAGGACAACAAGATTCCGGTGGTGGTGCTGTTCCCCGAGGTGGAGTTCGACCAGGAGAAGTTCCTCGCCCAGGTCGATGAGAAGGTCAAGGAGCATGGCTTCTGCACCATCGTCGTCTCCGAAGGCACCCACTGGCCGGACGGCCGGTTCCTGGCCGAGCAGGGCACCCGCGACTCCTTCGGCCATGCCCAGCTGGGGGGCGCCGCACCGGTGGTCGCCAATATGATCAAGGAAGCCCTGGGTTACAAGTTCCACTGGGCGGTGGCCGACTATCTGCAGCGCGCCGCACGTCACCTCTCCTCCGCCTCCGACGTGGAGCAGGCCTACGCCCTTGGCAAGGCGGCAGTGGAGATGGCCCTGGAGGGTCACAACTCCATCATGCCAACGGTGGTGCGCAAGTCCAGCGCCCCCTACGAGTGGGAGATCGGCCGGGCCCCCCTCAGCGAGGTGGCCAACGTGGAGAAGATGATGCCCATGGAGTTCATCACCGAAGACGGATTCGGCATCACCAGCGCCTGCAAGGAGTACCTCTACCCGCTGATCCAGGGCGAGGCCTACCCCCCCTACAACAAGAACGGCATGCCCGAGTATGTGACCCTGAAGGGCGCCTCCGTACCCAGGAAACTCGACTCCTTCGAGCTCTGATCGAGGCAGCAGAAGAGGGGACCCTGCCCGTCCCCTTTTTCATGTCTGGCTGGATACGGGGCGAGCCCGCCCGCCGGTCGGACCAAGAAAACGACCAAACCCGACTGACTTTCATACTATCTTGAGGAGAAACTTAACGTGAGCACAGAACTGATCTTTGCCCTGGCTTGTGCCGTCGCCGCACTCGCCTATGGCCTCCTGTCCGTGAAATGGATACTCGCCCAACCCGAAGGCAATGAACGCATGCGCGAGATCGCCGCCGCCGTCCAGGAGGGCGCCAGCGCCTATCTCAACCGCCAATACACCACCATCGGCATCGTCGGCATCATCCTGCTGGTGATCCTCTGGATCTTCCTCGGTGCCGCCACCGCCATCGGCTTCGGTATCGGCGCGGTCCTCTCCGGCGCCACCGGTTTCATCGGCATGAACATCTCGGTGCGCTCCAACCTGCGCACCGCCGAGGCCGCCAACCAGGGCATCAACGCAGCCCTGCAGATCGCCTTTCGTGGCGGCGCCATCACCGGCCTGCTGGTGGTCGGCCTGGGCCTGCTGGGGGTCTCCGGCTACTATGCCATCCTGGTCGCCATGGGGGTCCATGACCCGCTGCACCCTCTGGTCGGACTCGCCTTCGGCGGTTCCCTGATCTCCATCTTCGCGCGGCTCGGTGGCGGCATCTTCACCAAGGGCGCCGACGTGGGCGCGGACATCGTCGGCAAGGTCGAGGCCGGTATCCCCGAGGACGACCCCCGCAACCCAGCGGTGATCGCCGACAACGTGGGCGACAACGTGGGCGACTGTGCCGGCATGGCCGCCGACCTGTTCGAGACCTATGCAGTCACCGTGGTCGCCACCATGCTATTGGGCGGTCTGCTGGTGAAGGATGCCGGCAGTGCCGCCATCCTCTATCCCCTGGTGCTGGGCGGTGTCTCCATCATCGCCTCGATCGTCGGTACCTTCTTCGTCAAGGCCAAGGAGAGTGACACCAACGTGATGACCGCCCTCTACAAGGGGCTGATCGTCTCCGGAGTGCTGGCCGGCGTCGCCTTCTATTTCGTCACTGACTATATGATGGGCGGCGCCAGCGGTTACAACACCATGCAGCTGTTCGGCTCGGCCCTGATCGGTCTCGCCCTGACCGCCGCCATGGTGGTGATCACCGAGTACTACACCTCCACCGAATACTCCCCGGTACGCCATATCGCCGAGGCCTCCACCACCGGTGACGGCACCAACGTAATCGCCGGCCTGGGGGTCTCCATGAAGTCCACCGCCGCCCCGGTGCTGGCGGTCTGCGCCGCCATCTGGGGCGCCTATGACCTGGCCGGTCTCTACGGTATCGCCGTGGCCGCCACCGCCATGCTCTCCATGACCGGCATCATCGTCGCCCTGGACGCCTACGGCCCGATCACAGACAACGCCGGTGGCATTGCCGAAATGGCTGAACTGGATGAGAAGATCCGCAACATCACCGACCCCCTGGACGCGGTGGGCAACACCACCAAGGCGGTCACCAAGGGCTACGCCATCGGTTCCGCCGGTCTCGCCGCGCTGGTGCTGTTCGCCGACTTCACCCATACCCTGGCCGGTGCTGGCAAGAGCGTGGCCTTCTCCCTGAACGACCCGGCGGTGCTGATCGGCCTGTTCCTGGGTGGCCTGGTTCCCTATCTGTTCGGCTCCATGGCCATGGAGGCGGTGGGCCGCGCCGCCGGTGGCATCGTCAACGAGGTGCGCCGCCAGTTCAGGGAGAAGCCGGGCATCATGGACCACAGCGAGAAGCCCGACTATGGCCGGGCAGTCGACATGCTGACCAAGGCCGCCATCTAGGAGATGATCATCCCCTCCCTGCTGCCGGTACTGACCCCCATCGTGGTGGCCCTCGGCATGGCCGCCCTGATGGGCCCAGAGGCTGGCCCCAAGGCCCTCGGGGGACTGCTCATCGGCACCATCGTCACCGGCCTGTTCGTGGCCATCTCCATGACCACCGGTGGCGGCGCCTGGGACAATGCCAAGAAGTACATCGAAGACGGCAACCACGGTGGCAAGGGCTCAGACGCCCACAAGGCGGCGGTTACCGGCGACACCGTCGGCGACCCCTACAAGGACACCGCCGGCCCCGCGGTCAACCCGCTGATCAAGATCATCAACATCGTGGCGCTGCTGATCGTGCCCATGTTGTAGGTCGCAGCATCCGCTGCAATCAAAAAGGGGACGCCTGGCGTCCCTTTTTTTGTCTAACCCATGAGACCGGGGCCGCACACACCCCAGATCATGGATAATTTGAATAATACCGTGCGTTGGTGCGCAATATTCTCATTGGTCAAGGGTTTGCCGGGGTCTTTGGGTGAGACGCCGTGAATACCTCCCTGTAGGCTTGGATGCAGCATCCCTGCTGCATACACTCACCCAAAGACCCCGCCAAACCCTTTCGAAAGCCACGGTCAGCTAAAGCCCTGATCTATTTCCACACTAACCAATCCTAATGATCAATCACTCGCCAAGTGGAGCCGCCGTCCTCTATCGGGGGACAGCGGCTCCACTCAACCTCCCCTACCCGGCTGGGTGGCGCAAATCAGGCCGTCGGTTATAATCCTAGAATCCTCAGTTGGACTGGGTAAAGTGTGCGTTTGCGGTGGTGCAGGACAAGGCACAACGACGCGGAATAGTTAATCTATTTCAAGGAGTTGTTACGCAGTCATGCGCCACCGCAGGCGTGCAATTTGCCCTGTAGCGTGATTCACCCAACGGGTGATAAGATAGATCGAAGTGAGTGTTTTTCATATCAATCACTTAGTTACAGAATGGAGTGATCAACTGAGGAATCTAGGATAATAGCCCCTCAATTCACCCCCCAGGAGAGCGGCATGAATCTGGACCGAGTCAGCTCAGGCTCCAATCTACCCAACGAGATCAACGTCATCATCGAGATCCCATCCCACTCCGATCCGGTCAAATACGAGCTGGACAAGC
>Ga0114931_10003513_pt1 | contig 19816 bp, 21 predicted proteins | sample 2SBtaG_FD_89579 | JGI IMG/M metagenome (GOLD analysis project Ga0114931, IMG submission 89579) | Deep subsurface microbial communities from Kolumbo volcano to uncover new lineages of life (NeLLi) - 2SBTROV14_V59a metaG | ecosystem: Environmental > Aquatic > Marine > Volcanic | place: Kolumbo...
CCCCTGGCCAGGGGATTGTGAATGGAGCCGGGGATGGCAAACACTTCGCGGCCCTGTTCATTGGCCAGCCGGGCCGTGATCAGGGAGCCGGAGCGCAGGGCGGCTTCGACCACCAGAGTCCCGATACTGAGCCCGGCGATGATGCGGTTGCGGCGGGGAAAGTTTTCGGCCTTGGGCGGGGTGCCGGGTGGAAATTCGGAGATCAGTGCGCCGCGTTCCGCGATAGCGTGGGCCAGGTCGCGATGTCGGGCCGGATAGACCCGGTCCAGTCCGGTGCCGGTCACGGCCAGCGTGATCCCCTCGGTCGCCTCCAGGGCGCCTTGGTGGGCAGCCGCATCGATGCCCAGCGCCAGCCCGCTGGTGATGGCGAATCCGCCCGTGGCCAGGTGACGGGCGAAATCCCGGGCGGTCTGCAGCCCGCCCGAGGTGGGGTTACGGCTGCCGACCATGGCCAGCTGAGGCAGAGCCAGTACACCCGGATCTCCGTGAATGAATAACACCAGTGGCGGGGTATCGATCTGGCGCAGCAGGGCCGGATAGCCGGGATCGTCCAGACAGAGCAGATGATTGTCGGTGCCGGTCAGCCACTCCAGATCCCGTTCGAGCGGTTCCGGATCGGGATGGGTGAGGGCTTCACGCAAGCCGGCCGGCAGCTCGGCGGGCGGGTTCGCCAGCAGGGACTCGGGGCTAGTGTCGGCCAGCAACGGGCGCAGGGTTCCCGAGCCCAGGCCATGGGTATGCAACAAGGTCAGCCAGGCGCGGAGCCGGGTCTCATCGGTGCTTGGCGTCATGTGTTTTCCCGTCCCTGAAACAACACTACCGGCATGCAGCCGGTAGTGTACGCGCAGTCGGGCGGGGTGTCAGGGGGTGGTGACCCGGTCGAGCACATGGATGGCGCGGCTGGCCTTCATGACCAGTGCGAAGCTGACTTTGTCGAAAGTGCGGAACACCATCAGTACCCCGGCTTCTTCATCGGGCAGGGTGATTTTGTCCCGTTTCGGCGAAACGGTATCACGTATCTTGGCACCGCGTTGCATGATCTTGAGTACATGGCCGACTTCCATGCCTTCGCGTTCGCCCCGGTTGATCACGACGACCTGATACTGGCCGATCTGACTGACCCCGTCGACCACCGAAATGATCTGTCCGTCGACCGGGCTGGCCGGCGGGTGCGGCAGGAAGGTGGTATGGATTTCCTCGTCAAGAATCGGCAGCAGGCGGTCGCCTTTGGAGATTTCCCGCGTGGTGCGGGTCAGGGCCATGGTGGAGATGTCGCCGAAACGCTGCAGGCGGGCTTCGCCCAGATACTGGGCTTCGTAGCCCAGTATTTCGCCGGTCTGCGGATCAGTAAAGGCGTCGCCTTTTTCGAACAGGCTGTAACGGGCATATTCAGGTGAGTCCATGCCGCGGACATAGACCCGGTCACCGGCGCCGGTGACAATATGCTCGTCCGGACTGTCGACCACATACGGCGCGTTGTCGAGTTCATGTTCGCCAACCACCAGAGGCTGGGTCAGAAACTGGCGGATGGCGTCGACCGGGATCGTGGGAATGGCCTCATCGATCCGGGTGTCGCGCGCGGTGGGGGACAGTTTGATGGTCTGCGGCCCCCGCCGGATCTGGAGACGGGGCTTGCCGTCGACATAGACCAGCGAAATGACATCACCGGGGTAAATCAGATGCGGGTTCTCGATCTGGGGATTGACATACCAGACTTCTGGCCACAGCCAGGGATCGTGCAGGAACATTGCCGAGATGTCCCACAGGGTGTCCCCCTTGACGACCACATAACGGTCCGGATGATCAGGATTCAGCGCGATCTCATCGGCCCAGACGGCCAGGCTGATAGTAATGGCGGCGAGTAAACTCAGTAATTTCTTGACCATAGTGATCCCTTTTATTCACCGGGGTGAATTCCAGCAGCCTGCCTAAAGGCCACCCCGGTCCGCAGATACGGCTATCCTCAACAAGTATCCAGGTCGAATACAGTGGAATTTCGTCCTGGAATTACTTTATTATCGCGGTGTTAGCCCAGTACTTTAGCAATATATCCCAAACCGTGAAAGGTATTTGTGAAGCATCTCACATGGCCCAGTTAGAAATTCTGCATTTCCCCGATCCACGGCTGCGCACGGTCGCCAAGCCCGTGCCGGTCGTGGATGACGCCCTGCGTCGCCTTATCGACGACATGTTCGAGACCATGTACGCCGCGCCCGGTATCGGCCTGGCGGCGACTCAGGTGAATGTTCACCAGCGGTTGATCGTGATCGATATCAGTGAGGAAAAGGATCAGCCATTGGTCCTGATCAACCCGGAAATCATCGTTCGCGACGGGGTCGAGGAAATGGATGAAGGTTGCCTGTCGGTGCCGGGAGTCTACGAGAAGGTCCAGCGGGCCAATAGCGTGACGGTGCGGGCCCTGGACCGTGACGGCCAGTCGTTTGAGCTGGCGGCCGAAGGCTTGCTGGCAGTCTGTATCCAGCATGAGATCGACCATCTCGATGGCAAGCTGTTCGTCGATTATCTGTCCGGTATGAAGCGCCAGCGGATTCGAAAGAAGATGGAAAAAGCCCGCAAACATCACACCGAGCCGCATCCGGCGCCCGCGCACGAACAGGAGCCGGCGATTTAGGGCCTGTTAAGTATCCCTGGCCAATGCTTAAAACATCATTCCAGCCCGCCTGGGAATGACGGTAGTGGCTTAGTTTGGAATTTAATGGATTAGGCGGCTGGATGATCTGGCGGAGAATTTCCTCCATTTCCATTAATCTGTTCGGCCAATAGATTAGAAATTAGCCCGTGCAGATTTGTTAAATCGAGCATCCCTGTATTAAGTGATTTATCTGCTTCTTGCAGTGCTTTTACATATTTTGCGCGATCTCGCCGAAGCAGTTCCGGCAGTATTGTTGTTCCAGGCAGCCATTGACTCAATTTCACGCATAAGACGAAATAGCACGCAGCTCGCGCAGTTCTACCATTGCCATTGATAAACGGATGAATATGATTTAACCGCCACAATACATGAGCAGTTAAAGCTACTGGATCTGCTGCTTCCCAATTTCGGTTCACGAAATTAACGAAATCATCCATTAAAGCTGGAACACGATAATGTTCTGGAGGTTGATAACTACCAACGGATACTGGACACGGGCGGTACTCACCTGGGTTTGTATGCAAACAGGTAATCGCTTGAAAATTAAGCGCTTTTAGGACGTGAGATGAAAGAAATGGCCGCTCGATTTCAAGCGATGCAAACACAATTGACCGTAAGAAATCGTATTGCCTATTTAGATTGGATATTTCGAGATCTTGATAAACCTTATGGTTCTCACTTCCTGTGAGTTCAAATAAGATCATTCAATCGCTATCCCTTCCTGTTCTGCAATAACTTGTTTGATATGTTGGCGAGTTACATTGCTTTGTGAGTCCATGGAACCGAAAACAAAAGATACCCTTTGTTCTAGCATTTCTGCGGGTGACAATTTCCTAGAAGCTGCCTTTTGAAGAGCCTCCAATAACTCTGTATTGGTATGCAACTCAGAAATATTATTGCCCATATATACCCTCCTTGCGTAAATACATGCCTGAAGTATCAGGTTATCGATACGGTAGTTGGCGGACTTAAGAAAAAAGTCCAGGGATGATAAGCAATTACAATGCCATAAAAACAACGCATTGATTTACCAAATGATTTGAAAATTACATACACCATTCTTGGCGCAAGTGTAAACAATTCCTAACCCCTGTCAACAGGGCGGATCATGAGTACCATTGGTGAATGATATTAATTTTCAATAATTTATTAAATATTTTTAAGATTATAATATAATTTTTTGATGAGGTAAGAAATCTGACGCCGGCACCAAAATATGACGATAAATGTTTACTGGTTCATGTTTATAACGCATTAATCGAGATCTTTTCTCATTTACGTTAACGCCATACACGCGGGAATTTATCAGGATTTAATGCTTAAGCGGTCATGCTACAATATTCGGCATGACGAAACCTGGCAGACATCGCGACACCTATCTGCTAGCTAAGTCCATTGTGGACTTAGCTACGGGCGAGATCGAGGATGAAAACCCGGACGAAGGGAAAGATCTGGCGGCGGTTGCTTTAGGCCGGAAAGGTGGTCAGAAAGGTGGTAAAGCGAGAGCTGCGAAAATGACGCCAGAAGAGCGGAGCGAAGCCGCCAGAAAGGCGGCTAAGGCTCGCTGGGAAAAAGCTAACGAACAATCCGAAGAGACGTCTGAGGTTGGTTCTTCGGCTTCGGGAAGCAAACGGCATGGAGTGATTCAAACTCCGAAGGAATAAGCTTCACAGATTGCGCCATTTCTTTAATGCTGTACCCGAGCTCATTTTTATAATAACTAAATAAATTCTGATAATTTTGTGTCTTTTCTGCTGGTAGTGGATTCGGCTCTTTTAAACGGTATCCAAGCTTAGATATAGTAGACCATAAATATCTTTTCTGATTCGCGTTTATAAATCCAAGATTATCGGCTTGAACTAATAATGATTGCATGGAAACTTTCCAATACAGTTTCATGTTGGCAAGGTCTTGAATGCGTATCTTTGCTAATCGCTTAAATTGTGCTCTCAATTCAGCACTTGGAGTTAAAAATTCACCAGCAAATGCATCAGCCTCATCCTCCATGGTTTCAGTTGGAATATCATGCATAATTAGATGAGCAAGTTCGTGGGCTAACGTAAACCTCCATCTATCGCCTGGAAGATCCTTGTTTATAAAAACAATAGATGGAATGTCTGCCAAATGAATGCTGGTTGCATCCATGTATCTTGTGCCAAAGTCACAGGGAACTATAAGTATTCCTGCGCTTTCCATCAATGAAGTAATATTCTTTATAGGCCCATCTGGTAAAGACCATATGGCTCTTACTGCTTTGGCGACCCCAGAGGCATCACCACCGTATTCTTCTATGTCGATGGAAGGTAATTCCCTATTAGTTTCTATATCAACAGCATCTAATAACCGTTTCAAGTTAATCCTGATTAGATTAACCAATCCGGTAATATGTTTTCTTTCTGCCGCAGAAATTTTTGATTTCTTCCTGTAGTAGTAACTACTTGACCCAAAATTAAATCGTTCTTCGTTCAAGAAGAAAAAATCAACTGGGAAATTAAGTGCTTTAGCTATTCTCTCAATTACATCTTTAGGTGTGTCTGTTGAAAGACCACCCTCTATCTTTGCAATAGTGGCCTGACTGATAAATATAGCTCTGGCAAGTTGCTCTTGAGTGAGATTTCTATATTCGCGAGCAAGCACGACCAATTCATTGTTAAGCGCTATGGTCATCTTTACTCTCAAATGGGACGATGATACCTGATTTCTTTCGACGGAACTTAGCTGGCTGCTCTGAGTTGGAATCATTCTCAACATTGTCGAACATATCGACGAATATTTCAGAAACTCCATCTTCTTTTAATTCCATGGCCCAATAATTTGATTTTCCATTTGGGCATACAATATGAGTGCTCAATACTTTCTGACCGAGTTCATCAAGCACATACCCAGCTTCAAGATTATGGAGGGAAGGGACGCCGGGTAATTGTTCCTGTTTCCTGTAGGATTCAACTTGGCTAGTTGGTTGGTTTTTTGAGATCAGGTATCCATCGAATTTCTTAAATCGTAATGAATATTTGTTTTTTAAAACGAAAAGTTTCAGTGTGGATAGATCGAACACATCTGCTTCCAGTAACATCCTAGATGCGCAGTCAATAATAAACGAGTGAACCGCAGCAGCACGGGCGCTTGGATTCATCGCCATACGATGTCTATCTGGTAACTCCTCCCACATTGCCCAGCCTCCCAGCAATGAAGATCGAATAAGGCTCAGGTAGGAGTTCATTTCTTGAATTGCTGTGGAGTGATTAACAAGTGCCATAGGGAGTATTTCTCCTTTGTTCTTGACGTATAAATCATACTACCTAATTCTGCATTTTTCAATTAAATTATTCCTTAAATTATTCCTAATAGCTTGTTTTACTAAACCGCTTATGTATAATGTTCAGTATGAATAAATTATCAATAAAAAAACGAGCTCAAATCCTCCATATGCTTGTGGAAGGTAATAGTCTCCGTGCTATAGCTAGAATGGCTGATGTTAGCCGCAACACAGTAGATAAATTATTGAAAGATATTGGGGGAGCATGCTTATCCTACCAGGACGAACACCTGCGAAACCTCACTTGCAAGCGGGTTCAATGTGATGAAATCTGGAGTTTTGTTTATGCCAGGGGAAAAAATGTAAAAGGTGCTAAGGCGGCCCCAGAGGGCGCCGGGGGTGTCTGGACGTGGACGGCTAATGATGCTGATACCAAATTGATTCCATGTTGGCATGTAGGTGGTCACACCTTTGAGGATGCCACAGCTTTTATTAAAGACCTTGCAGGCCGTCTTGCTAGCAGCGTACAGCTTACCACCGACGGACATAAACCTTATTTGGAAGCCATTGATAACGCACTCGGCCACGATATTAATTATGCGCGGCTGATTAAAATCTACGGTAACGAGGGCAAGGCAAACCCAGAGAAACGTTGTAGCCCAGCTAAATTTGTGGAAACGAAATGCAGCGTTGTTTCAGGCGATCCTGACCAAGAACACACCTCAACCAGTTATGTAGAAAGGCAAAATCTGACTATGCGTATGAGCATGCGTCGGTTTACCCGTCTAACTAATGGGATCTCAAAGAAAATTGAAAATCATATGTATGCCATTTCTCTGCATTTCATATATTACAACTTTGGCCGCATCCATAAAGGGCTAAAAGTTACTCCTGCTATGGAGGCCGGTATTTCTGATCACGTATGGAGTTTGGAAGAAATAGCCAGGCTGGTAGAAGATGAGTCAAGCAAGACCCGCGGCCCTTACAAAAAGAGAAGTTCAAAATGAGCCATTACAGGAATGACGCGTTAAGCCGATTTTTCTTAGCCTTCTGTTATTCTTTCACCCCTTGGTTCAAGTCAGGAATAATTCACCATGCGCATTGTGTTTGCCGGCACGCCGGAATTCGCCGTGGCCGATCTGCAAGTGCTGCTGGATAGTGGTCATGAGGTGGTGGCGGTCTATACCCAGCCGGACCGGCCGGCCGGGCGCGGACGCAAGCTCAAGGCCAGCCCGGTCAAGGAGCTGGCGCAGGCGGCAGGTATTCCGGTTGAGCAGCCTGCCAGCCTCAAGCCGGTCGACGAGCAGCAGCGACTGGCGGAATATCGCCCGGATCTGATGGTGGTGGTGGCCTATGGCCTGTTACTGCCGCCGGCGGTGCTGGATATCCCGACCCGCGGTTGTGTCAATGTGCATGCTTCGTTGTTACCGCGTTGGCGCGGGGCGGCGCCGATTCAGCGCTCCATTCTGGCCGGGGATACCGAAACCGGGGTCACATTGATGCAGATGGAGGCCGGGCTGGATACCGGGCCGATGATCGCCAGTGTCCGTTGTCCGATCGGTGAGCAGGATAACGCGCAGATGCTGCATGACCGGTTGTCGCAACTGGGGGCACAATTGCTGGCGGAACAGCTCGATGCCATTCTCGCGGGCAACCTCAACCCGCAGGTACAGGACGAGGCGCTGGTGACTTACGCGGAAAAACTGAGCAAGGATGAGGCCGCCATCGACTGGACCCGACCCGCCCGGCGGATTCTCCGCCAGGTCAATGCGTTCAATCCCTGGCCGGTAGCCCAGACCGGCTATTAGAATCAGGTGATGCGGATCTGGCGGGCGGAGTTGACCACAGGAGAAGGGGGGGCGCCGGGCACCGTGCTGGCGGCCGGGAAGCCGGGGATTGATGTGGCCTGTAGTGAAGGCGTGCTGCGACTGACCGAGATTCAGCTGCCCGGCAAGAAACGCATGGCTGCCGCGGCTTTCTGTAATGCTCAGAATCCTGTCGGTGAGCGATTGGCAAGCCGCTTATGAATCCCCGTCTGGCGGCGGCTCGCGCTATCCAGCAGGTCGGGCTCCATGGCCGTTCTTTGAGTCAGGTGTTGCCGGATTTTCTGCCCCGGGTAGCCGGGTCCGAGCGTGCGCTGGTCCAGGAGCTGGTGTACGGCACCCTGCGCTGGAAGCAGCGCCTCGATTGTCTGCTGGCCGGTCTGCTGGATAAACCGCTGAAAGCCAAAGACCGGGACATCGAGGATTTGCTGCTGACTGGGTTGTATCAGTTGGCCTATATGCGCATCAAGCCGCATGCCGCGGTGAACGAAACGGTGCAGGCCGCCAAGTTGGCGGGCAAGCCCTGGGCCGTGCGGCTGGTGAACGCGGTATTGAGAAACTTTCAACGCCGCCGGCAGGCGCTCGAGGACCAGGCCGATCAGGATCCGGTTTCGCGCTGGTCACACCCGGCCTGGCTGATCGAGCGTATCCGGCAGGACTGGCCCGGGCGCTGGCAGTCCATACTGGAGGCTAACAACCGGCGAGCGCCCATGACACTGCGCAATAACCGTTTGTGTCAGTCACGAGAGCAGTATTTACACAAACTGGCCGCAGCCGGCATCGAGGGCCGACCTCTGCCGTGGAGTGGAGATGCCATCCAGTTACAACAGCCGGTGGAGGTTGATCGGTTGCCGGGTTTTGCCGCCGGCGAGGTCTCGGTGCAGGACGGGGCCGCGCAATTGGCCGCCGGGCTGCTGGCGCCGGAACCCGGCATGCGGGTGCTGGATGCCTGTGCCGCGCCCGGCGGCAAGACGGCGCATCTGCTGGAAATGCAGCCGGATGTCGCCAGCCTGCAGGCGCTGGACATGGATCCCGGGCGGCTCGCTCTGGTGCGGGAAAACCTGACCCGGTTGGGGCTCGAGGCCGAGCTGATTCAGGGCGACGCCAGCCACCCGCAGGACTGGTGGGACGGGCGGCAGTATCAACGGATATTGCTCGATGTCCCCTGTTCGGCCAGCGGCGTTATCCGCCGGCATCCGGATATCAAGCTGCTGCGCCAGGCAGCTGATATCGAGCGTCTGGTGCAGAGGCAGGCGGCCATTCTGGAAGCCATCTGGCCGCTGCTGGCCAGCGGTGGTAGGCTGCTGTATGCCACCTGCTCGGTATTGGCGGACGAAAACCACCGGCAGGTGGCGGTATTTCTACAGCGTCATGCCGATGCCACCGCCCTTGATCTCGAGTACGACTGGGGGCTTGCGGTTTCACCCGGGCGGCAGTTGTTTCCCGCTCAGCATGGCGAGGTAGACATGGATGGCTTTTATTACGCCCTGTTGAGTAAGACGTGAAGCAAACGAGATCCTTAATTTTCGGCATCCTGCTTATGGCGATGTTCGGCTTTGGCGGGTCAGGCTGGGCGCGGGCCGAGAAAGCGTCAGGATTTGAGGTGCTCTCGGCCCAGGCCAAGCCCCTGGATCATGTGCTGCGAATGGATGCCAATATCCGTCTGGGACTGTCCGAGCCGGTCATTGAGGCAGTGCGCAGCGGAGTCCCGCAGATTATTACCATTGAAATGCGGGTCAAGTGTCAGCGGGATTATTTATGGGACCAGGAGCTGGCGGCACTGAACCTGCGTTATGAACTGTCCTATCATGCCTTGAGTGGCCGATATATTGTCACCACGCTCAATACCCGGTCGCGCGCCAGTTACGCCACCCTGGGTGAGGCGTTGTTTAACATCGGCAGTATCCGGGATTTCCCGCTGGTGGACGTCGGTCTGCTGCCCAGGAAACGCCATTGTTATGGGGAAATCCGCGCCGCGTTGGACATCGAATCGCTGCCGACACCTATTAAATTGACCGCCTATACCCATAGCGACTGGTGGCTGGGTTCCGACTGGCTGACATGGCCGATTCAGTGATCCGCAAAGGGGTACGCGGGCTGTGGCCGATGCTGCTGTTATTTCTGATGCTGCTGGTGTCGCTCTCGTTCATGAGCGACGCGACGGATAATTCCGAGCGCTTTGGCCGTTTATATACGCTGCTACTGTTGACCAATACCATCGGTCTGCTGGTGCTGGCCGGCCTGATCGGCAGTAATCTGTACTGGCTGATGGTGCAACGGCGGCGCAAGACACCAGGCGCGCGGCTGACGGTACGTCTGGTCAGCATGTTCGTCATATTGTCCTTGCTGCCGGTCTCAATCGTATATTATTTCTCCCTGCAGTTCCTGCATCAGGGTATCGACAGCTGGTTTGACGTCCAGGTGGAGTCGGCACTGGAGGACGCGCTGGCGCTGAGCAAATCGGCATTCGATGTGCGGCTGCGCGATCTGCTGCATCAGACTCAGGATCTGGCCAAAGAGCTGACCGATGTGCCGGCGCCGCTGGCGCCGCTCAGTCTCTATGACCTGCGCGTCAGTTCCGGGGCCACGGAGCTGACGCTGATCGGCAAAAACGGCCGGATCATAGCTTCGTCGGGACTTGAGACACCTTCCATTGTTCCCGATGCGCCCTCCGAGGAGGTGTTGATGCAGCTGCGCACCGGGGCATCTTATGTTGGGCTGGACCCGGCCGGGGAGCAGGGTCTGCAGGCCCGGGCGGTGGTGCCGGTGCCCGCCACCAACATGACCGAAAAGCGGGTATTACAGGCTTTATATGCGCTTCCGGAGCACCTCGCGGTACAGGCCGACCGGGTCCAGGCGGCCTATGCGGCCTATAAAGAACTGGCCTATCTGCGAACCCCGCTGAAACAGAGTTATACCCTGACCCTTTCGGTGGTGCTGGCACTCAGTGTCCTGGCGGCGGTGTGGGGGGCTTTTTATGCGGCCCGCAAACTGGTGGCACCGATCAGCGAACTGGCCGAGGCCACCCAGGCGGTGGCGGATGGGGATTACAGCCACCAGATTCAACAGACCAGCAACGATGAGCTGGGTTTTCTGGTCAAATCCTTCAACATGATGACCCGTCGACTGGGGATAGCCCGGGACGAGGCCAATCAAAGTCAGATGCAGGTCGAGGGTCAGCGTACCTACCTGGAGATTCTGCTGGGCAATCTTTCCTCGGGCGTCATGAGTCTTTCGCCGGACCGGTTTTTGCGCACCGCCAACAGCGCGGCCGCCACGCTGCTGGACGTGCCCTTGCGCGATTATATCGGCCGGCGCCTGTCCGATATTGTCGAGGACTATGCCTTTCTCCGGCCCTTGGAGGATGTGGTGGTCACCCATCAGTTGGACGAAATGCGTTTATGGCAGGAAGAGCTGACCCTGGAGAGCGGGCAGGGCCGTCAGGTGTTGATCTGCCGGGGTGCACGCTTGCCGGAACGCGCCGGCTTGGTACTGGTGTTCGATGATGTGACGGCGCTGATTCAGGCGCAGCGCGACGCGGCCTGGGGTGAGGTGGCACGGCGATTGGCGCACGAGATCAAGAATCCCCTGACCCCCATACAGCTGTCCGCCGAGCGCTTGCGGCGCAAATACCTCGATAGTATGGAACCGGACCAGGCGCAGGTGCTGGACCGTGCCACGCACACCATCGTTCAGCAGGTGGAAGCCCTGAAAAGCATGGTGAATGATTTCTCGGAATATGCCCGCAGTCCGCATGTGAAGCTGGAGGCGCTGACCATCAATGGCCTGATCCGGGAGGTTGTCGAACTGTACCGGGGCGGCAAGGATCTGCAGATCAAATTACAACTGGATGCCGGGGATCCGGTAGTCGATGCGGATGCCAACCGTATCCGCCAGCTGCTGCATAACCTGATCAAAAATGCCAAAGAGGCGACCCAGAATGTCGCGGCTGCAGAAATTGCAATCGTTTCACGCGCTTTTCACTCCGGCGGTGTCGCCTATGTGGAATTGAGTATCAGTGACAATGGCCCGGGGTTCGACACTGCTGTACAGGGGAAAGAATTTGAGCCTTATGTCACCAGCAAGGTAAAAGGGACCGGGCTGGGGCTGGCGATTTTGAAAAAAATCGTCGAGGAACATAGCGGGCATGTCCGCGCGGGCAATAGTCCCGAGGGCGGTGCGTTCGTCCGTATTCATTTTCTTGAACATAAGTCGGTTGCGAAATCTCCGGTGGTAACCTGAAGCGGCGGTTCCCCGATTACCGGGCAGCCGGTATACTGAAGCCCTTAATACTTGCCGCCGAGAGTCAGCCTGCCCGGTGCCGTCTGCCCATATTTTGGTTGTCGATGATGAACCGGATATCCGCAACCTGGTCCGGGAAATCCTGGAAGATGAAGGATATTCCGTCAGCGTCGCCGAAACCGGCGCGGCGGCGCGTCAGGCGCGCCGTGAACGACGCCCCGACCTGATTCTGCTCGATATCTGGATGGATGATGTTGATGGTGTGACGCTGTTGCGGGAATGGGCCGAAGCCGGCGGCCTGGCTTCGCCGGTGATCATGATGTCCGGTCATGCCACGGTCGAAACGGCCGTGGAGGCCACCCGCCTGGGGGCTTATGACTTTATCGAGAAACCGATTTCGCTGGCGAAACTGTTACTGACCGTGCAGCACGCCCTGCAGGCCGATCAGCTGGCGCGTGAAAACCTCGATCTCAAGCAGCAGGAGCCGGTGGTCCCGGAGCCGGCCGGGCGCAGCCAGCTTATCCAGTCCCTGCGTCAGCAGGCCGAGCGGATTGCTCAGTTCGATACCAGTGTGCTGATCTCCGGTGAATCGGGTGCCGGCAAGAAAACCGTCGCGCATTATATTCACTGCCATTCTTTAAGGCGCAACGGTCCTTTTATCGAGGTCTCGGTGGGGCTGTTGCTGGCCGAGTCTTCGGCCGTGGATTTGTTCGGTCAGGAAGAAAGCGGGCAAGTGCACTATGGCCGTATCGAACAGGCCAATGGCGGTACGCTCTATCTCGATGATATTGCCGATATGGACGAACAGACTCAGGCGCGGTTGTTGAGTGTGCTGAAGGGTGGGCGCTTTACCCGCGTGGGCAGTAACGAATCCGTTCCCGCCGATGTGCGGGTCATCGCGGCGACTCATCGGGACCTGGAGCAGGAGGTGACAGCTGATCGTTTCGATGCCGATCTGTACTATCATCTGAATGTAGTACCGATTTCGGTTCCGCGCTTGGTGGAGCACTGCGAAGACGTGCCCGAATTGCTGACCTATTACGTGGATTATTTTGCGACCCGGGAAAATCTTCCGTACCGGCAGTTCAGTATGGCGGCGCAGAATCGGCTGCGTAACTATTCCTGGCCGGGTAATATTCGCGAGTTGAAAAACCTGGTGCAGCGTTTGCTCATTCTCGGGGCTGGTGAGCAGATCGATCTTGACGAAGTCGAGGCGAGTTTGCAGCAGGTGCCGGCCTTGCAGGAGCAGGTCGGCACGTTGAGCGGCGTGCCGCTCGGACTGCCGCTGCGTGAAGCCCGGGAGCAGTTCGAAAGAATTTACCTGGAACTCCAGCTGAAGGAGTCCAAGGGCAGCGTCGGGCAGCTGTCGAAAAAGGTCGGTATGGAAAGAACCCATCTGTATCGAAAACTGAAAGCCCTGGGAATCGATGTCAAGAAAGCAGCCGATTAGCCGGCCATAATTAGCCGGCCAAAAACGAACGATATAGTGGGCCAAGACTATGAAAATTATTATCCTGGGCGCCGGGCAGGTGGGTTCTTCGGTAGCTGAGAACCTGGCCGGCGAATTCAACGATATCACAGTCATCGATCAGCATGCGGATCTGCTGCAGGATCTGCGTGACCGTATCGATATCGGTACGGTGGAAGGGCCGGCGTCGCATCCGGAAGTGTTGCGCCGGGCCGGCGCCGAGGATGCCGACATGATTCTCGCCGTGACCAACAGCGACGAGGTCAACATGGTCGCCTGTCAGGTAGCTTATACGCTGTTCCATATTCCGACCAAGATCGCCCGGGTGCGTTCCGGCGAATACCTGATGCATAGCAAGCTGTTCGCCCAGGAAGCCCTGCCCATCGATGTGCTGATCAGTCCGGAACAGCTGGTTACTGACCACATCGAGCGTCTGATCGAACACCCCGGTGCGCTGCAGGTGCTGGATTTTGCCGACGGCCGGGCACAGCTGGTGGCGGTACGGGCCTACCATGGCGGACCCCTGGTCGGGCATGAATTGCGGGAGCTGCGCGACCACATGCCGGCGATCGATGTACGGGTCGCCGCTATCTTCCGCCGCGGCAAGCCGCTGATTCCCGAGGGTGACACCATCATCGAAGTCGACGATGAAGTGTTTTTCATCGCCGCCCGGCAGCATATCCGCAAGGTAATGGCCGAACTGCGGGAACTGGACAAGCCGGTCAAGCGGGTGATCCTGGCCGGGGGCGGCCATATCGGCCTGCGTCTGGCTGAACGGCTGGAGGCCAATTACCAGCTGAAACTCATCGAGCATGATGCGGAGCGCGCCCGGATTCTTTCCGAGCGTCTCAAGTCTACCATTGTGCTGCTCGGAGATACGGCCGACGGAGAGTTATTGCTCGAGGAAAACATCGAGAACACTGACGTGTTCTGTGCCCTGACCAATGACGAGGAAGCCAATATACTCTCCTGTATGCTGGCCAAGCGACTGGGCGCGCGTAAAGTGATGTCGCTGATCAACCGTGCCGCCTATGTGGACCTGGTGCAGAACAAACCATCGATATCGCTTTGTCACCGCAGCAGGCCACCATTGGCAGTCTGCTGACACATGTGCGTCGTGGTGATGTGGTGGCCGTTCATTCCCTGCGTCGTGTCGCGGCTGAGGCCATCGAGGCGGTCGCGCACGGCGATCGGAATACGTCCAAGGTGGTGGGCAGGAAACTGGAGGAGATCAAGCTGCCGGCCGGCACCACCATTGGCGCCATTGTCCGCGGTGAAAATGTGATGATGGCGCATCACGACACGGTGATCGAAAACAATGATCATGTCATCCTGTTCCTGGTCGACAAAAGCCGGATACAAGAAGTCGAAAGCCTGTTCCAGGTCGGCGTGATTTTTCTCTAGGGTTTATTATGCATGTCACGGCCATTCTGCGTATTCTCGGCCTGTTACTGATTATATTCAGTTCCACTCTGATTCCTCCGATTCTGGTCTCGCTGTATTACAGCGATGATGAGCTGTCGGCATTTGTCGACGCCTTCGCCATTATTCTGATTGCCGGCGTGCTGCTGTGGCTGCCGTTTCGGCGGCACGTTCATGAACTGCGGGTGCGGGATGGTTTTCTGGTGGTGGCCCTGTTCTGGGTGGTGCTGGGTTCGGTGGGTGCGGTACCGTTCATCTTCTCCAATGATCCGCACATGTCGATAACCGATGCGTTTTTCGAGTCACTCTCCGGCCTGACGACCACCGGCGCGACGGTCATGACCGGTATCGACACATTACCCCGTTCCATCCTGTTTTACCGGCAGGAACTGCAATGGCTGGGTGGTATGGGAATCATCGTGCTGGCGGTCGCGGTGCTGCCGATGCTCGGCATCGGCGGTATGCAGTTGTTTCGCGCCGAAACGCCGGGGCCGATGAAAGACAATAAGCTCACGCCGCGTATCACCGAAACCGCCAAGGCGCTGTGGTATATCTACCTGGGGTTGACCATCACCTGTGGGCTGGCTTACTGGGGTGCCGGGATGCCGCCGTTCGACGCCATTGCCCACAGTTTTTCCACGGTGGCGATCGGCGGGTTTTCAACGCATGACCTGAGTATCGGGTATTTCCAAAATGAACTGATAGAAATGATAGCGGTGATTTTCATGCTGCTGTCGGGCATGAATTTCGCTATCCATTTCATGGCCTGGCGGCGACTCAGCATTCGTCCCTATACCGAGGACTCGGAAGTCCGCACTTATGTACTGCTGCTGTTGCTGGTGTCTTTGCTGACGGTGGTGTATCTGTATCTGACCCGCACTTTCCCCACCTGGGGCGAGGCGCTGCATCATGGTGTTTTTCAGGTTGTGTCGATTGGCACCACGACCGGGTTCACCACCACCGAGTATTTCGCCTGGCCCGGATTTCTGCCGGTGTTGCTGCTGTTCGTCAGTTTTGTCGGTGGCTGTGCCGGATCCACCGGCGGGGGTATGAAGGTCATTCGCTTCTTGCTGTTATTGAAACAGGGGATGCGGGAAATCACCCGCCTGGTCCACCCCAACGCGCAGATACCCGTCAAGGTCAACAATACGCCCATGCCCGATCGGGTGGTCAATTCGGTGTGGGGGTTCTTCGCCAGTTATATCGCGGCTTTTGCGGTTATGATGCTGATTCTGATGGCGCTGGGCCTGGATCAGGTGACCGCTTTTTCAGCGGTGGCGGCCTGTATCAACAACCTGGGACCCGGCCTGGGCGAGGTGGGCGCCCATTACGGCGTTTTGCCGGATGTGGCCAAATGGGTGTTGTGTGCGGCCATGCTGCTGGGACGACTGGAAATTTTCACCATTCTGGTGCTGTTGTCGCCGGCTTTCTGGCGACGTTGAGAGTGTTTTCAGCTTGACGGATACAGTGGATGTGAATGACAGACGGGCCAGGTGGAACCGGCGGCATGCACAGGCCGGTGCGCCGGCGGCGCCGGCCGAAGTGTTGACGGACTACGCCCATTTGCTGCCGGCGTCCGGTCTGGCGCTGGATCTGGCCTGCGGGCGTGGCCGGAATGCGCTGTTCCTGGCCAAGGCCGGTTTCCAGGTCGAGGCCTGGGATTTGTCCGATGTGGCGATCCGGGAACTGGCGGCGGCGGCGCAACAACAGCGGCTGGCGATCCATGCCGAACAACGAGATGTGGTCGCGGCGCCACCGGCGCCCGCCAGTATGGATGTGATCGTGGTGAGTCATTTTCTCGAACGGACGCTGTGCCCGGCACTGATGCGGGCGCTGAAACCCGGCGGTTTGCTGTTCTACCAGACGTTTGTGCGCGAAGCGGTGGGATCGGCCGGACCCTCAAACCCGACTTATCGATTGGCGCGCAATGAACTGCTGAGGCTGTTCTCCAGCCTGGACGTAGTGGTCTATCGGGAGGAAGGCCGGCTGGGAGACACCCGGCGGGGGTTACGGGATGTGGCGCAGCTGGTGGCTCAGGCCGCCGTCTGCTGAAAAACCCTCACGCGGCCCGATGCGGGGTTAACATTCGACTCAAAAGGCTCTTTGACTCCTAGGTAAACTGCACGTTTGCGCCGGCACCTTGCCATTCGTGTTAACCGGCCCTAGTAAATTCTTTGCTTGCCTTCCGGTCGGGTGCGGAAACGTCGGTAACCCCACTGGTACTGTTCCGGCTTCATTCTGACCAGTTGTTCCACGCCCCGGTTGAGGGCGCTGGCGGCCAGCACCGGGTCGGGGTCATCGATGCCGGCCGGCGCGGGAGTGAAATAGGCCCGGTAACCCTGGGCCAGGCCCGGCAGGCGTTCACAATAACCGAGAAAAACCGCGGCACCGGTTTTCCGCGCCAGGCGGCCGAGTAACAGCATGGTGTTGGCGGGAATGCCGAAAAAAGGCGCAAACACCCCGCCACTGTCGCCCGGATCCTGGTCCGGCAGTATGCCTACCATCCCGCCTGCTCGCAGGCGCTGATACAACAACCGGATACCTTGAGCCGTGGTCGGTGCCACGCCGGCACCCAGCCGGGTGCGGCCGGCTACGATCAGTTCTTCCAGCGCCCGCATCCGCGGAGGCCGGTAGAGATTGGTGATCTGCCAGTGACGGGCGCAATAGTGGCCGCCCATTTCCCAGCTGCCCAGGTGGGGCGTGATCATGATGACGCCGCGGCCGGTGGCCATGGCTGCGTCCACCGCCTCACGCCCTTGTTCGTCCACCATGAGTCGGTCAAAGTGTTCCGGATTCAGATGCCACAAAGGTCCAGTCTCGAACAGGGTTTTGCCGGTCTCGAGCAGAGCGCGGCGGCAGAGCCGGTGTTGTGCCCGGGCCTCCAGTTCAGGCAGACAAAGAGCGATGTTGGTGGATGCCACTTGGCGGGATTTATTGGGAAAAAACCACACTAAATAGCCAAAAAAAGCCCCAAAAAAGTGTGCGGCTGAAAGTGGGAGTTTTGAAAACAGCCAGAATGCCCCTTTTACCAGTCGCGGCTTCATTCTGTGGCGTGGCTTGCCGCAATAGACAGCTTATTGGGCGGCTTTTGGCCAACATGTGGGAGTGTGTGGACTTTTTTAGCCATTTCATCGTCCATAAGTGGGCGCATACTGGACAATATTGCCTTGAATATGCCCTTGTTGCGTGTCTCTTCCCTGGCGAGCAGTTCTTTCATGTGCTGCCGTTCGGTCGGCATGCGGAAACAGGCCGGGCAATTGTCCTTGATGACTGGCAGCCCGGCTTCGTGGGCAAAAGCGGCCAGTTGCCGCTCGCGGACATAGACCAAAGGCCGGATGATGCGCAGATCGCCGGCATTGTTCAGATAATGCGCTTTCATGGTTTGCAGGCGGCCGCCATGAAACGCGGACATCAGAAAGCTTTCCGCCAGATCGTCGAGGTGCTGCCCCAGCGCGAGTACGTTATAGCCTTCGCGTCGCGCCAGCGTGTACATGGTGCCGCGTTTCATCCGCGCGCACCAGCTGCAGTAGGAGTCTTTCTGCATAGAGGATTTGGCCCGCTCCATGATGGGCTCACTCATATAATGATACGGCACGGACAGGTTTTCCAGGTAGGGCTGCAGCACCGAGGGGTCAAAACCGTCGACCTGAGGGTCGACCGTGATGACGCCGAGTGAGAAGCGGATCGGAGCGTGGCGTTGAAAATGCCGCAGGACGTGCAGCAGGCTGAGCGAATCCTTGCCGCCGGAGAGTCCCAGCAGAATTCGGTCGCCGTCCCGGATCATGGCATAATCGGCGATGGCGCGCCCGGCGGGACGCAGCAGGGATTTGGGTGGCGTCTGATGCATGGCGGCACGTTACCGATCCGGGCGTCTTCCTGCAAGTATCCCCGCGAGCAGGCTATACTCAGGCGCGGATGAATGATTCATCTCAGGGAGAATTGACGATGACGCAGCCGGAAGTAAGCGGCCTGACCCCGGAACAGGCCTATGAAATGCTGGAGACGGATCCGCGAGCCATGCTGATCGATATCCGTTCCAACATGGAATACCTGTTCGTCGGTCATCCGGCGGGAGCCGTGCACATTCCCTGGATCGATGAACCGGACTGGACCATCAATCCCGATTTTGTCAAACAGGTGCGACAAACCCTGCTGGGTGGGGTTTGCGAAGAACCGGACAGTGGTTGTGCGCCGGTGATTCTCATATGCCGTTCGGGGAAACGGTCCCTGGAGGCGGGGCGCAAGCTGATTGAAAGCGGGATGGCGGAAGTTTTCCATGTCACCGAAGGTTTCGAAGGGGAACTCGACGAGTCCCATCACCGCAGCTCGTTGGGTGGATGGCGGTTCCGGGGCCTGCCTTGGGAACAATGCTGAGGAACTCGCCATATCCACAGATATGATTATATTCTAATTCGTTGACTTCGACTCCCGGGCCGTCCTATAGTGGTCCGCCTTATGGCAGAAATTAGCCGGGGACGATAAATGTCAAGGGCCGGAATGATTGCCTGAAGACCACTTACACCAAGATCATGGACGAGGCTAACGCCCACGTCCAGCCAGAAAACTCGGAGGAGAACAGCATGTCAGATGAACAAATGGATCAGTGGCTCAACCAGAAGCTGGATGAATTGTTGCCGGAAAAACTGCAGGCCATCGAGGAATCCAAGCTGCCATCCATGGCCATCATCGCCACCAAGGGCACCCTGGACTGGGCCTATCCGCCCTTCATCCTTGCTTCCACCGCCGCTGCGCTGGGCTGGGATGCCCATGTATTCTTCACTTTCTATGGCCTGCTGCTGCTGAAAAAAGACATTCCCTGCGAGGTCAGTCCGCTGGGCAACCCGGCCATGCCGATGAAAATGCCGTTCGGCCCGCAGTGGTTCCAGAACATCAGCTGGCCGATGCCGAACCTGATCATGGCCGGTATTCCGGGATTCGAGAAGGTGGCCACC
>Ga0114931_10003514_pt1 | contig 19802 bp, 11 predicted proteins | sample 2SBtaG_FD_89579 | JGI IMG/M metagenome (GOLD analysis project Ga0114931, IMG submission 89579) | Deep subsurface microbial communities from Kolumbo volcano to uncover new lineages of life (NeLLi) - 2SBTROV14_V59a metaG | ecosystem: Environmental > Aquatic > Marine > Volcanic | place: Kolumbo...
CGACCTCTGGATTGCGTTTCATTATCCAAACGGCTAATGAACCTGCGATGAACCGCCGGATGCGGACCCGCATGTCCGGTGGTGTGGGGAGCGGGGGAGAGAAACCCCCGCTTACCCGATTATGCCCCCTGCCTTACCACAACATTGTTTTTATTGAACTTGCATAAGGCGGTGGTGGCGTTTTTTGCCACGACCGCCGACCCCGATAGTTCTTTGCCGAATTAAAACTTACCACAAGTAAATGTGCGGATTTTGCTGTTTAAAGCCGCACGTTTACGAATTCCTTTCTATTTCTTTATTCTCTAATTCCTCAAGAATTACTTTCAGGTTTCTTCTCTGCCACTGACTATGCCAAAATCCAAATACAAAACTCACCAGCCACGCTCCCATAAAGAACCACAGGGCATTTATTTCTGATTTAGTAAAACCAAAAGAGCCAATATATATCCATCCGCCGATTACCGTTGGATAAATTACGAGAGCTGCGCCTGCCGCACCGATAAAACCTTTAAGAGCACCTCTTTGGCGAAAATTAAATGCTCCATATTTCCAGAGATTTGGGGAAAGGTCTCTTTCCAGCTTTCGTGCACAGGCAATGAGGCCTCTGCATTTTTGGATTCCGCGCAGTTCGTAAAAGAATAATCCGATCGTAATAAGCGCTCCGAAAATTCCAACAGGGATTAATAACTCATTTGCGGGTTTCTTATCACTCACAAGAAACAGTATGCCGGCACCCGAGGCAATAGGCATCAAAGCCAGCAACTTGGCTCTAAAATCTGCAATTTGATCGTGAGCGGCACAAACGCGTTCATAGGCAGTCTTGATGTTGTTTGGTTTTGTTTCATTCATGCCAAGTTCCTAAATCATACTTATTAAATAAAATTCCGATTAGGGCTTAACCAACCAAATAATAATCAGTGTCAACAGGAGTAATGCGTAAACCCCGAAAGTATAACCATAGTCGATCAGCCGTTTCAGGAAATTACCTTTTACAGAAGGTTCTGTTGCCCATAGTTCATCCCAAACTTTGGCGCCCCCGGTTGACTTCAGGTGCCTTTTAATGGTTGAGGCATCCCTGACGTGCCGCAGTTGGATCTTGCGAAAATAGATGTCAATGAGAAAAAAGATAATGGTTGACCCGATTGCCAATAATAAAAGGGTGGTTCTATTCTTGGAAGCATTACTAAAAACAAAACCAATTAGCACAATAACTAAGGTCGTTGTCCATACTTTTATGTTGAACAGAATCGTATCGAGATGATTGACCCTGTTGGTCTCAATTTCGAGAATCTTGAGTAGTTTTTCTTCATTATTCATTTTAGACTCTTATCATTTTGAAACCAGAAATAGAGCTATTGTAACGACAATTAAGCCGATATAAATCAGGCTGGTATCTTTGTATTTTATCGCCCGCCAATACCCTGTTTCTTTTTTGAACTGTGGATCATCTTTGTATTGTTTTCCAATAGGATCAAGAATTTTAAAATCATCGAATGTCTGCTGATCAACTGATTCTTTAAATGATTTTGAATTTATAAAGTCCGAGATTTTATATTGTCGAAATGAAACCTGTAATAAGGCTTTTGCCCACCTTACGTGGGATATCCAGAATATAAAAGGAATAAAAAGAGTAAATAAAATCACTGCTACATTATTTGTATTAAATAGCAAAGCAACGCTACCCGCCCAAATGGTTATTGCCCAGTTTTTGGTTTGCAGAATTATTTTATCTAAACGACCAATGGTGTTGTCAATAATCTGGATTTCTTGTTTAAGAATTTCTAATCTGTATTCTGAGTGCATATAATATCATTATCTCCTGTCCAGCCCTCACTCGTTCGAACACTGCCACCATATCGTTATTTGCTAAACCGGCCAGTCCGGTGTCATACCTTCGTATGTAATCACAAACAAAATATCCAGAATTTTGTCATCTTTGAAGGCTTGCTGCAAGTCTGCATTTTCCGGCGGGAGTTTGAGCTTCCATTCGCCCGCCACTGGCTTATCCGGGAACAAGCCCAGCCAATTGGCTCCGCTAGCTTGCCGGGTGCTGATGATGCCATCCATCGTGGCAATTGCTTCAGATTCTTGACCATCATTCAGGGAAAGCTTTAAATCTGAGACCTCATCCTCATACTCTTCCTTTCGTGAAAAATAGAGAACAATATGCTTGATTCGGACGTCATTGAGATTGGCTGGGAAATCGCTGCGTCGGGTTTCAAATGTTACTTCCATCGGTGTGGCAGAAAGCTCGGGATGATTCAAATCATACCATTGGTCAGCAAATTCGTTTTTGAAGCTGTAGGCACGGTCGGCGTTGAAGGTGCGATCCAATTGCTGAATGACTTGCTTCCGATAGGTTGAGCTGTTCAGTGTTGTGTAGTCAATGGTCACTATTACATCAGCTATGGTTTGATATTCCAGAGAAGGATTGGATGCTTTGGGCATTTGCAGCTCCCAAAAGTTCTCCACATCCATGCTTTCAAATGGATACAACTTACTCTGATCGTTCGCTTCAAGCTCGAACAGGCCGGTAGCATTGATAGGCGAAGTAAAGGCGATGGATTCCGGTGCGCGCCTTATGTCCAGCTTAGTGAAGACATTGTTTACCGGCAAAACTGTTCTGCTAATGCCATTACTCCACAGCGTGGCGCGAATACCCTCGGTTGACGGCACGAGCGCAATCACCGAGACCCGCACCCGCTTGATGAGACGCAGATAGTGCCCTGGAAAATTGTGGTCAAACATTTCCATAGGTGTGTAAAATGTCATGCTACCCGTTTCCTGGAAACGCTGGAATTCCGCTGGCGATAAGCTGGCCAGTGAAATGGTTTTGGTCAGTTGCAGTTTGCGGCGGTCGGTTTGGAAATAGAATTGATCCAACTGATATATGTCTTGTAGCAAGCGAGCTGAACCGGTTATGCCTCTGCGATCCGGTAAATTTCCATTTACATTTGAGGTGCTTTGCCCATCCTGCGGCGGTTCCCAGTAATCGGACAGAATGATAGACGGCGGCTCCTCCTGCCGCTCGAACGCCAATTGTTGCGCCGCCAATTGCGCAGTGGCGGTGGCTTGCTGTAAGAAAAAGCTGTACACTCCTTCCAAAACATCACTCATCCAATCGTACAACTCTGCGTTGGTGAACTTGTGGGTTAAAAATTCAGCGACTAACTCAGCCTGGTCAGAGCGCAGGGTTGCAATACTTTGTTCCTGCTCAACCACAGCCACCTGATCCTGAGCAATTCTTTCTTGTTGGCGGCTAATGAGAATATCCTGGCTCGCCAAATTATTTTGTAATTCCCATTCTTGCCTCTGGCGCTCGTAACTTGCCAAAGTTGAAGAAATATTTGACAAGGTTTGCAGCTTCCCACTTGGGCTAAAACTTATGCTTCCGCCAAAGCCTGCGCCATAACTAAAACCCACACTGTCGGGAACGAACACAGATGCCGCTAGGAAAAGCAGTGCTGCAGTCTCATAGTTTGACATACCTTCGGCAAGAAGTCCCGCAAAATGATCCTTTTGAATCTCTGAACGCATCGTTTGCAACGTAGTTAACCTTACCCCATCATTTGCCTCATTTACACGTAACTCCTGCAAACGAATCGTAGCTTTTGCTGATTGTAAATCATTTTTGGCATTGAGCAAATTGAGTTGTTCGGCTTCCATTTTCTCCAATGCGGAAAGAAAAGAAGCTTCCATCTGCTGTGCCAGACTGACCAGTTGTTTGGCTCTCTCAATTAATACTGTATAACGAAACGGCGTAGGACGTATCGAGACTGATTGAGGAAATACTATGGACTGATTATCGCCAAAACCGGGCAAAATATTGAGGGAAGGTGCTGTTATTGCTAAAGGTGGCGTTGCTCTTTCATCGCCAGCAATATTACGGCAGGTGTTGAGTTTGAATAGATTGATCTCAGCATGGAATTTTAGCCCATGCCAAACGGGATTTTCGGGAATATCAAATTCATAGGAATTAATCGTTATCAGCAGGCCCATTAACAAGGAAAAGGTATTTGGCGCTTCCATTTCAACGGATTCTGAACTTGCCTTTACTGTTACTTTCTGATCTTTGATGAGTATTGCTCTGTTTCGAAGAAGATCAGCTACCTTCATTGCATTGCCACCAATGGCTTCTGCTTCCGAGGCTTGATCTGTTTCTTCAAATAACTCTATTTCGTTCAGTAATTCCAGTGCGGTCGTGTATAACGTACGTGCTTTGGCAAGGGACTCAATGGTATCACGCGTAAAAGCCGCATCTGCTTCCTGCAAAATATACCGCACTAAAGTCAACAGGGTATAGTGGGTATAGGTATTTTGGCGAGTGCGAGCTATGGCATGTGGATTCAGCGGATCAAGCAGCCAGTTAGAATTTCGATCATAATCCACATCAAGTTCTTCCTCTAACTTTAGGCCATAAAATATTTTGCGCTCATCTACTGGTAAACCATAATTGTATATTGTCCGGAAGTAATCTTTGGCGTCAACATACTGATGGCTTCTTTGCAGCCGGGAGGCAACATAGATAGGGAGGAAATAAAAGGCTTCCCAAAGATAACTAATGACATATATTCCGGCGTTGGGATTATTGTTAAAGGCAGATTCAATCATTTGCTTTCTTTGAATTCCCTCGTTTGGTTTGAGATAGATGATTGTCCTGGGAATCCCCGAAGGGATAACTTGAAAAGGGCGGTAAAATAAAATCTTATCGTCCTGGCCTTTCGTAAAAAAAGCTTGGTGATACTCTCTATTTTCAGAATCATTCAGGAAAGTCATTCGTAATCCCACAGTCAATATTAGAGGGCTGGTTGATTCTTTTGTTATTCCATTGTGAATGACTATTTCCCTAATCCGTGTCGGATGATATAAAGCGGGCTTTATTTGTGCATTGGCGCCGCTCAATTTAATTCTAAAATAATAATAAGCATCATTATTATTGAGAGTATTATGCACAAAACACCAAAGCAATGAGGTAGAAAATGAAACCACGCCCTTAAATTCAGCCCGCTGAATTGGTGGATATGAGACAGGTTTTTTATTAATTAATGATAAGTTACCCCATTTGTCTTTCTTTATCGTTCCAAGCATCAACTCGCCAGAGTCATCCTTATAAAACAGTCTGCTTCGTGTGCCCGATCTAACCATGGCTTTGATTTCAACTTCCTTAAGCATATTGAGCTTTTCAGCTTCTCCTTCCCAATCGGTTCCTTCAGCATTAAGGTGATGAATATATACCCAGGTCCTTTCGTGGGCAGGTCCACCCGGATCATTAAAAATAAGGTGTGGTGCGTAATCTTCGCCATCATATTGCTCTAGCAAAATTGTTGGCTTTTTACCACCAGGACGTTGTAGAATGTTGAATTCTTCACTCCACTCTTGGTTTCGCAGATCAAACCTGACAAAGGCTAACGCCTGATACAAAGGTGTATAGATAGGAAGGGGGACATCATCCCTTTGAACTTTGTAAGTCGAGCTTTTTAATGTTCGACCGGTAACAAATAAATAAACATATCTTTCACCCTCGTCAGAATCTCCTGAGTCAGCTCTGGTCTTATACGGAATGGCCCCGACAATACTTCCAACATTAAAGTCATCGAAAGACGGTATCTTTTGCCAATAACTTTGATTACTGCCATCATGTGTGGCATAATAAACTTTGCCTTTTGATAGGCCAAACTGATAAAAAAGATTTCTTGCCTGGATGACTCCTTCGTCCGATTCGTATTCTGTGAACGCATGACAGGTAGCTCCTACCCCAAGACTGCAAATATCCTTGAAATAAGCCTCATACTCATTAACTACTGCGTCAGTATCATTGCGGGAAAGATTTCTGGTCTTTCGCAAACGGTCAATAATATCCTCTAATTGCGGAGAAGAATCCCTCCGCAAACTCGGATCCAGCACATTTTCCGGATACAAAAACACCATCATCGCCGAGCGCCAGCTTTCGTAGGTGCCGAGCCACTTCCATTCCTCCACAAAATCCCGGGCTTCAAGAGTCAATTCGGGATGGGTGTCGTGCAAGAGACCGGTGCGTATCGACCAGATCAGTTGCTGCATGGTGACAATGGCCTGGCCGATACGGCTGATGCGGAAACAGGCGTCGTATTCGCAGTTGATGAGCAGGTTATCGCTCAACCAGCGGGCGGTTTGCTCGGTCGGGGTAATGAGCGCTTCCCGCAGCAGCGGCAACGCGATTTCCTCTGTTTCTTGGATGGCCTTCGTCATGGCTTCTTCAGCGGTCTTGTTCTGATCGGCAATCCATTCATCGCGATCTTCCTGGGAATCGGGGTAGAACAGCGCAGCGAGTTCCTGGATGCGTTCTTTGCGCCAGGTAAGAAAATTCGCTGTACCGCCGTTGGTGAGTGAAACGTTTGTTGTGTCCGGTAAACCGGAAACCTGCTGCAACCAGGATTCACTGCGGCTTTGCTCGTCTTGCCAAAGCGCGTTTAAATGTGCCACCGCAATGCCCAGCCGATCAGCGAGTTTTTGGCGATCCTCAGCATCTGCTGAGGCGATCTGCTCGATTTCCTCGTAGGAAACCCCCAGTTGCAGCAGCAGGGTACGATAGGCCGTGGTGCGATACTCGGTCTCCGCTGCGGCCAAAGCGCTTTCTTTGGCGCTATCAGCCAATGGCCGCTGGCCCAGGTAGGCGCGCAGAACCTCCACGCAAATACGGATTTGCGGCAATTCAATATCAACTGCCTCAGGGGTCGTCGGCAGCTCGCCAAAGGGCTGGTGAAAATATCCCTGCAAGTCTTCAAGAGTGACAGCCTGGTCGTTTTTCTGGATATGTTCAAATGCATAATCCAGCAGGTCCGCCAGGTAGGCCAGCGGGCTGAGCACGGAAATTTTTGCATCTTCAGTCTGTTCCGCTAACGAACGACTGACCTTTTTGAATCCGTTGACCTTCCTTTGCTTGAGCAAGGGAATTTGGCTGTTCAGCTTTATCTTTGTTTGGGTATCCATCTTTTTCTCCTAAGTTTTGATGATTGTTTCTCAGAATAATTCTGGTCGCTTCGGCCTTGTCTGGGCATGGCAAAACAACTTATCTGTCAAAAAATCGTCAATTGACAACGTCCAATCTGACTTCATTACTCCCATCGCTTATCAACTCTTCCGTATCGACCGCATAGACCCGGTAATAATAATCTCCTTCCGGGAGCGAGTCGTTATCATCATAAAAAGTGCTATCAACGGCGCCGGTCGTGTAAATCAGATCTGAAGAAAGCGTCACACCAGGGGAAGGCGAGCGGTACAGTCGATAAGAAGCAAAATCCAAAGCCGTACTTCTAGTCCAGTTAAACAAACCGGTTGGGTTATCATAACTCAATGTCAGCTTGTTGGGCGGAATGGGAGCTAGCTCGATTTGGACGGTAAAGGTCTTCTCAACGATATCCATACTTTTTGAGTTGCCGTGGTACTGAATAATATCATTCGCATCGTGAGCCCGAACACGAAACGTGCGATCTTCGCCCATTGGAACAGAGATTGTGCCCTGTGCACTGCGGCCTGTGATGGCCAGTTCTTTCACCACGAGTTCCTGGTAGCTCTCGGTTTCGAACACACCGGTTGACACCGTAACCACGACTCTGGTAATGGTTGCCACAGCACTTGTTTTGTTCGAGCTGGCGGCACGGCTGATTGTGATTTCCATTGTTATTTGTGCCATATCATCCGGTGCCAGCGGACTGTTGCAGGAACTTCCTGTCAGCAGGAACAAACCAAAAAGCAGACATATTAAATGCTGTCTTACAAATTTGTATTTTATGAAATCAAACATCACTTTCTCCTTCGAATAATAATTCTCACCAACTAACCGTAATCGTGCCTCTGGCCTGATTATCATCATCCGATGACGGTATGGGCCACACTTTCCAGGCGAAGACACCTGCACCTGCAGCAGCCGCACCAAAGAACCAGGGGCTCTGCCACCAGGGCCTGAAGTGCTTCCATAACTCAATATGATTCGTGCGGATTTGGCGTAAATAGGTGCTCGTCTCCTGAACAGATAAGCTTACCTTTTCCAAAGCACCGCCGGGTAGAGCCTGCGCCGCATCCATAGGCCGCAAGTGCAGCGTGTCGCCGGAAGCCACAGCGATGACTTCCCCTTCTTCGACAAAGACAAACGTACGTCCGGTCTCCCGGTCAACTGTCATCAGGTAGCGTGTGCCACTGGGTGTGAGCTCCATTGCGTTGCTGTTCGTGATCATGCCCCGCATGTTGCTCGCGACAAATGAGCCGTAAGTGACAAAGAGCTGGTAATACCCGAGCCGCATTGGGTCTTTGCGGATCTCATAGGCAGCAGCCGGCAGGATGGTCTGCGTAGTGTCGCCCCAAAGCGTGAAGGTCGCACCGACAGTCGCCCCCTTCATCTCCAGTTTGGCGAATGTGAATGGCTTCATGAGAACGCGGTCTTTGTCGTATAGCCTGTCTTTTTTCTTCGCTTTAACCCAATCCGCTGCACGATGTCTTTTGTATTGCACTTTATCTGTTGCTTTTTTGATTTCTTTCTCCCGGCCGTTTTGCTTTGAAGCGATCTTGCTGATTCTCGCCCGGAATGTCTTCTGTGCCATGGCCGGTTGGCTTTGCAGAGGATTCAGAAGCATCAATGTCACAATGGCTAATAACAGATTTAAATGTGTTCTTTTCACTAATTTCCTCCTTTGTACGTTTGTAGTGGATACGGCGCAAAAACATTCACCTCGCCTGTTCTGGTGAGCCAGGTCATATCCTCCCGGCGGACCTGCCAGATTTTCTTGTGCTCCCTGCTGTAAAAGTAATAGTCATCACCTTCGCGGTGGACCAAAATAAGCGGTTGACCCGATGGCGGAAGACCCTCCAACTGGTTATTGCGGAGACCGAATTCCGCAGTGGGATAGCTGTTGGGAATGAGAAGAATGCCGTAATTGACCGGCAGATAGAGCAGTTGCAGAATGATAAGCAACAGAGCACTGATCGAGAAAACGGATCGCCAGGGCGCTTTTACTTGTTCGCCGGACTTAGCGTTTGGCTGGTGACGCCAATGTTCCAGCAGGGTATGGACAAGAATGGAAAGGATCGCCAGGCCCAGAAGTCCGACAAAATGCTGTTGCCGCCGGTTGGCGCTTTCGTTTGTGGTGTCAATGAGCCAGGAATAGGCGGGATCGCCATCAGCAAACAGCCAGTTGTTCTGGTTTACGACTTCTAAAGAAAAAGATAGAAACAGAATCAAAAGAACGAGATTAAAGGCTATTTGCAGCACGGTCACATAACGTATAGCCAGTTTTCTCAAGCCATTGCCCAGGCTGTTGGCAAGATTCCTGATCAGCTTAATGCGCAGGAGCAATCCTGTTAACGCAATTGCCGCCAGCGCATAAAGCAGCCACTCGAAATTGCGCGCGGGGATTTCCAGCAGGCTCTCCCAGAAATAGATAGCCAGCCTGGGAAATGCGGCAAAAAACAGCCCGCCGCTGAACAGATACTGGTTGAAATCGACTGAAAGTTGCGTCAACCCCAGGAAGCGATGATGCGCCTGCACCGCCAGGAAGCCGACGACATAAAAAATGGCCGTCAATCCACCGACCGAAGCGCCAATCACGCCCAGGAAACGTTTGGCCGGCTCGAAGGCTTTTTCGAACATCATATCAGCCTCTTTTGCAGTATATTTTGATTATTTATATGCCCCGCCATGTCCTTCATTCATAATCCTGTGTTGATTCTATCCCTTAAATGACAGCTCCCACTTGATTTTCTTCCACTCATCATAAAACACCCGGGCTGTCGATTGCTTTATCATGCTCATCTTTGCATCCACTTCGTCTTCTGTAGAGTTGTTTTGAATGAGCAGCAGTAATTCATCAATCTGGTCTAATAGTTTTTGAATCTGCACATTTTTGCTGCTCAAATACTGTCGTTATTTGGCTGTCTGCATTCGTGCCCAGGTAATCCGCGTCTTCGATATTGAGCAACAAATGGACCTCTGTTTGCAGAGTCTTTATTTCGTTAAGCGTCTCCTGATTCTTTTCAGATTAATGCTGCAATACGTCGAATACCGTTGTCAAACTCAAAAGCAGGATAGCGCCGCTCAGCCACTTGATTTGGCGGCGGGAGCGTTGATACATTTCTAACCAAACTATTTGGGTTGTTTCTTTCATCAAAAATCCTGTGCTATTTTTTATCTTTAAAATGGCAGCACCAATTTGATTCTTTTCAGATTTATACTGCAACACTTTTGCATGCAGCGCGACGATCACTTGCTTGACCTGGTTCACCCAATTTTTGTGGTCCGCTCCGATTTGCCTATAAATTTCCGCCCTACCCAGCATTCTTTTGGCTTTATTCACCTTGTAGTTGATGAACAAAGTGAAGAGAGCTAACGCCAAAGTAAGGATTAAAAAAATGGGAGCAAGATTATTCATGATTTTGCTTCCTGACAGTTAATAAATATACAAGCAATTTTGATAACCGATAAGTAAGATTCTCCTTCATTCCATACCACAAAGTATGGGCAGCCGTTTGTTTGCCATTCCTTTTCTGCTGCTTGCTTACCAGAATTTGGTTATTTAGAGTTATTCTGGTTTGATTATCCATTTTCATTCTCCAGAAAATTGCAATTCTTTAAATATCCATAACTCAACAACTCGTTATAAGAAATCACTCTGATTTTAGTATTGATGGAGGGAGTTTAAGATCCCCCCAGGTAGTTCCACCAGTTATTATGTGGGTTGGACTTTTAGGGTTTGCCCCAGTAGTTGTAATTCCAATTCCTGGTCCTGCCCCATATTGATCAGGTATTTTTTTCACACCTTCATCTTTTTCATAATAGAAGGTAACAGGATTGTTTCGTCCACCTAAAATGAGAGTTCTATTATTAGGAAGAGGAACTTCAAGTGTTCCCTTCACTGAATAATTTCCCATCACTATGTTTGTCGCTCCAGTTTTTCGATAAAATAAAGATGCTACATTACCCCATCTATATCCCGTTACTTTAATTTCCCCAGGTGATCCAGGTATTGAATATGAACTTCCTATAGGAATTGGGGTACTTGAACGTAATTTTTTAAAAACTACTAGTGGTGAAGACAGTGTCTTCGTTGATCTGTATAATTTACCATTGTGTTCAAATAGATAATGAATTTTTATATTAGCTCTTTCCTTCTGTCCTGTTTCCAGATCTTTCGAAAAACCGACATACGCTCTTCCGAAATTTATTTCTAAAAACACTGCTGCATTAACTGTAAATTCTTTCTCCTTAAGTAGTTTACTATTTGTTTTCAGACGGACAGTGAATCTAGGAAACTTATCCCCCCTTCTATAATTCATCCCTCTTACATAAGAATCCACTAACTCAAACCCAGTTTCGATTTCAAGTTTTGTGTTATTTGACCGAATGAAAAAAGTATTTTGACCTCGTACTTGCCCCCAACCAGAATTTAAAGTGATTGTTTGTGTTCCCGATTCTTTTGAATCAGTACCTTTTGGATCTATCCATGTAATTGGATTATTTTTTGAATACCTATAAATGTTTATACCATCAGTATTCCCTGCTGGATCAGCACTAATCCATTTTATTATCCAAGTTGAATAGTACCTTGCCCCATGATAATTCAACCCACTTTCCTCATCCCGTTCCTTGCCGGTAAAACGATAGCGCTTCTTCTCAAAACTGCCAAAGCTGGTGCCGCCGTAGGGGTAGTGTTCTTCAACACTATGCTTTTGACCGTCCGCCTCAGCTACTACATGCACATTACGCAGGTGGTCGCCAAGCTGGTATTGTATGGTGGGTGAGTCATCATTGGCATCAAAGGCGTCACCTACCCGCACCAAAGTAATGCGGCTCTGGTCATCGATCAGGTGCACGGTGTTGTTGGTTTTGTCATCTTCGGTGTGGTATTCAAATGCGTCGCCAATATAGGCGGTGCTCGTTACCGTACCGTTTTTCTTGACAATCTTTTTCACCCGCTGCCCGGCGGCATCGTAGAGATAACGCGCTTCCAGGCTCACCGAAGTACTGGCTTGTTGGCGGAAGGCGTGCAGTTGATCGGCATGGTTCCAGTAGTAGCGACGGGAGATTCCTTCCTGCGTCATATTGCCGTTGGCGTCGTAGGTCAGCGCAAAGCTGGTGGCGGTTGGATCGTTTATATCCGATCCCTGTCCGTAAGAAGCCAGTTGGTTGTTTTCAGCCTTCGGTACAAAAGTACGGGCAAAGTTTCCACTTCCCCCTGTGTTGTGCCGGAGTTGCAACATGTTACCGGCTTTGTCATAGTGGTAGGAGCGGGTGTAGGCGCGGGTGGCGGTCACGTCCTGGTTGGTGGGAGACATGGCTTGCTGCCAGGGCTCCTGCGGCTTCGGATCGCGGCTGGTGTGTTCTCTGCCTGTGGCAGAGATTAGACGATAAATGGCGTCGTAGCCAAACAGCCGGTTTAGGGCAGCACTGCCGCCTACGCCGCTCTTAGGGCTGCGGTCTTTTATGGTAGTAATGTTGCCGGTCAGATCGTAATTATACCCCAAATCTTGCAACACCCCGCCGGAAGGCTTGTAATCATAATCGACTTGCTCAGTATATTTCTCAGTGCGCAACCGGGTGAGCCAGAAGCGGTTGTCGTCGTAAGCGTAGCGGGTCATCAGGCCATTTTCATAGATAATCAGTGTGCGTTGGCCTTTGGCGTTGTAGGCGATATGTTTGACACCGGCAATTACACCCCCCTGGCCCCCCTCAAGGGGGGAAGAAAGAGAGATGCTTTCAAGGGCACCGGCGCGGTTGTAAGTGGGGGTTACAACTTTGCGCCCGCCCTCGACATCTTCAGGGTAAAAAATTTGCTTTGGTCGGTTGAGGGCGTCGTAGCGGGTGTCGGTGCGGTAAATCGTGTCTTCCAGCTTGTCGGTTTCGTTGGTGGCTTGCCAATCAATCTGGAAATGTTGAAAGTCGCTGCTGCCGGAAATAGTGGTGAGCACCTCGTTTTTGATGGTGGTTCGGGTGCTGGTCAGCGGATTGCCCTTAAAGTCGTAGCCATCGGGTATTTCTACCAGGCCGGCCTCGTCGTAGTGTTGGTAGAGTTGGCCGAGCAGGTTTTTCTGTTTGAGTTCGGTAACATCCCCCTGGCCCCCTTCAAAGGGGGATGTGATTAGTGTGTCGCCGTAAATCAATTTTTGGCGCAGGGTCATGGGTAAATCGGCATTGTCCCGCGCCCAGATGTGGGTGGGTCGGTCGAGATCGTCATAAGCGTTGAGACTGATGCAGCCTTTGCTGTCGCGGCGTTCGATTTCTTTGCCCAGGGCATCGATGACCATGCGCCGCAAACCGGCATCGATGCTGTCGATGCGCCAGACCTGCGAGCCGTTTTTTTTATCGAAGGTGAGATCATAAACATAGCGAAAAGCCACGCGCTGCAAGGGATCGGTCACCGTCAGCAGGTTGCCGCGAATATCGTAAGTGGACAGCGTGACAAACTCTTCGATGTTCGACCAGCCCCCGTTTTCTTCCGTGCGGTTGCGGGCAACCGCTTTGATGGTGCGTCCCAAGGCATCCACTTCGACGCTGGACGGCGTGTGATAATGACCGTCCGGTACGTTGTGCTCGCCAGCAAATTCAGGTGCCAAGTCGTTGGCGTCGTAAGTGTAGGCTTCCCAGGAAGTGGGGTTATAATTTTCTGGTGTATCCAACTGAGCGGGAATGCCAAAGACGACCTTCTGCTGCGAGCCATCAGGATTGACAGTATGGATGACGCGCCCAAGTGGGTCGTAATGCTGCTCTACAAAGACACCATTGGGTTCTTCTTCCGGTGGCGCATAATCAAAACCTTTATCGTAAAACGGCTCGTATTTTCTGACCACCTGACCTTTGTTATCGTAAATCTGCCAGCCGCTGACCACAACATTCATAGGCTCGCCGGGCTGGCGTACCGTTCCGTTAAAAGCATTGGTGGTGGTCGGATCATCCTGCGCTTCCGGTACTACTTCATTCCCAAATAAGGGATCGCCAAACAGCACATCCTCGGCCTGGGTGCGGGTTTGCACTAGCCGGCCAAAGCCGTCGGAAAACTCGATGGTGGTGATGGTGTCGTCCTTTTGTGCTTCTGGCACATCGGTTTCATAGAGATGGTGCTCGCGAACCGTTGTCTTCACGGAAATCGGCTGTTTATGCTCAACCCAAGCCAGCCAGTCATACTCATTCACACTGCCGGGGATGGCGTTGGGATCATTGCGGTCGAGGGCGTCTCCTTCCTGCACGCCCTCTTTGCCAATCATATACGTCGCAACAGGAAATCCCAGCGGCGAGAATTCAACTTTAGAGACATTATCGTTGGGATCGATCATCAATCTGGCCTGAAACAGGCGGTAATCATATTCAGCCTGCGTCACCAGGCCGATAGGATCGATGGTCTTGACGGGCAGAAAATGGTATGTATCGTATTCGATATGGGCTTCCCGTCCAAGGGCGTCCCGCTGTGTAAGTGGCAATCCCTTGGCGTACTGATTGGCAGTATCCTGGAAATCGAACTTTGTGTCGGCATGGGTCCAGTAACCGCGGGCGTGTTCATCGCTGCCATCGTAAAATTTATATCCTGCCAGAGGCGGCATTTTGTCCTTGAAGGAACCCGGATATTCATCTCCCCAGGCTTGACCGCCATTCGGATCCAGATAAGGCGGGATTTCGTAGTTGCCGTTTTCATCCTGCCATACTTCTTGCAGAATCTCTTCAGTTATCACCAGGCTTTCGGAGCGAACCGGCACACCGTAATTACCAAGCTGACCAAAGGGTAATCCTTCGAACGCATCTCCGTCGTAATAGGTTACTGCCTGAGCAATCAATTTAAGTCGCGGAGGATTATCAATGGCAGCTTTTATGTCCCATATCATTTGTTCCCCGATATGAGTGACTTCGTAAGATGATGTTTTTATTGTTCGTCCTTTTATATAGGGATTGCCTGATTCTGAATAAGCCAATTGCGTTTTTGAACAGGTTGCCAGGAAGGGTGTATTTTCGCTAATCTTTTCGTACATATTTTGCCAGCCACGCGGGCAAGCAATGGAAGTTTGTCTGCGTGGATTTCCATAGGCATCATAATCATCCGTAAATGTAAACTGGGTCATGGGATCGTCACCACGTTCCCATTGTGTGGTTCTTTGAATTTGAACGACCGGGAAAAAAATATAGCCGCTTGTCCCCTTGGGTATCTTATCAAAGGGTGAATCTTCTGGCGAGAATATAGGATTAAATCTATAAAAAGATTCAGTAACTGTATACGGTCGATTTTGAATTTCCTGATCATCAAGGGCATACAGTTCAGTTCTTAATATGCTTCCTCTTAAAGATCGAAAAGCATCCCGCTGCGCCCGGCGCGGCAGCGTTTTTAAATAATCCCCAAAATCCCTGCCTCGTTGGATCTTTTGCGGATCACCCGGCCAGTATTCATCGGAATAATCCAGTTCTTTCCAGTCGCCGTGCTCCGGCCCAACCGGTCCCTGGTGGAACCAGGTTTTGGTCAGGGTTGGCGGAGTATAGAAATCTTCAGCTACCTGTTCAAATTCTGTTTCTCCGTGCAGCCCGGGCGAATTGTAGTCTGTTGGCGTTTGCGTATCCACCTGCTCCACCCGGCCAAAGCCGCGGAACTCCCGTTCGGCGCCATCCCAATAGCCGTGGTGATAGCTGTATTCGGTGGTCAGCTTATTGCGGCTGATCTCGTCGATGGCTTCCACGCAGGCCACCACTTGCACCGGAAACGGCAGCGGCAGCGGCGTTTTCCAGCGGGTTTCTTTCCGCTGTTCATCCTGCAGATAGTAAAAAGTTGAAGGCTTGTACTGCACGCGGGTGATAGCGCCCATGTTGTTATTCATTTCATTGAGGACATAAGGCTTGATCCCGCCAGTCAAGTCGAGAAAAAAATAATGTTCACGCCCACTCGTGCGCAAGTCAGAAGTCCATAGAAGGCCGCTGGTGCCGGTGCCCTCCAGATCGACCAGACGAACCGCATCCATATCCGTCACCGGCGGGGTACCATCGATAATGATTTCATCGCTGAAGCCATTGCCGTTTTGGTTGACCCAAAGACGAATCTGATTGTTTTCAACGTAAATGATGTCGTGAGGCCCATCACCGGCAATGTCGCCAATGAGCAGGCGTTTGGGATCGTAGTTAAGGGGCAGCCGCGGACTGTTACGCATGCGCATGCGCTTGCTCCATTTGCCGTAGCCCTTGTTAGCCCAGTACTCCACGTTGCCGTTGTTGATGAGCACAATATCCTGCAAACCATCGCCGGTCATGTCCGCCAATCGGACGCGGGGATCGGATAGATTGACATTGGGAAACTCGTCGAGAGCTTTGCGCTCGGATACGATGAGGTCATTCCAACCCTCTTCGGGATCGTTGAAATAACATTCCATCCGGCTGCCGGAGCGCAGCACATCGGTGATGCCATCACCATTCAAGTCAACCAGTTTGGCTTCAGGGTCTTGCAAGCTAAACGATGGCGCTTGTTTATGCTTTCGAAAGGACCGCTGGTCCCAGGTACCGTCGAATTGAGTGGGATAGTAGCCTGAAATGCCGTTGTTTTGAACTACCAGGTCTGCGTGTCCCTCGCCGTTGGCGTCCATAAATTGCACATTGGGATCGGCGAGTGTCACCCCGGCAGGGGCTTCACGCATGATGCGCGGCAATTCAAACTGGCCGTTGCCTTTGTTTTTCCAATAGCGAATGACGCCGTTCATCTGAACAATGTCCGGTAAGCCATTGCCAAACAGATCGACAAGCTCGGTGCTCGGATCGGCAAGTGAATTGGCGGGAAAATCCCGGCCTGAGACTGGTTGAAAGTCTTTTCCAATGGGATTGAACTGAGTGTAGGAGAAGGTCAGCGGCGGCAGGGCTTCTTCTTTTTCCTGTTCATGGCCTTTTACCCGGACTTCTCTGAGCAAGGCGGTCTTGCTGCGTTCGGGAAATTCATAAACAAACGCGTAGCTGCGCACAAGATGGCTGGATTCATCGGCAGGGTGGGTGCGGATCAGAATCCGTTTACACAGCTTCCGGGTGCGGATTTCAAAGCCGGAGGTGAAGACCGAAAAAGCATCGGGGCGATCTTCGTCATATTCGAATTCGACGCTCACCAAGAACTGTTCCTCGTCATTCTCATCCTGGTAATCGAGATATTGAATCCGCTTCAGATAGAGTTGATTCCAGGGGCGTGGGTCTTCTACCAGGTCTTGCTCATATTCATAGACAATCCGATTGCCGAAGACATCGCGAGTTTCACTGAGGTGCCAACTGAAGACTTTGCGCGAAGCTTCAGGATCGTAAACTGTCGCAGAATCATCATCTTTCGCCCTAGGTGTGCCATAAAAACTTACCAGGCCGTCTTTGCTTTTTACTTCCCAATAATCATTCTTCTCATCAAGAAAACGGGTAATCAGCGCAAATAACCCTTCTGTACGCGGGCGATAGCGGATCCAGTCTTCTCCTTTTTCCACCGGTATCAAATCCTCAGCACCAGAAAGCAAGAATACATCCGACTGTTTATCTGGATCACCATCTGAATATCGAGGGATACCTTTGGAGGTTTTACGGCTCACCCCTGGAATGCTCAACTGCCAGCCCTGCCCAAAGCAAGTATTTCCGTTGCCGGTGCTGTAAACCAACCCAAGCTCAGGTTGATAGCCATTGCGGCCGTTGGGCAGGGTGATGGGGACACTAAAATTGCCGGTGCCGGTATGCAAGTCGGCAGAGAACGTTTCTCCCAACCCCTTTAATTCCCCTCCGCCCTTGGGGAGGGTGATGACTTGTTCCGCGATGCCTGATTTGTTGCTCATGGTCAATCCTTACTTATGAGTCAGGTGGTGTTACTATATGAGAGATCTTTTTGTTATTTTCTCTTAGTATATTTGGTGAATCATTAGCTGTTAAGTTAAGTACCCAGTCAGTGGCGCGCTTCCAATCGACCTTCAAAAAAAACCAACTATTTCCACTCGACCGCCCGCCGGGCGTTGTGGGGAGGAGAGAGAAACGCGCCTTTACCGGATCAGCCATCAACTCATTTGCATCTCCCTCTCTTAAGAAACTGCCAAGTTAGCCAAAGCAATCACGCACATACGGATTCCGGCTGCCTGACCTACCGCAATAGCGTCAGCTTCTTTGTCTGAACGAATGCCCCGGCCTGCAGGCGATAGACATAAACACCACTGGCTAACCCCTTGGCCTCAAAAGCCACGTCGTACGCGCCGGGTGCAAGCGCTTCATCCACAAGCACGGCCACTTCTCTGCCTAAGATATCAAAAACGCTGAGCTTGACATTTGCGCGGCTGGCAAGGGCAAACTGAATCGTTGTTGAGGGGTTGAATGGGTTAGGATGGTTTTGCCTGAGTTCGAATTGCTCTGGTAACGTATTGCCTTTTCTGTCACTAACCGCCACCACGGTGCCTGTCCATTGGAACATCCCACCATGAGTCGAGGTTGTCAAAGCACCGGCCCACCCGACGTTGGGAGTGACGAACGCAACCGAATTTATTGGGACGTTATCGATCATGGTCCAGGTAGAACCACCGTCGATCGTATAAGCCGAGCCTGGCGCCGGAACCGGGTCGGTTGAAGACGTCAGCAAATATGTCTGGGCTGTTCCTGGCACATACACAATGTTGGCTGCAGATGGTTCCGAAGGTGCCGTCAAGCTTGTCCAGGTCATTCCGCCATCGGTTGTTTCCGCCATCTTATTAGCCGTGAAATTGAAAGTGTTGCCGTCGAGGATGGAAACAGCTAATCCATTCATACCATCTCGGAATGCGAGCGAACTGATGACTGCACTTTGGCCGAGCGAAGTTTGTGAGGCCGTCCAGTTTTGACCGCGATCCGTACTTCTGTACACTCGTCCATTCGATGTTCCAACCCATAGCGTATCGCTGACCTGAGCTCGCGCGTTGTTTGTGGAGAATGTGATGTTGAACTCACCGGAAAGAAAAGGAGGTACGTTGCCACTGGGTACGCGTGTCCATGTTGTCCCGCCGTTAGTCGTCGTGTAGACGTTATCCTGATTGATTTCTACGCCGTTCTGAGCGTCGAAGAAATGAAGGAAAACAGACTGAATCGTTGCTTGTTTTACCCAGGAGACACCGCCATCAATAGTCTTGTAAATGCCTCCGCTACCGGCAAAGGTATTTGTTACAACCAACGCTGTATTGGCATCGTTAGCGGCAATATCCATAATCCAGGCATTTGTAACGCCGGTTACAACGCCCGTTTCCCAGGTCGTGCCGCCGTCGATGGAGCGCAGGAAATGTGGCGTAAAGTTGGTAGGGCCATCAAAAAAGTTCGTGTCAACAACAGCCCAAACGACGTTTTCGTCTACTGCTGCCATCGAAAGGACGACATGATTCGGATTGATGCCCTGCGAGGTCTGTGGAAGCCATTGTGCGAAACTGGCTTTTCCAAACAGCAGGAATAGCGACAACAAGAGCGGTATTTTGTTGTGCATTTTGTCCTCCTTAATTTTGGGTAATTTGATACACTTCTGCGAAATCAGTATTTGGGATGTGGCTTTCAAAAAAGGTACAGGCTGTCGTTCCCGCCATCCCTGAAATTTTCCCCGATGCTCTTTTATCTTTTAGCGCTTGGAAAATATACCACACGGAAAGCGGGATTTCTAACGCTGGTGTAAGAATTATTGACGCTGGTGTAATATTTTGAAGAAATGTAAGGAAAATAATTATCTTGTTCGACGCGCTCCGTCTGAATGCGGTGTGAGATGCTCTGCGTCGCATCGACTTACTTGTGCAGCCATGGATGCTGGAGCGTCCGGGACTGCATTCCCACGAGGAACGGCGGGAAGGAAAAACGAATA
>Ga0114931_10003515_pt1 | contig 19800 bp, 13 predicted proteins | sample 2SBtaG_FD_89579 | JGI IMG/M metagenome (GOLD analysis project Ga0114931, IMG submission 89579) | Deep subsurface microbial communities from Kolumbo volcano to uncover new lineages of life (NeLLi) - 2SBTROV14_V59a metaG | ecosystem: Environmental > Aquatic > Marine > Volcanic | place: Kolumbo...
AAGCGACTGAAAAGAAGCAAACCTGAATCGGCAGCCGAATCATTCCCCCGTTTGGAGTGATCGCCTTTTTACAAAATCCAACTCAAAACTATAACAGGAAAATGGCTAAACAAGCATTCGAACGTAATAAGCCGCACGTGAACGTCGGGACAATCGGTCACGTCGACCACGGCAAGACCACATTGACCGCAGCGATCACGTCTGTATTGGCTGAAAGTGGGTTTGCCGAAAAGCGTGACTACGATGAAATCGACGGCGCGCCGGAAGAGCGGGAGCGCGGTATTACGATTTCCACTGCTCACGTTGAGTATGAAACCGCCAATCGTCACTACGCCCACGTTGACTGTCCGGGTCACGCTGACTACGTGAAGAACATGATCACCGGCGCTGCTCAGATGGACGGGGCGATCCTCGTCGTCAGCGCGGCGGATGGCCCCATGCCTCAGACTCGTGAGCACATTCTGCTCGCTCGTCAGGTTGGCGTTCCGGCCGTGGTCGTGTTCCTTAACAAAGTGGATCAGGTCGACGACGAAGAATTGCTGGACCTCGTTGAGATGGAAGTACGCGAGTTGCTGAGCAGCTACGACTTTCCGGGTGACGACATCCCGATCGTCCGGGGTTCCGCCCTGAAGGCACTGCAAGGTGACAAAGACCAGAAAGAAAATATTTTGAAACTCATGGAGGCGGTGGATGAATACATCCCCATGCCGGAACGTCCCGTTGACCAGGATTTCCTGATGCCGGTGGAAGACGTGTTCTCCATCGAAGGACGGGGCACGGTTGCCACGGGTCGTATTGAACGGGGAATCATCAAGAAGATGGAGGAAGTTGAGATCGTTGGAATTCGCGACACCCAGAAGACCACCGTTACGGACATTGAAATGTTCCGGAAACTTCTCGACGAAGGTCGGGCCGGTGACAACGTCGGCCTCCTTGTCCGTGGCTTGAAAAAAGACGACATCGAGCGCGGCCAGGTGATTGCCAAGCCCGGGTCCATCACTCCCCACAAAAAATTCAAAGCTGAGGTTTACGTGCTGAGCAAGGATGAAGGAGGTCGTCACACACCTTTCTTCGCCAACTATCGACCCCAATTCTACTTCCGAACCACGGACGTTACCGGTTCGATTACCCTGCCGGACGGCGTGGATATGGTGATGCCTGGTGATAACGTCACCTTGGAGGTTGAGTTAATCACCCCGATTGCCATGGAGAAAACGATCCGCTTCGCCATTCGTGAAGGTGGCCGGACGGTCGGCGCCGGACGGGTGTCGGAAATTCTGGACTGAGCCAAAAAAGGCTCGGTTCCATTTCTGACTGGCGGAGCAATTTTGTGAGGCGGGTTTTTTGATTCGGAACCATTGATGCATCGGAAAATACAGATGACACAGGGCAATTTGCGGAGATGTTCGAGTTGTTCGAGGTTTTCGGATTCTGCTTCCGATCCCTCCCGCCCGTCTCGCGAGGGATTACACGCCGCTGAGAAGAGAAGAAGAAACAGGGTAGTAGCTCAATTGGTAGAGTAGTGGTTTCCAAAACCATTGGTTGTGGGTTCGAGTCCCTCCTACCCTGCCAAATTTGGAAAATACTGACGGCGACGGCCCTTTCAGAGTAATCTGCCGGGGCTCAACATGAATCTGACGAAATGGGAAAATTTGGAAAATATCTCGGAGAGATTCGGGCGGAATTAAAGAAGGCGACCTGGCCCTGGGATCCCAAGGAAAAGGGAGTCAAAAGGTATAAGCAACTCATTGATTCCACCGTGGTGCTGATGATTGCCATGGTATTACTTGGCGGCTATGTAGCCGCAATCGATTTCGCAATGCGGAGCTTCATGAAGTTTCTGACAACCGGGTTTTAAATACAGTTTACACACAGAGCGAAGCGAAAGGTTGTCTTTTTTTCCTGCTGCAAAGGCGGCAGACCTGCGGTTTCAATCTATCAGACACAGCGATGGCTACATTCCCCGACGCAAAAAACCAATGGTTTGTCGTGCACGTTCTGCCCGGACAGGAGCTGAAGGTGAAGGAAAACATCATGCGCCGGGTCGAGGCGGAGGAAATGGGGGATGTCATTTTTGATGTCCTGGTTCCGCAGGAAAAAGTTTCCGAGGTAAAATCGGGCCAAAAGAGAGAAGTCAACCGGAAATTTTTTCCCGGTTACGTCATTATCAACATGCATTTGTACGATGACGATCACCAGTTGGTCGGAAGATCCTGGTATTTTATTCAGGAAACAGATGGAGTCATCACTTTCGCCGGAACCAAGGATCGTCCGGTGCCCATGCCCATGAGCGAGGTGGATGGAATGCTGGCTCAAATTAAAGAGCGCGAAGGGAGCATCAAGCCGGCCGTGGAGCACGAGGTTGGTGATTCGGTTACGGTGGCGGATGGACCTTTTCAGGGACAGAACGGAGTGATTGCCGAAATTGACGAAGAAAAGGGAGAATTGATGGTTTCGGTGAATATTTTCGGCCGGGAAACGCTGGTTCCGCTGGAATACTGGCAGGTTGAACGGGGATAGCAGTCTGATAATACAATCCAACGACAATCCAACGACGACCAATGGGACCAAAGCAATGCCTGATCTAACCCTGTTACCAGGATGACCCAACCCTGTTCGAAAATGCCCTGAAAAGAATGCGGGAAGGGCGGGCGGAAGGAAAATTTATCAGCCTTTAAACAAAGACACACAATGGCAAAAGAAATTGCAACACAATTGAAGCTCCAGATTCAGGCGGGACAGGCAAATCCCTCACCTCCCGTGGGACCGGCACTGGGCCAGGCGGGAGTGAACATCATGGAGTTCTGCAAGGCTTTCAACGCAGAGACCCAGGACAAGGCGGGCGATCTGCTGCCTGTCGTCATTACCGTGTACAAGGACAAAAGCTTTACTTTTGTGACTAAGAAACCGCCGGCTGCCGTTTTGCTGAAGAAAGCGGCTAATATTGCCTCCGGTTCAGGCGAGCCGAATAAAGTGAAGATCGGCAGCATCACAAAAGCGCAGTTAATCGAGGTGGCAAAATTGAAAATGGAGGACATGAACACCCATGACGAAGAGGCGGCCTGTCGCATACTGGCGGGCACAGCACGTCAAATGGGACTGGAAATCGAAGGGTAGAATATCGTTTTTTCGTGTGTCACTCGTCGAAACACGGAGTAAGGAGAACAAAAACAGCAGGAGGGACAGCAGTAACCCGCTTGAACTGCAGAAAAAAGATGGCTAAAAAAAGAAGTAAAAGATACGAAAAGGCTGCCGCCATGGTGGAACCGGAGAAAATTTATTCTCTGGAGGATGCGGTAGATCTGGTGAAAAAAATTCCCGGGCCGAAATTCGACCAAACGGTGACATTGACCTTTAAAATGGGGGTCGACCCCAGGCAGTCCGATCAGATGGTAAGGGGAACCTGCCCTCTTCCTCACGGTAGCGGGAAAGAAGTAAGGGTCCTGGTATTTGCCGAAGGCGAAGCCGCGACAGAAGCGAAAAACGCCGGCGCCGATCACGTGGGTTATGCCCAGCTACTCAAAGAGGTTCAGGGAGGTTTCATGGAGTTTGATGTGGTGGTAGCCACTCCCGCCGCGATGTCTGAAGTGAGAAAACTGGGTCGCCAACTCGGTCCGCGCGGTCTGATGCCCAACCCGAAGACCGGAACGGTGACGGACGATACCGCAGCGGCGGTGCAGGCAGTAAAAGCGGGGAGGATTGACTTCAAGCTGGATAAAAACGGAAATATATCGGCCCCGGTTGGGAAAGCATCATTCGACTCTGAAAGCCTGGTGGAAAACAGCAAGGCCGTTATCAACGCAATACAACAGTCCCGTCCCGCCACGGCAAAGGGAAACTATCTCATTAATGGCGCTCTGGCGGGAACGATGACTCCGGGAGTCAAAATAGATCTCTCCGCATGGGCATAAATCGGGGTGCAATTCAACCGGAAGCAAAAAACTGGAAACAGAATTTATTGAAATTTTCAAAGCGATGAAAGAAATCAAACAAACGATCATCGACGGGATTCTCGAGCAATTGAACTCATCTCCGTTCCTTCTGGTAGCGGATTACGGCAGTATGTCCGTGCCGCAGTTTGAGGGACTCAGAAATCGCCTTCGTGAAGTGGGGGCCAGGTTTCAGGTCGCCAAAAATTCCTTTGTGAAAAAAGCGGCTGAAACGGCCGCTGTTCCGAAAGAAATCTCGGCACATCTCATCGGACAGACCGCCGTGGTCACAGGAGAGAGTGACGTGTGTGGTGCTGCCAGGATCCTCAAGGAATTCCACAAAGAGTTTCAATCCCCCTTGATGCGCTGCGGCGTTCTTGACGGAGAATTTCTGGATGAATCCAAAGTAAATGCCTTGGCGGACCTCCCATCGAAAGAAGTGCTGCAGGCGCAATTGCTCGGCGTTTTGAACCAGCCAGCGCAGCGTCTGGTGACCGTATTGGATCAACCCGGAGCTTCTCTAGCCCGTGTTTTGCAAGCCAAAGCGGATCAGGGATAAGAGCAATTATATAAGGGCAATTCAAGATTTTTTACGATTTTCAGACGGAACCAAATTTCTGTTCGGGATAAACCAAACCATAAAGAAAAACAACAAAACAGGGTTCCTTGTCGAAAGCCGGGCGTGGCTTTTTAATTTTCCGGGACGCATTTCGGAATCGGCGATACCCACTGAAAAAAATGGCTGATACAGACGCAATAGTAGACCAGTTGAGCGGCTTGACCGTTCTTGAAGTTTCCGACCTCGTGAAGGCATTGGAAGAAAAGTGGGGCGTCAGCGCTGCTGCTCCCGCCGCGGTGGCCGTGGCCCCCGGTGGTGGTGGTGGAGGTGGCGATGCGCCCGCGGAAGAGAAAGACGCCTTTGATGTCGTTCTGGCATCTTTTGGTGACAACAAGATCGCGGTGATTAAGGCGGTTCGGGACGCTGTTTCCGGGCTCGGTCTTGCCGACGCCAAGAAGCTCGTCGAAGGCGCTCCCGAAACATTGAAGGAAGGCGCCTCCAAGGACGAAGCCGAAGAAATGAAGAAAAAGCTCGAAGAAGCCGGCGCAACCGTCGAACTCAAATAGCGCCCCTCAGCTGGTGTTTCTGCTTTTCCGCACTCCGCCTTCTCACAGAGTCGGGGTGCGGCAACCGGCCGATCCGCGCGGATGCTCGAATTTCCGGCAGCGTGGCCCACCACAAAAAAATATTAAGAAATCGCTTGATTCAACCGTGTCTAGTCTAGGGGAGGTGGAAATTAAAGTGTCCGTAATTGTCTGATTCAAGACGCCGAATCCTGACTGTCGCCCCGTTTCCGGGAACAAAGCAGTCGGGCTTCGTTGTCTCATTTCACTTTGGACCTAAATAACCAATCAATCTTAAGGTCTTCGCTTGCGGTCATTCCTTGTTGTCGGTGTGGGGTTTCCCATTTCGCAGGATGTGGAGTGCCCGTTCGGATGGGTCGAAGCTGGAGATTGGCAAGATGATTCTCCGAAGACGCAACCCTTTTGATCTACCACCAACCAACCACCCGAAGCGTTAGCATATGTCAGCACCAGTCAAAAAACTGAAACGATTGTCATTTGGAAAAATTAAGGAGGCCATCGAAACGCCGAATCTGATTGAAGTCCAACTCGATTCTTACAAGGAATTCCTTCAGCAGGATGTCGCTCCGAAATCCAGGGCACACACCGGTCTCCAATCCGTGTTCTCAGAAGTATTTCCGATCCAGAGCTACGACGAAAAATTCACTCTCGATTTTGTCAAATATGAGGTTGGGGAGCCAAAGCTCACCTCTTTGGAATCCCTTCGGGACGGGGAGACTTTTTCTGCGCCTCTTTACGTGACTTTCGCCCTCACTGACGAATCGGGCACAAAAGAGGAGCGGGTTTACATGGGGGAACTGCCCATGATGACACGGCGGGGCACTTTCGTCATCAACGGATCGGAGCGGGTTGTCGTCAGTCAGTTGCACCGTTCACCCGGCGTCTGCTTTGAAACGACGACCCACCTGAACGGCAAGATTCTTTATGGGTTTAGGATTATCCCCGATCGAGGTTCCTGGATGGAGGTTCAATTCGATGTGAATGACCTCCTTCATGTCTATCTGGACCGCCGCCGCCGCCGGAGAAAATTTCTGGCAACCACGTTCTTGCGGGCCGTTGGATTTCCCACGGACGAAGACATCATCAAGCAGTTTTACACAATCGAGAAGCTGAAGGTTGACCCGTCCATGGACGAGGCGAAGCTCGCCAACAAGATCATTTTTGAAGACGTGTTGGACGGCGAAATGATCGTCGCAAAAGCCTATGAACCGCTGACCCTGGCTGTGATCACGGAGCTGCATGGACTGGGGGTCAAATCGCTCCCGGTGGTGACCGCATCGCATGACGATTTGCTGATCAAGTCATTGAAGAAAGATCCGGCCAATAGCGAAGAAGAGGCTCTCAAAGACATCTACAAGAAGCTTCGCCCCGGTGATCCACCGACCGTCGCCAACTCGCGGGCCCTTCTGAAACGCCTGTTTTTCGATCCAAAAAAATACGATCTCACCAAGGTTGGGCGCTACAAGATTAATCAGAAGCTGGGACTCGATGTGGATGAAGACATGCGGGTTTTGACCGCCGACGATTTTCTGGCCTCGATGAGCTATTTGCTGGGACTGAGGAAAGGCGATGGCGTGCTGGATGACATCGACCACCTGGGAAGCCGTCGGGTCCGTGCCGTGGGTGAATTGCTTTCCAATCAATGTCGCGTCGGCCTGGCAAGAACGGAGCGGCTTGTCAAAGAGAGGATGACTCTGTTCGACGTCAATCTGGACGGAATGACGCCCTCCAAGCTGGTCAACCCGAAAGCTCTTGCCGCTGTGGTGCGCGACTTCTTTGGTCGCTCCCAGTTGAGTCAGTTTATGGACCAGATCAATCCCCTGTCCGAACTGACCCATAAACGCCGTCTTTCGGCTCTGGGCCCCGGCGGTCTCAACAGAGATCGGGCGGGGTTTGAGGTGAGGGACGTCCACCCGTCGCACTACGGCAGGGTATGTCCCATCGAAACACCGGAAGGCCCCAATATTGGCCTGATCAACTCCATGAGCAGCTTCGCCCGGATCAATGAATTTGGTTTCATCGAGACTCCCTATCGCCGAATCATCCGGGGTAAGGCATCAAAGAAAATTGATTTCCTGACAGCCGATCAGGAGGAAAGCTACCTGATCGCGCAGGCAAATAATCCCATCGATGAGAAGGGCAATTTCCTGACCAAAGAGATTACCGTTAGGCACCTGGGGGAATTCATCGAAGTGCCGCCGGAAGACGCCGCCTATATGGATGTGTCTCCCAAACAACTTGTTTCCGTGGCCGCCAGCCTGATTCCCTTTTTGGAACACGATGATGCAAACCGGGCCCTCATGGGATCGAACATGCAAAGGCAGGGGGTTCCCCTGATGGTGTCTGAATCTCCCTATGTGGGAACCGGGATGGAAGGGAAGGTCGCGCGAGATTCCCGCTCTGTCGTCGTAGCCGAGGGGAAAGGCATCGTCGCCGCCGCCACGGCGGAGATTATTGTGGTCACCAAAGACGGAGAACTCCCCTGCTCCGAGGCTCAGTTCCTGACAAATCCAGCTAAAATAAAGACTGATCCGGACAAAGAAATCTTCTCCTACCCTCTCAGGAAATTCATGCGTTCAAACGCCGGAACCTGCATCAATCAGAAACCGATTGTGGCACGCGGAGATAAAGTGAAGCCCGGTCAGGTTCTTGCGGATGGTCCGAATACCGAGAATGGAGAGTTGGCCCTGGGCCGGAACGTTCTGGTGGCCTTTATGCCGTGGAATGGTTACAACTTTGAGGACGCCATTGTCATTTCCGAGCGGATTGTGAAAGACGACGTATACACATCCATTCACGTTGACGAATTCAATATTGGCGCTCGTGACACAAAACTGGGCACGGAAGAAATTACCCGGGATATTCCCAATGTCGGGGAAGAAGCTCTGAAGGATCTGGGCCCGGATGGAGTGATTCGGGTGGGTGCCGAGGTCAAACCGGGTGACATTCTGGTCGGAAAAATCACACCAAAAAGCGAGACCGAACTGGCCCCAGAAGAAAGGCTTCTTCGGGCTATTTTCGGAGAAAAAGCCGCGGATGTGAAGGATTCTTCACTTCAAGTGCCTTCCGATTGCGTTGGTATTGTCATGGATGTGCGGGTTTCCTCCCGCAGCGCATCAAGCAAGGAACAGGTGGATCCAAAAGAGCAGCAGAAGCAGACCAAAAATATCATCGAAGAACACAAAAAAAGGCACGGTGAGTTGACCGAACAATTGACTGAAAAACTCTCAGACGTTTTGCTGGGAGAAAAGGTCCCGCTCGATGTGGTGAACAGTCGCACTGGTGAGATCATCATTCCGGCGAATCGCAAAATCACCAAAACACTGCTTCGAAAACTGGCCGATCATTACGAGAGCGTGGACATTTATCCCAGCCCGATTCGGAACAAGATCCTCGATATCATCGGCGGTTACGAACAAAAATTCTCCGATATCGACCTGGAACGGGAGCGCCAACTGGACCGCATTGAATCCGGTGATGAGGTGAATCCGGGTGTCATCAAACAAGTCAAAGTGTATGTCGCCAAGAAGCGGAAGCTTTCCGTGGGCGATAAAATGGCCGGTCGTCACGGCAACAAGGGCGTGGTTGCCACCATTGTTCCCGAAGAAGACATGCCCTTTCTTGAAAACGGGACGCCTGTTGACATCTGCCTGAATCCTCTCGGAGTTCCCTCCCGGATGAATGTCGGGCAGGTTCTGGAAACGCATCTCGGGATTGCCGCAAAAGCACTTGGCTTTAAAGTGGCAACTCCCGTATTTGACGGAATCCGGGAGCCCAAAATCGTGGAATACATGGCTGAAGCCAAGAAACTTGAAGGCTACAGATGGATCGGCATGAACGGCAGATCGACCCTCTACGACGGCCGAACCGGAGAGGCATTTCACCAGGATGTGGTGGTGGGAATTATCTACATGCTGAAACTCAATCACCTCGTTCAGGATAAGATTCACGCTCGGGCCGTAGGACCATACTCTCTGGTCACCCAGCAGCCTCTTGGCGGCAAGGCCCAATACGGCGGACAACGTTTTGGGGAAATGGAAGTGTGGGCCCTGGAAGCTTATGGGGCCGCTTACACCCTCCAGGAAATGTTGACGGTGAAGTCTGATGATGTGCAGGGCAGAACCCGAATTTATGAATCCATCGTCAAAGGTGACAACACCCTCGATGCCGGGACGCCCGAATCCTTCAATGTCTTGATTAAAGAGATGCAGAGTCTTGGTCTCGACATACGGGTCGGCACATCAGAACGCGATCCGGAGGAGATTCTGCGTGATAGCCTGGCTGCCATGTGATCAAGCCAGCGTGTGTATTCAAAAGACCCAACGAAGTCGTTTTCGATTTTTATTACGAACCCTTAGCCAACTAAAGCTGTGTCAGTACCATCCTTAAGCTCTGAAACCCATCTCGACGAAATTTTCGGCCTGGAACGCAAGTCCGATAGTTTCGACAACGTCCAAATCACCGTCGCTGACCCGGAGACTATCCGGTCGTGGAGTCAGGGGGAGGTGAAGAACCCGGAAACCATCAATTACAGAACATTTAAGCCCGAGAAAGGCGGCCTGTTCTGTGAGCGAATCTTTGGTCCGACCAAAGACTGGGAGTGCGCCTGCGGCAAATACAAACGGATCAAGCACAAAGGCACTGTTTGTGATCGTTGCGGCGTCGAGGTGACTCTTTCCCGGGTTCGCCGGGAGCGAATGGGACACATTGAGTTGGCGGTTCCAGTTTCCCATATCTGGTTTTACAAATGCATGCCCTCGCGGATCGGTCTGGTTCTGGACATGAGCGCCCGACAACTGGAACGGGTTATCTATTACGAAGATTACATCGTAATCGACCCAGGCAACACTCCGCTCGAGTCCGGTCAGTTGCTCACTGAATTGGAATTCCGGGATGCTCAGGAGGAGTACGGCGCCGGGGGATTTCAGGCGGGGATGGGCGCGGAGGCGGTTCGTGACCTTCTCTCGCGGGCGGACCTTGCCAAACTGATTGAGGAGCTGGAGGAAGCCATGAGTAAAACCCGCTCGAAACAAGTGCGGAAAAAGCTCGCCAAACGCCTCAAGCTTGCCCAGGGTTTTCAAAGTTCCAAGAGCCGCCCCGAATGGATGATATTGGAAGTGTTGCCCGTCATTCCGCCGGATTTACGTCCACTGGTTCCGCTCGAAGGAGGGCGTTTTGCCACCTCTGATTTGAATGATCTTTACCGCCGAGTGATCAACCGCAACAACCGGCTCAAGAATCTCCTGCAATTGAAAACACCGGATGTCATCATCCGAAATGAAAAACGGATGCTCCAGGAAGCGGTGGATGCTCTTTTTGACAACGGCCGTCATGGTCGCGCTGTGACCGGCGCCGGGAACCGCCCCCTGAAATCGCTCTCCGACATGTTGAAGGGCAAGGGTGGGCGTTTTCGTCAAAACCTTCTCGGTAAACGGGTCGACTATTCCGGTCGTTCAGTGATCGTGATCGGGCCGGAATTGAAACTCAACCAATGTGGTATTCCCAAGAAAATGGCGCTGGTATTGTTTGAGCCATTTATTATCAGGAAACTCAAGGAGATGGGTTATGTCCATACGGTGCGAAGCGCCAAAAAACTGATCGAGCGAAAGACTCCCGAAGTTTGGGATATCCTCGAAGAAGTGACCAAGGGCCACCCCGTTATGCTGAACCGCGCTCCCACCCTCCACCGTTTGTCCATTCAGGCTTTCGAACCTGTTTTGATCGAGGGCTCCGCCATTCGGGTTCACCCCCTGGTCTGCACCGCCTACAACGCTGACTTCGATGGCGATCAGATGGCCGTCCACGTTCCCCTATCGGTGGAGGCACAAATGGAGGCACGGATGTTGATGCTTGCTCCCAATAACGTGTTTACACCGTCCAGCGGCAAGCCCATCACCACGCCGTCGCAGGATATCACACTGGGCAATTACTTCCTGACCTATTGCCGGACCATTCCCCTTCGCGATCCCAAACTGGAACCGACCCTGTCCCTTTTTGCGAATACTTCGGAGGTCGAATTCGCCGTGGCCAACCGGGCAATCGGGATTCACGATCCTATTCGCGTAAAAAATCCCGATTTCGGCGAAGAACGTATTTTCGGTGATAAAGAAAAGAAAATTCTGATCACAACCGCCGGGCGGGTTCGATTCAACGAGGTCTGGCCGGATGAACTCGGATTCTTCAATAAAACTGTTGGCAAGAAAGAACTTTCCGACATTATCTGGCGATGCTATCAGGTCGCCGGTCAGGCGGAAACAGTGGCTTCACTTGACCGGTTGAAAGAGCTTGGCTTCAGAGAGGCGACCCGCTCGGGAACGTCCGTCGGGATTTTCGATATGATCATTCCGGATGAAAAAGCCGTCGAAGTGGAGAGTGCCACTCAGGAAGTTCAGAAAGCGAACAACCAATACAGGTCAGGCGTCATCACGAACAAGGAGCGCTACAACAAAATTGTCGATATCTGGACCCATGCCGGTGATGGAATTACCAAGGCACTTTTCCGCAATATTGAACACAATGATGGAAATGACCTGCCCAGTCCTCTGTTCATGATGGTCGATTCGGGTGCGCGTGGGAATCGGCAGCAAATCAAGCAGCTTTCAGGAATGCGCGGATTGATGGCCAAGCCCTCCGGCGAAATCATTGAGCGGCCCATTATCGCCAATTTCCGTTCCGGGCTTTCGGTGTTGGAATATTTCATCTCCACCCACGGCGCCCGGAAGGGTCTGGCCGATACCGCACTGAAAACGGCTGATTCCGGTTACATGACCAGAAAGCTCGTCGATGTTTCCCAGGATGTGATCGTGACGGAGTATGATTGTGGAACCGCCAATGGGATCCTCGCCAAATCAATCTATGAAGGTGATGAGGAAGTGGTGGATTTGAAAACCCGTATTTACGGGCGTGTTTCGGCGGAAAAAGTAGTCAACGGAGATGAAACGGTTGTGAAGCCGGGGCAGATGATCGATGAAGCGGCCGCGTTGCGTCTCAGCGACATTGGCCACGAACAACTGAAAATCCGCTCCGTCCTGACCTGTGAAAGTCTCCGGGGTTGCTGTGCGAAATGTTACGGAATGAATCTGGCCACCAATGCCATGTGCAAAATTGGCGAGGCGGTCGGGATTGTCGCCGCCCAGTCTATTGGCGAACCCGGAACCCAGTTGACCATGCGAACCTTCCACGTTGGCGGGGTCGCCAGCGCCAGCTTCAAAATGCCTATCGTGAAGGCAAAAGAAAAAGGGACGGTTCGTTACAACAACCTTCGCTTTGTGGAAACTCTCGACGGTACCTTCGTCGCATTGAATAAAAATGGGACCATTTCCATTCACGCCAAAGACGGTCGTGAACTGGAACACTACAATATTGTGAGTGGGGCCGTGATTAACATTCCGGACAACGGGTCCATCAGAAAGGGTCAGACTTTGGTTTCCTGGGATCCCTACAATGTTCCCGTCATCACCGAAAAGGCCGGAAAGGTTCGGTTCCGGGACATGATTCAGAGAATCACGATCGACACTGAAATTAACAAAGAGACCAACACCAAGGGTCAGGTGGTGATTGAACACAAAGAGGATCTGCACCCCCAGATTACGATCGTCCACCCCAAGACTGGCGAGGAACTTGCCAGCTACTCCGTTCCAACAGGGGCTAACCTCTCCGTGAAAGAAGGAAAAACCGTAAAAGCGGGTGAGCAGTTGGCCAAGACGCCGCGCAAGGTGGCGGAAACCAAGGACATCACAGGCGGTCTGCCTCGTGTTGCCGAGCTCTTTGAGGCCCGGAAACCGAAGGAACTGGCTGAGATTGCCAAAATCAGCGGTGAAGTTTCAGTTGGCGGAACCGTGCGAGCCAAACGGAAATTGATTGTGACCAATCTGGAGACAGGAGAAACCGCGGATCACCTGGTCCCGCTTGGAAAACAATACCTTGTCCAGGAAGGAGATCATGTGACCAAAGGCCAGCATCTTACGGAAGGGGCTCCCACTCCCCACGATATTCTCGATATTCTCGGGCCCAATGCGCTAATGGAGCATCTGGTCAGCGAAGTTCAGGAGGTCTATCGGTTGCAGGGTGTGGAAATCAATGACAAACACATTGAGATTATTGTTCGTCAGATGCTTCGGAAAGTCCGCATCACCGATCCGGGAGACACCTCCTTCCTCTGGGGTGATCAAGTGGAAAAGACCACATTTGAGGCTATTAATCAGGACATGGAAGAGCAGGGCGGCAAACCCGCCGAGGGCGAGCCGGTTCTCCTCGGGATTACCAAGGCCTCTCTGGAAACTGACAGCTTTATTTCCGCTGCCTCCTTTCAGGATACCACCCGGGTCTTGACCGAAGCTTCCACATTGGGCCGCATCGATTATCTTCGCGGCTTCAAAGAAAATGTCATCATGGGACACCTGATTCCCGCGGGAACCGGTTTTCACAGTGTTCGAAACATCGGGGTGGAAGAAAAATTCGACCCGGCGGATTTGCTGGAAGATGAAGACGATGCCGAAGGCGGATCGGAAAAAGGCGAGGCCGAACTGGCTGAAGAAACCGCCTGAACAGACCGCCTTGCCCAGAGGGGCGATTCCGGAAATCGCCGCCCTTTCCCCTATCTAAGAGACTGTGGAAAAACTCTGGAATGAAAAACTGCGAGTCATTTCATTTGCGGACGAGGCGCGATGAGGGAGGGTCGCCTTCTACCTGACCGAGTCGGAACGAAGTCCGTAAATAAAAGGGCCGCAGCCCGGAGGGGCGGTGCAGAAATTGCTTTGGGCGAAACCGCTGATTCAAGGGCCAAAGTATCATCGCTTTTTCGCTTCAGAGTTTTTCCACCGTCTCCTAAAGAATTCACCCAACCCTCCGACGATCTTTTTTCAGACCGTCGGAGGTTTTTTTCTGGTGCGTGCTGGATAGGAATGTCGCTGTTGACACGGAAACAGTGGGTTGCCACAATCCGATGCCAATGAATCAGGACGTTACTCAGGCTCTCAGCCACACGAACTTTTCAATCGTGGATGTGACCATCGTCGTATTCTATTTGCTCATCTCGCTGTTAATCGGCTTGATGGTTCGCCGTTACGCCAGAAACATGGCGGCCTATATCGGGGCGGGACGAAAGGTGGGAACCTGGCTTGGTGTCGCCACCATGATGGGAACAGAAATGGGGCTCATCACCGTCATGTACAGCGCCCAGAAGGGATTTACCGGAGGATTCGCCGCCTTCCACATTGCCGTTATCGCCGGAGTCACCACGCTGTTGATCGGGGTCTCAGGTTTCATCGTGGTCCCCCTCCGCAAACTGAAAGTATTGACCATCCCCGAATATTATGAAAAGCGCTTTGATCGAAAAACGCGTGTACTCGGTGGAATCATGCTGGCTTTTGCCGGCATCCTGAACATGGGACTGTTCCTCAAGGTCGGTTCCATTTTTCTTGTCGGAATTACCGGCCTCTCCAATTCGGGCATCGCTTTGCCGCTGATCATGATTGCCCTGTTGGCTCTCGTCCTGATTTACACCATGTGCGGCGGAATGATTTCGGTGATCCTCACCGATTACGTCCAGTTTGTGGTCTTGTCGATTGGGCTTCTCATGGTCACGATCATGGCAATCATCAAGCTCGGATGGGGGCACATTTTTTCGACAGTCGCCGCGGGCATGGGCGATGCCGGATTCAATCCCCTCATTGAAGAATCCGGTTTTGGATGGTCTTACGTCGCCTGGATGTTTATTACAGCCGGGCTGGTTGGTTCCGCCGTGTGGCCGACCGCAGTGGCTCGTGCCCTTGCCATGAAGAACACCCAGGCCGTTCGCCGGAATTATATGTGGTCATCCATTTCATTCACGGTTCGCTTCATGATCCCCAATTTTCTCGGGATCTGCGCTTTTGTTTATATTACTGCGTCGCCCGAAGCCGCTGACTTGAAGAAACTGTTTCTGCCCGGACACGGCCTTGAGGGATTTGATAACCTCTATGCCATGCCGGTGTTTTTGGGACGTCTCATTCCGCCGGTTTTCATCGGAGTGATCACCGCGGCAATGACGGCAGCCTTCATGTCTACCCATGACAGTTATTTCCTTTGTTGGAGTTCCGTTATCACCCAGGACATCATCGCCCGCTCTGCAAAAATGGACTTTCGGAAAAACGCCGGGTCACCCTGACCCGTTGGATTATTCTGCTGATCGGTTTGTATGTCTTGTACTGGGGACTCTTTTATCCGGGAAACGATGATATTTGGGATTACATGGCTGTTACCGGCGCCATTTATTTCAGTGGCGCCGTGGCTGTGCTGGTCGGGGGGATTTACTGGAAAAAGGCCAGCAGAACCGGAGCGTTCGCTTCCTTGCTGGCTGGTTTTTCCGCAATCCTGGGCCTGCAACCCGTCCAGATGACGCTGGGAATGCAGTCTCTCAACATCACCACAGGAAAAATCGAACCAATCCTCTCCAGTGCCACAGCGGGACTTTGCTCAATCGGTCTGGTGTTTACAGTGATGATTGTTTGTTCCATCCTGTTTCCCGACAAAACCGGGAAAGCTGAAATCTCACCGCGAAAAACATGAGTTGGGAATTTTTTTGGAAAGTCATTTTCGGGTTTGTGCTGGTGGCTTTTGCCATGATGGCACTGCTACCACTATCCTCGTCGCCCGCGATATACGGAATCTTCTGCAGGATTTGAACAAAGGAGACGATCCCGAAAAAGAAGAGTGACCCATTGCTTTTCCACACTCCTTGGCCCGGAACTTGAAATTCAGTGTAATCCGATGAGAACGGCTTGCATTCAATTCTTACCCCTATTGGCTCTGATCAAATTGCTTCATTGCCACTTCAAGTTTTATGGGGACGGCAGGAAGTGTGGTTGCCTGCTCCACCGCGATCAGCGGCATGCGCGATCTTGTCGATGGTTTTCCTTCAGCGGAGAGATGGATATTTTTCCCTCGCGTTAATCCGTAGTGCCAATTCCTTGTAGGTTCCGGGACGGCGTTTATTCTACTTTCGTCACCCTGATTGAACCAATCATGAAAAAACTCTGCGTTTGCTGGCTCTCCGTAACTTTTGCTATCGGGACCGGTGTGGTGTATTCCGCAGACAGCACCGCGAGTGGCAATCTCCTTTTTGAAAGGGATATTCGGCCCATTTTCAAAACTCATTGTTTTCACTGTCACGGTGAAGAAAAGGGCGATGTGAAAGCCGGGCTCGATGTCCGATTGAAGCGGTTTCTGGAGAAGGGCGGTAAATCCGGCCCGGCGATTATTCCCGGTGACGCAGCCAAAAGCCCTTTGCTGGAGAAACTGAAATCCGGTGATATGCCGAAGAAAAAACCGAAGTTACGGGACGCTGACATCGCCTTGATTGAAAAATGGGTGGCCAACGGGGCCCCGACGGCCCGGCCTGAGCCGGAGACTTTGGGTGATGAAGCCACCTTCACTGAAGAAGAACGAGTCTGGTGGTCGCTTCAACCAATCAAAAATCCGCCAATTCCCACAACCGCCGCGACCAAATCCACTAACCCGATTGATCGGTTCATCGGTGCGAAGCTGATCGCCCATCAATTGGGCTTTTCAAAAGAAGCGGATTCGGCCACCTTGATTCGAAGAGTCACCTTCGATCTCATCGGTTTGCCACCGAAACCAGAGGAAATAGCGGCATTTCAGATGGCTTCGAAGAAAGATTCCGCCAAGGCGATTTCGGATCTGGTGGATCGTCTTTTAGATTCTCCATTTTACGGAGAGAGATGGGGACGGCATTGGCTGGACGTGGCCGGATATGCCGACTCGGAAGGCTACAACGAAAAAGATGTGGAACGGAAGCAAGCCTGGCGATTTCGAGATTATGTGATCCGTTCCTTTCAGTCTGACAAACCCTTTGATGAGTTTGTTCGCGAGCAACTTGCCGGCGACGAAATTGCGGCTGAGATGAAGATCCAGGCGAATTCCCCACCTCAACTGGCCAGGAAATACGGAGAATTACTCGCCGCAACGGGATTTCTCCGGATGGCGGCTGACGGCACCCAGACCAAAAATGATATCGCATCGCGGAACGCCTGTATCAATGACACCATGAAAATTGTCAGCTCTGCCTTCCTGGGAATGACACTCGGGTGCGCCCAATGTCACGATCACAAGTATGATCCAATATCCCAGGCGGATTACTATCGGTTACGGGCGATATTTGAACCCGGATTTGACATGAAAAACTGGAGAGTGCCTTCGCGTCGACAAATTTCTCTCCAGACAAAGGAGGGCGCCGCAAAGGCCGCCGCAATAGAAGTCGAAGCAAAGAAAATTGACGACGCAAGGTTGAAAAAACAGAAAAAATTCATCGCCGAAGTGCTCGAAAAAGAGTTGCTCGGATGTGACGAAAAAATCCGCGATACCCTGCGCACAGCCTACCATACTGCCGTGGCGAAACGGACGCCGGAGCAGACAAAACTTTTGACCTCGCATCCGACTGTCCTCAAGCTCAATGCCGGTTCGCTCTATCTTTACGACCCCAAATACAAAACCAAAAATGCGGCGGAACTGAAGAAATTGGTGGAAGATGCCAAGGCGGTTAGGGCCAAAAAACCGCCGGTAGATTATGTCCGCGCCTTCACTGAACCGCCCAGGAAACCCGATGCCATTCCCGTCACCCATGTCTTTCACAGAGGAGATCCGGAATCACCGGAAGAAGTGGTGGAGCCGGGCGATTTATCCGTTCTGGGCACTTGGCGCAAGGTCGATTTCCCTGAGAATAACGATGCCATTTACTCAACGGGACGGCGTCTCGCTTTCGCCCGGAGCCTGACCGATGGAAAACACCCTCTACTGGCCAGAGTGATCGTGAATCGAGTATGGATGGAGCATTTTGGAAAAGGTCTGGTTAGCACGCCGGGGGATTTCGGAAGATTGGGAGGGAAACCGAGTCACCCCGCCCTGCTGGATTGGCTGGCTACGGAGTTTATGAAATCCGGTTGGAGTCTAAAGAAGCTGCACCGGCTCATTTTGACCAGTCAGACGTGGGGACAGGAGTCGGCCAGGGACGCGAAGCGCAATCGCATTGACCCTGACAACCAGCTTCTCAGCAGGCAGAACCCACGACGGCTCGAAGCGGAAACCCTTCGCGATACCATGCTGGCAGTGTCGGGGAAATTGAATCCCAAACAGTTCGGCGTGCCCGTTCCGGTAATGCCGAATGAGGAGGGCGCCATCGTCATCGGGGAAGACACCACCGATGCCGCGGGGCGTCAGACGGGAAAGTATATTCCGTTGAACGGAGAAGAATTTCGCCGCAGCATCTACGTGGAAGTCAGGCGGACTCGACCGTTGGGAATTTTTGCCGCCTTCGATGCTCCCAGCATGGTGGAGGCCAATTGCGAGATTCGACCCGTAACAACGGTTAGCCCGCAAAGTTTACTCCTGATGAATAATTCAGCGATGCGGGAATTCGCCGAATATTTTGCCGAACGACTCCGGTCCGAAGGTGGGCCGGATACTGTTTCCAAAATCAAGACCGCATGGGTGTTATCCTACGGGAGAGAGCCCACCGCGGCGGAGGTGAAGACGGCTCAGGAGTTCCTCGCGGCACAGACAGAATACTACAAAACCCACCCGGCGAAATTTGAACGGGTGGCCGGTCCGCCCCCCAAAGAGAACGCAGCGCCGGAGCTTCTTGCGATGGCAGCCTTGTGCCACAGTTTAATGAGTTCGAACGAATTTCTCTACATCGATTGAGAAGAAGTTGAAAAACGGAGCGCAGACGTCAGAAGTGCCTGAATCAAGAGCCTGAAAAAACCGACATGAACACCAGCAGCAGCAGCAGAAACCGGCTACTTTCCCGTTCTGAGTTCGGAGTCCCCCATCCCCGTTCCGGTCCCTTCTCGCGCCGCCATTTTCTTCAATCGAGTTACGGAATTGGAACCATCGCGCTTGCGATGTTGCTCCGGGACGAGGGATTGCTTGCCAATCCGGTAGTCAAACATCAATACAACACCCTGCCCAAACCGCCCGATGGTTTTGGGCAGGCTAAGGCCATGATCTCAGTGTTTATGCAGGGTGGGCCGAGCCATATTGATCTGTTTGATCCCAAAGAGGCTTTGAACAAGCTGGATGGAAAAAATTTCCCCGGTGAAGTGAAATATGATGATGCAGCGGGAGCCAGCCGCGAAGTAATGGCCTCCCCGTGGAAATTCTCCAAACACGGCGAGTGTGGAATGGAATTGAGCGAACTGCTTCCCAATCTCGGAACCATTGCCGATGAGATCACCCTGATCCGCTCGATGCACACCGGGGTGAATAATCACGGGCAATCGATCAATGCCTTAAACAACGGAACCATTCTGAGCGGGCGACCTTCTCTCGGCAGCTGGCTTACCTACGGGCTTGGGTCCGAAAGTCAGAATCTCCCGGCCTACGTGGCATTGACCGATCCGCGGGGACTCCCCGTTCTCGGAGTCGATAATTTCACCAACGGCTGGTTACCCTCCCTGTATCAGGGAACCGTTATCCGACCCAAGACACCGCGTATTTTGAACCTCGATCCGCCCCTCTCTTTGCAGGGAGAAGCTCAGGAGAGATATCTGGATTTTGTCAGAGGTCTGAACAAACAGCATCTGGAGCGAAGGCCTGGAGAAAATGACTTAGACGCCAGGATTCAGAGTTTTGAGTTGGCCGCCCGAATGCAGACAGAGGCAAAGGAGGCTCTGGATATCAGTAAAGAAAGTGAGGCAACAAAAAGGCTATACGGTATTGATGATTCGGCGAC
>Ga0114931_10003516_pt1 | contig 19798 bp, 16 predicted proteins | sample 2SBtaG_FD_89579 | JGI IMG/M metagenome (GOLD analysis project Ga0114931, IMG submission 89579) | Deep subsurface microbial communities from Kolumbo volcano to uncover new lineages of life (NeLLi) - 2SBTROV14_V59a metaG | ecosystem: Environmental > Aquatic > Marine > Volcanic | place: Kolumbo...
GTGCTGCCGCAACAGGCGCAAAAGCACGTCACGATCAATGAAACCTTTCGCCGGCTCGATGCGCTCGTCCAGTTGAGCGTTCTGTCGCGGACCGCCGTCAATGAACCGGCAAATCCGGCGGAAGGCGACGCCTATATCCTGCCCGCAGGCAAGACCGGCGCGTCATGGTCTTCCTTTGCCGATCAGTCGGTCGCGGCCTTTCGCGATGGCGTCTGGTCGGAAATCGCCGCTGTTGGCGGCTTCATCGCCTATGTCGCCGACGAGGACGCCTTTTATCGCTTCGCCGGCGGAAATTGGGGCGCCTTTTCAGGCGCAAGCTCGGGGAATTCAACGCTCCTTGGCGTCAACACAATTGCCGACACGACCAATCGCCTTGCCGTCAAATCAGACGCGGTGCTGTTCAATCATGATGATGTAACGCCGGGCACGGGCGATCATCGTTTGAACATCAACAAGAGCGCTGCGGCGAAAACGGCGAGCCTCATCTTTCAATCGGGCGCGTCCAGCCGGGCTGAGTTCGGCCTGACGGGCGATGAAAATTTCCACGTCAAAGTCTCGCCTGACGGCGCCGCGTGGACAGAGGCGGTCGTCATCAACGCCGCGTCCGGTTACGCCGGTTTTGGCGCTACCGCGCCGCAATCAGCATTGCACGTGAAACAGGCGTCTGATGCGCGCCTTACCATTGACACGACGACACCCAATCAGGGCGGCGGCTTCGACATTCTCAATTCCGGAGACGGCGCAAACTGGCGGGTTACCGGGCAGGCCTCCCTCTTCAAGATCCGCGATCACGCCGTTTCACTCGATAAGCTCATCATTGAGGCAGGCGCGGGCGGAGACGTCTATTTCGACAATTTCGGCAATTTCGGTATTGGTGTCTCGAATCCGCAGGTCAAGCTTGAAGTTGGCGGCCCTGTCCGGGTCAAACCCTACGGAAAAAATTCGCTTCCTTCGCCCAGTCCGACGGGTCAGATCATCTATGTGACAAATGAGGCAGGTGGCGCGACCATCGCCTTTTCAGACGGATCCAATTGGCGGCGAGTCTCTGACCGGGCGGTTGTGTCCTGAGGCCGTTAGAGCGTCACGGCGAAATTTGCCCGCTCTGGTGATTGTCGGGGCGGGCCAAATGAACAATAAGCGTCGTCGCTGGTGCCCAATGAAGGCGTTCCGAAGACGTCCGTAATGCGGAGGAATGATGAAAAAGGCGATTATAACCGGGGTCACCGGGCAGGACGGCGCCTATCTCGCCGAATTGCTGCTTGAGAAGGGTTACGAAGTCCACGGCGTCAAGCGCCGGAGTTCGCTCTTTAACACCGACCGCATCGACCATCTCTATCAGGACCCGCATGTCTCAGGCCGCCAGTTCATCCTCCACTATGGCGATATGACGGATTCTTCGAGTCTTATCCGGATTATTCAGCAGGTGAAGCCGGACGAAATCTATAATCTCGCCGCGCAGTCACATGTCGCCGTCTCGTTCGAAGAACCGGAATATACGGCGGATTCAGATGCGCTCGGCGCGCTGCGCCTGCTCGAAGCGATCCGCATCCTTGGCCTTGAAAAGAAGACGCGCTTCTACCAGGCATCGACGTCTGAGCTTTACGGCCTCGTCCAGGAAGTTCCGCAAAAGGAGACGACGCCTTTTTATCCACGCTCGCCCTATGCGGTCGCCAAACTCTACGCCTACTGGATCACCGTGAACTACCGCGAATCCTACGGCATCTATGCGTGCAACGGCATACTCTTTAATCATGAGAGCCCGATCCGCGGCGAGACGTTCGTCACGCGAAAGGTCACGCGGGCGCTGGCGCGCATCAAGCTCGGTCTTCAGGACCGGCTTTACCTTGGCAATCTCGACGCCAAACGCGATTGGGGCCATGCTCGCGACTATGTCGAAATGCAATGGCTGATGTTGCAGCAAGAAGCGGCGGAAGATTTCGTTATTGCAACCGGTGAGCAATATTCGGTTCGAGATTTCGTCACCGCCGCGGCGGCGGAAGTTGGCATCGCCATTACCTGGAAGGGAACCGGAACCCAGGCGAAGGGCTATAATGAAGCGGGCGAATGCGTCGTTGAGGTTGATCCAAAATATTTCCGCCCCGCCGAGGTTGAAACGCTGCTCGGTGATGCAGCCAAGGCGCGCAAGAAGCTTGGCTGGAAGGCGAAAACGTCGTTCAAGGAGCTTGTAAGCGAAATGATGCGCGAGGATCTGAAATCCGCTGAACGCGACGAGCTTGTTCGCCGGCATGGATATTCGTCCTTCGATTATCATGAGTAGATGATGGAAAAGAGCGCGAAAATTTATGTTGCCGGCCATCGCGGCATGGTTGGCTCCGCAATCGTTCGCCGGCTCGAGCAGGGCGGTTATACGAGCATTATTGTTCGCACGCATAAAGAACTTGACCTGACGCGTCAGGAAGCAACCGAAAAATTTCTTATCGAGGAGCAGCCGGACTATATCTTCTTCGCGGCGGCCAAAGTCGGCGGCATCCTCGCCAATGATACGAAGCGCGCCGAATACATCTATGAAAATATCGCCATGGCCGCCAACGTTATCCATGGCGCACACAAGGCCGGAATCGACCGGCTTTTGTTTCTTGGGTCGAGCTGTATTTATCCGCGCGACGCCGCCCAGCCATTGCGGGAGGAATATCTCCTTACCGGTCCGCTCGAGCAAACGAATGAACCTTACGCGATCGCCAAGATTGCAGGGCTAAAACTTTGCGAGAGTTATAACCGGCAATATGGACGGAAATATCTTTCAGCTATGCCGACCAATCTCTACGGGCCTGGAGACAATTACGACCTCAATTCCTCGCACGTATTGCCGGCGCTTATTCGCAAGGCCCACGAGGCCAAGGAATCCGGCTCTAACCATCTCGAACTTTGGGGAACGGGAACGCCCTGCCGCGAGTTCCTTTATTCGGACGATATTGCGGATGCGTGCATCTTCCTGATGGAAAAAGAGGTCCGCGAGGGGCTTTATAATATTGGCGTTGGCGAGGATGTTACCATCGCAGATCTGGCGCGCCTCGTTATGGACGTGGTCGGTCTTGATGCAGAGTTGCGTTTCGACACGTCGAAACCCGACGGCACGCCGCGAAAACTCTTGAATGTCGACAGGATGACAGCGCTTGGCTGGCGCGCGCAAACCTCTCTCAAAGACGGCATCGCCAAAGCTTATCAAGATTTTCTGGGGACTCATGGCGGCTGAAGGCGCAGCGCTCTCCTTTGCCTTTTCAATGCCGCTGGGGCTTGATTATAGCCCCCGCGTGCATTTCGCGCTGCGAAGCCTTCGCGCACAGGGCGTCGATATTCGCCTCGCTTATTGCGATGCAGGCGGATCGGACGAATCGCGCAAGGCGGCTGACGAGTATGCCGATCTCGTCGCCTATCGCCGTCATGGGCCTGATAGCGGCCAGTCTGCGGCGATCAATGAAGGCTGGCGCAACGTCGACGGCGACTTTTTCAGCTGGCTCAATGGCGATGATTATCTGGCGCCCGGCGCATTAAAGCATGTTAGCGATATTTTTGCGGCAAATGAAGACGTCGATATTGTCTACGGACAATCCTACATCCTCGACGGCGATATGACGCTCGGCGGTCTCCATCCGGCCGTCGGTGGCGACATTGATGTCATCTTCCGGCATAATCTTATCTCGCAACCCTCCTGCTTTTATCGAAAGAGCGCGCTTGAGGAAGTGGGGATGCTGAAGGAAGATCTGCATTTCACTATGGATTGGGATTTATGGGCGCGCTTTTATGCGGCCGGTTTGAGGTTCCATTATACGCCCGAGATTTTATCGAGCGTGTTGTGGGAGAAGGGAACCAAAACCTCGGGGCTGTCGCGCCGGCGTATGAGTGAGATCGCGCATCTGACGGGAACATATGAAAACCCGCTCACTGTTGCAAAAACAATGATCGGCTTTTCGCTACATCATCTGTTTGAATATAGTGCGGCCGGCCCGATACTTTCCGGAATGAGGAAAAGGCTCGCCGGCACGGCAGCGCAACGCGCCAATATGTGGCGCTCGCCAAATGACGGTGCGAGCGCAATCGTCCCGCTCTATCATTTCCTGAATGAGAAATCCGCCCGCCTTTGCGTCAGGTTTGCCGATGAAACAAACGCCGTTCTTGCACTTGACGGGCTGGCGGTCGAGCTTCGCCGTGAACACGAGGCAATCTGCCGGCTGCTATTTTGCCCGGAATAACAACTTTGCTTTCCGTAAAGGCGAGTGCGGAAGAATCACCTTGTATTTCGACAATCGAATTTGTTGCCGATGGAGGCCCTGCGTGAACTCAATACCGCCTCTATTTTGCAGAAGGTCACTCGGCGAAACGGGGGAGGGCGCGGCGTGAAAATTACAATTGCGACCCCTGTGCTTGACGGGGCTAAGTTTTTGCCGGAAACCATCGCATCAATGCGCCAGCAGACGCATGAAAATTTTGAACATATTATCGTCGATGGCGGCTCAAGCGACGGGTCGCTTGAAATCGCACGCAAGGCGTCGGCGCAAGATAGCCGGGTCCGGCTGATCGAGGCTCCTGGACTCGGTCAGTATGCTTCAATCGCACGCGCTTTTGACGAGGCGAAAGGCGAAGCGCTCGCCTGGCTCAATGCTGACGACATATATGCGCCTTGGGCGCTTGGATGCGTTGCACGCGCTTTTGGCTTGAGCCAGGAAATCCGATGGCTGGGCGGCTTTTCCGGATGTTGGGACGAAAACGGATTGTTGCGATATGTGAGAGCAGACGCGTGGCGCCCGCGTGCGCTTATTGAACGCGGCTGGTTTCACAAAGACCTTCTTGGATTTTTGCAGCAAGAGACAATCTATTTTCGGCGCGAGTTGTTTTCCGCGCTTGCGCCAGAAGATCGTGCGGCGTTTGAACGGGCACGACTTGCTGGCGATTTTATTTTGTGGAAACGATTTGCCCGGTTGGCGGAACTCGAATTTCTCCCAACAGTCCTTGGCGGATTCCGACGCCATGCGGGCAACCGCTCTGCGGCGGGGATCGACGATTACATGGCGGAGGCGCGCGCCGATGGAGCCGTGTTTCTGCCTTGGCCCCTCATAGGACTTGCGCGCAGATATTTCCGGTTTCGAAGCTCTGCGCGCGCGCGCCGGGCCGCCGATGCCGAGGACAGACGAATCCAATGAGTAAGAAATTAGAGCCATGTGAGGCGTGTGAATTTATAATCATATGATTTTGTTTGGTTTTTTGAGGCATTTGTGCGCTTGCAAAATGCAGGCGTTGGTGCGATCTAGTCCTTAACAGGGCAAGTCAAATTAGATGTTTCGCAAGTGGCGTAGGCGCTATTGCGCGACATGACTAAATCGATGGAGTGAGACAGTGAAAATTTGTGTGATTGGCGGCGACGGATTTTGCGGGTGGCCGACGGCGCTTCACCTTTCCCAGCGCGGGCATGACGTTGTTGTTATTGACAATTTGTCACGGCGGAAAATTGACGTCGAGCTGGAAGTTGAATCATTGACGCCGATCAAGCCAATGTCTGTTCGCCTTGCGGCTTGGGAAGAAGTTTCCGGTCGCAAAATTCGCTATGAAAATGTCGACGTCGCCAAAAATTACGCGCGGCTTCTCTATCTTTTTGAAAAATTCGAGCCAGATGCAATCGTTCATTTCGCTGAGCAACGCGCTGCGCCGTATTCTATGAAATCATCTTACCACAAGCGCTACACCGTCGATAACAATCTCAGCGCGACAAACAACGTGCTCGCCGCAATTGTTGAGTCGGGAATTGATGCGCATCTCGTTCATTTGGGAACGATGGGCGTTTACGGTTACGGAACGTCAGGCATGAAAATTCCGGAAGGCTATCTGACCGTCAAAGTGCCGATCGACAATGGGGAGGAAGTTGCGCAAGAAATTCTCTACCCGGCCAATCCGGGGTCGATCTATCACATGACCAAGACGCAAGATCAGCTGATGTTTGCGTTTTACAACAAGAATGATGCCTTGAAGGTTACGGACCTTCATTAGGGCATCGTTTGGGGCACGCAAACCGCGGAAACAAAAATGGACGACCGCCTGATCAACCGTTTTGATTATGACGGTGATTACGGCACGGTTCTCAATCGGTTCCTCATGCAGGCGGCAATTGGTTACCCAATGACCGTGCATGGAACGGGCGGTCAGACCCGCGCGTTTATTCATATTCAGGACACCGTGCGCTGCATCGAGCTTGCGATCGAGAATCCGCCGCAACATGGCGAGCGCGTTCGTATCCTGAACCAGATGACGGAAACGCATCGCGTGCGTGATCTCGCCAAGCTGGTCTCGGACGTCACAGGCGCGGCGATTGAGAATGTATCCAATCCGCGGAAAGAGGATGCGGAAAACGAACTGCATGTTGAGAATCGTCAGCTACTGGGCCTTGGTCTCGATCCGATTACCCTGCAGGAAGGACTCCTTGAGGAAGTAACCGATATCGCGAAACGCTTTGCGGATCGATGCGACCGTTCAAAGATCCCTTGCATATCCTATTGGACGAGCAATCAACGCCCGGCCTGAGGTCTTTCTGTTTGGCGGCATTAAAAATGGCGCCAAACTTCGTCTCGTTCGATCATGTTAAATGGCGGCCGGCGGAACCAATCCGTTCCATGGAAATGGGTTGAACCCTCGCCGGCGCCGAAATTATAAATTATTCGCTCTTTCGACCTGCGGTGGGTCATTCCTTCCATCGCAGTCAGCAGGCATACGGTTTCGTCCCAGGCAAAAAACTTCTCAAGCGTGCTCGTTGGTTGACGGCCGGGCGTCACGTCAATCCTTGATCTGATATCCGGCGTAAGAGATTTCTGGACGAAGTCGAGATACTCCGCTTCAGACATTAAATAGCAGTTGAGCAGCCGCTCCCAGATAGGCCGTAGTTTTTCAGCCGTCGTCGCCCAGCCCCAGCCCTGAAAGCGCGTGAATTGCTCGCCTTCACCCTCAACCAGAAACGGGTGGCCATACACGGAAAAAATAGACGGATCATCGTCGATTTGATCGAGCTCGAAAGAAAACCCTTTGATCGCTGCGCTTGTCGGGAAGCAATCGTCTTCAAGGAACAAAATTCGCTCATACTGCGACATCATTTCCCGCATGGTGATGACCATCATCTTACGGAAACCCAGATTACCATAATTGCGACGAATCCGGGGAATGGCGAATTCACGCGCAACCCTTTCAACCTCGTCGACTGCCGCGCGTTTGAGTGGGCGTCCTTGGTCACCATCGATGAAGACCGTGGTGTCTTTGATCGCCGATTGCAGGGTCAGGCTTTCGAGCACTTGTCGCAAATCATTCGCCCGATCGTGAGCGAACAATGCGACGCCAATCGGTTTTCGTATCTCATAGTCGTCGTAAGCGGTCGGATTTCTTGACCTTTCAATCGCGGTGTCGGCATCAGCCCTTGGCTGATGCAGAGCTGGTTCTATGGGATCAATTTCTTGCTCTGCTCTTTTTTTTCTGTTTCTCTCAGCAATGACATAGCGTAGCGGCTTCAGCGTAAGAACCGATTTCAGCCGCGGCGCGAGAAGCGTCTCGAAGAATTCCAGCCGCTCTTTCGTGCTTTCAAGTTCATTCTTTAGGGGGGTAAGGTCAGCTCGAAATTTGGACAATGCGTGCTCGGCTTCAAGCCATCGGCCTTCAAGCTCAGCATTTCTTTGCTTCAGCCCATCGAAATTTTCTTGGTCCGACGCGCCACCGACCTCCGGCGACAAATTTTCACTGGGTTGCTTTGGCCGCCAACTGTCATTCTTGCTCATCGTCGGATTTCCGTCCGCCCGGCAAATGAATTCCGCATTCGGTCTTCTCGAAATTTGACCACCGACCTTGTCTCGGATCAACTCCCGGTTTGACCCGATCCGAGCATGGAAGGCAACCGATTGATAGATAGCCCTCCTTTACAAGCGGGTGCTCCGGCAGCCGATGGACAAAAAAATAATCCTTGATTTGATCTTGCGACCAGTTTGCGAGCGGATTTAATTTTGCCCGCCCATCAGTAAACTCAACAATTTTCATCTTGGCGCGGAGCGAGCTTTGGTGTCGTTTTCTTCCGCTAATCCAACTATCGAATGGCTCGAGGCGCCGCGCCAGCGCCGCCGTTTTTCTTACCGCGCAACAAGCATTCGGGTTGGAGCTGTTTAAAGTGCCCACAGGGTCTTCGGCGTCGACTTCTGTCTTGCGAGGAGCGATTGTCCGCACATCTTCAAGACCTAATAGGTGTTGTAGTCGATCGCGATATCTGAGGGTTTCGCCAAAAAGCTTACCGGTATCGATGAACAAGACGGGAATGTCAGGCTGGATTTCTGCAATCATATGCAGGAGGACTACAGAGTCCGCGCCGAACGACGAAACAACAGCTGGACGATGAAAGAGTGTTTGATTTAGAGCATCCTTAATTATTTGACTGGGTTCAAAAGTTTCGTACCGATCTGAAAGCTTAGCAGCTAGATTATTCGAGTGTGTGCCGTATTTCATTCTCGTCGTAATCAACCTATTCGCCGGTCGCGAGTTATTGTTGCAGGACCTTCGTGCCAGAGGTGGGAAATTGCGTCAAGCAACATCATTTAGCGAATCCGATAACGAAGGCATCGAACTGATTATGCCATTTCTAATATACGCGACCCTGGCTATGGTGGGCTGTAAAGACTCTGCTGGAAGTTCTACCTGGAAAGTTGATGCCCCGCTTTTTCATCGCCGACCCATCATTGAAAGACTTACGTGGCCATCACTTCACGCTATCCGCAGCAACGGCGAAATCTGCTGCTTTATCCGGCATGGAGGCATGGTGGCTATGCTCCACGAACTTTGACAAAGACGTTGACTGTAGTGATGCCATAATATGGCCCACTTTTAGCGCCTCCATGTATGCAAACTATTCTGTTGCGAATCCAACGGGCGATCGCCGCGATGAGCTCGATCTTATTCAGCGCATCAATAAGAAAATCCGGTCTCTCTTGTTGGGTGCGGCGCATTTCACCCCAACGCCTCGGTCCAATGTGGATCAGCCAGCCGCATTTGCGGGCGACCTTGGCCGGGCGATCCGCGATCTGAAGATTGAATCTGACGACCATATTTTCTTTCATACGGCTGACGGGTCGACTTATCTTGGACTATCGCGTCTTGTTGAGACAATGATTCCGGATAAGTTGCCGACCGTCCACATTGTTACGCCATATGATCCAGTCGGCGTTATGCCAAACTGTGACGATCCTGAAAAAATAGCCGAAGCAGTTCGCTCATTTGAGGAGCAAGGTCTGCGGGGAAAAAATATTTTCCTCTACGGTGAAAATGAATTGCTGGCGAAGCACCTTGCGTCTTTGTGGTCAGTTCCTGTGCGCTCACTGCTGATCCCCGCGGCGCCGGCTGAGCCCACGGAGATTGAATCTGCAAAGGCTTACCGTCGGGATTTTCTCGGGCTTGATGAAGGCGCCTTTGTCGTCGTTTCTCTTGGTTCGGCTCGCATGGAGAAAGGTTTCGATCTTCTTCCTGATATTATTCAGAACACACTGAAGAAGACCGGAAACAAAGTAAAATTCGTGCTCCACGCCAGTCCGCAGATAATTGGCCGGCACCCGGTGATTGCAGAAACAATCGACAAGCTCGGAAGATTTGATTACGCCCGTGTGCGGCTATTGCTGAATCTGCTTTCGTTAACTGATTATCGGTCGTTGCTATTGGCGAGCGACGCGGTCATGTTGCCATACAATAAAACCGACTACTTGGTGCGCAGTTCGGCTGTGGTTTCCGAGGCCATCTCTTCTGGGAAAATCCTGATCGCTACTGCCGACACATATCCAGGAATGGCGGCAATCGCGGCCGGCGGATTGACTGCTTCGACGCCAAGTGAATTTGGAGCAGCTATTTCGTATGCTACCGAAAACCGGAAGTCGATGCAAAAATCCGCAATGAATGCGCGTGACCGTTATTTGCAGGAAAATTCAATTTCTGATTACGTCAAAAAAGCAATTAGATACACTCAATCAGGTGTCTGATTGATTGCCATTCGACCAATCGGCGTCCTTGTTCGTTGACGATTTCTCAGACGTTACGGCCGCCTGCGGCTTATTGTTTGCATTTCTTACTTTCCTTTGCCCGGGCATGTTTTTTCGTATTTCAGCGATGTCGAGAGCGGTCGTAATGGGTCCCAAAAACGTAACTTTGCCGCGGTTTAAAACTATTCCTACATTGCATACTTCTTCAAGCATGCGCGCATTATGACTTGCAAATACGACAATGCGAGTACGCCGAATTAGGCTTCTCAGTCGCTGCGTCGCTTTTTTGCGAAACCCTGCATCGCCGGCTGAGAGCCATTCATCGAGGATAAGAATATCTGGTTCAAAAGCGGTGGCGATGGCGAACATCAACCTCAACGACATGCCTGAAGAGTATGTTCTGACCGGAAGGTGCAAGTAGTCGCCCAGCTCAGAAAATTCAACAATATCGTCCACATGCGAAGCGATCTCAGTCTCAGAGTGCCCCATCAGTCTCGCTCGGGCGTAAATATTTTCATATCCGGAGAGGTCGTTGTTGACGCCAAGGCGAATTGAAAGCAATGACGAGACCCGGCCTTCAACCCGAACCTTTCCTTCGGTTGGCGGTAATATTCCCGCCATGACTTTAAGAAGGGTCGATTTGCCAGCGCCGTTAGGGCCGATCAGGCCGATGCGTTGGCGGTTCTTGACCTGTAGAGAAACATTTTTAAGAGCCGCTACGCCGAACTGACCATGCGCCTGTCTAAGCGCGCCGCCAATCGAAACTGCTTGCACCGCGTTAGCTATCGATTGTCTGCCCTTCTTGCGCAGCATATAATCCACGCTGACATGTTCAAGTCGAATAAGCGCCATTGGTCAGCACCAATATGGAAGCCTACGAGCAAAATTGCCGTAAACAAACCACCCGATGATTGTCGTTACTAGTGCTATGCCTGATGCCCAAAGAAAGCTCGTTCCAACGTCAGGCGCCCCAATAATCGGCCCGCGAACTATATTCAAAAAATGATAAAATGGATTGAGGTATAAATAACGCGCATAGGCACCAAGGCGTTCAGTATGCCAGAACACCGGAGTGGCGAAAAATGAAAAAGTTAGAATCGCATCGACAAATTGGCCGAGGTCTCTAAATCGGGCATTAAGCGATCCGAGCGCCAAAGAGCAGAAAAATCCTGTCCAGATAATTAGGCCAAGTCCGGCAAGCGAGGTGAGGACACTTGGTAAGCTTGGGCTTTTCCTCACAATCAGGAGCACTGCGACCAACACGATGATTTTGAAAAACAGGACCCAAATGGCGCGGCCAATCGCCCGGAAAACGACGAGTGATTTTGGCAAAGGCGCTTGGGTAAATAGAGTTGACCCTGCAACAAACGCGCCGGCGCCATCGTTGATAACGGTCGAAATAAATCCCCAAACGATAATCCCTGTCGTGACATAAGGGTAATAAGTTGTCAGATTGACGCCAAATATCTTGCCATACATCAAGGCAATGCCGCTTACGGTGGCCATTGTTGTCAACGTGACCCAAAACGCGCCGAGCGCCGCGCCCCGGTAGCGCCGGGAGATGTCGGTGGAGATCAACGAAATGATGAGCCGGGGCTGCGCGATCGCTAGTGCGAGATCGCGGTTTGCGTACTCAAAACGACTATGAGAAGCATCGAATTGGTAGACCGGCGTCTTGGTCAAAGTCATGTCCGTTTATCGACTCGAGAATTGCAATTTCTTCCAGTCCAAGACTATTTGAGCCTAAATCGCAAGAGCCAACTTGTAGCACAATGAATTGCTACTCGATTGCCGGTCCCGGGAACGCGGGGCAAAACCCAGACTGCGGCCCGAAGCGTGAATTGGGGCGGGGAGGTCCCGGCTTGGCGCCTTTTCGCGGGCGTCCGCCTGCCGGCCCCGGAAGCGGGTTTGGGTGGCGCTATGGCCCACCTTCGCGCCTTATGACTTGATGTTCGCCGAGGCGCACTACAAGATCGGGCAGCGAAGACGCGATAGACTTCAAGAATAGCAAATCAACACAGGACTGAATGGCATGCCGATAATCGGATCGGATTCCAGCCCGCTTAGCGATCGATTTTTGTTTTTCGTTTTTAAGCCCGGCGACGCCTTAAGCCCGGTCGAGGAATTTTCTGAATTCGAACTTTGCCTGGCGGAGAACGATGCACGAGGCCTCATTGCCTATGAAGATCCGCGCAAGGTGATTGCAAGGTCGATGGAGGACAGTTCGAATCCGAATCATGGGCTCCAACATTGGGTGCAAGATGCGCACCAAATCGTACGACTTATAAGGAAACGTCGTGAGAAATTACTCATTGTCGAACGAACAAATGCTCTAAGAGAGTGGGCGCGTCAATCAATTGCACAATTTTTTTTGCAAACTATTTCGATTCCCTATTCCGCGGTTGCTGAAACGGATATTGACCCTCTCACTAGAATGATGTGTGATTTTTCGATTTTGACGCACCCGGCGGCAAATCGTTTGTTCACTGAGATCCAAGCATCTGCGTCCGTGTCCGCGGGCGACTATCCGCCAACCTCTTGGAATGTTGCTCAGATATCGAGCGAACTAGGAGCCATACGTCGTGACCGGGCAGAAAAAGAGATGCTTTTACGGCAAGTGATACAGCTTCAAACTAGTTTGCGCAAAGCCGACGAAAGTAAGGCGACTGAGCTTAAGAATCAAATGCAGCAGGCGCAGGAAGAGAATAACGCATTAAAAGCTTCAACCTCATGGCGAATAACAGCGCCATTGCGCGCTGTTGGCCGCTTAATCGCGAGATAGGTCATATGGCTGCGCTGCTTGGTGATGTTCTGCGAGGCCATGTGAGGCCGGGTGGCGTTATTGTTCATATTGGTCCGGGCTCCCTTTACGAGGAAATTCCCTACACTGAATTTGACGCAAAGATTGTGATTGCGGAACCAGATTTGGATGTATGCGCCCAGCTCAGCCACCTAGCTCGTAATCCGGCATTTACATTGCTTCGCGTCGGTGTGGCGCCCACAGCAACTCAGATCACATACTATCATTATAACCTTCCGAGGCTAAACGGATTTCGAGAGTTTCACGACCTGAGATCAATTTTTCCGGGACTACGCCAGCTCGGAGCGCGCTCTATAGAGTGTATTGGCGTTGATAAGTTCGTGGGAAATCTTCCAGCACCGATAGCGTCAGACGATATATTGATCATAGATCGCGTCAGCTCTGGCGCGGACCTTTTGACGGAATTTGCACAGCAGTCAGCTTTGGATCGGTTTTCAGTTGTCGTAACTCGCGCGGCCGGCAGCGAGTATCTATCACCCTATCGGCCAAAGGGAGACGTGGGTGCGACTTTTATGGCTGACCTTGGCTTTGATACCGTAATCTATAGTGACAGCGACGACCCGCACTTTCCAGTAATTTGTTACATGAAAAGCTTGTCTTCGAAACAACTGCGAGATGTAATCCGTAATGAGGAGTTCTTGTCAAAAAAATTGAAATCGGTGCTCGAAGAGAATTCGAATTTGGAAGCAAAAGTGGTAACAGCGGCCAGGATGCAAATCGCAGCCGAAGCGGATCTGGCGGACCTGCAAGCCAAGTACGCACAGTTGTTTGAAGAAAAAACCTCGCTTGAATCTCTGGTAACCAAAGTTTCGTCTGAATTGTCAGAATTGGCTTTTCCTGGTGGCAAACAAGGCTAGTGCGTGGACTTTTCTGATATAAGATTTCAATCATTAGAGATTCGCAGCGGCAAATCTTGGAATCTCATTATCGCGATATGCCGGCAAGAGCATGGCGGCTTATATGTTTGGTGACCTGTCATCAAAACTTGAAAGCGCGATCGCTGCGCTGAGCGAGCGGTCGGAGCGCCTTCAGGCGGATGAAGGGTTGTCGGTGCGGCTAAGTGAAATAATTGACGAACTTCACCAGCGCCGTCCGGAGAATGAAATTGGACTAAACGAACCGATCCGTACGATACACCATTTTTCCTGCACCGGCGGGACGCTGATTGCTCGATGCGTCGAGGCGATGCCTAATACTATATTGCTGAGTGAGGTCGATCCTTTCAGTGAGTTGACGTTAAAAAATGCCGCATTCGCACCGCACGATATAATCAAACTGGCTCAAATAGGTATTCGCCCACTGTCCGCTGACGGGGTCGAAGACGTATTTCTCGGAGCATTGAAGTCAATGAAAGCGGCGTCCACGAAAAAAGGGCGCCATCTGGTGCTGCGCGAACATACGCATTCGCAATTCTGCTTGAATTCCGAGCCGGGTGGCAGGCCCTTGTTGTGTGACATCCTTGCGAAAAATTTTCATGTCATATGTCTTTTAACCGTTAGGCATCCGCTCGATTCTTATATCTCATTAAAGAAAAATGGCTGGGTGAGCTTTTTGCCGGATACTCTCGACGAATATTGTCGTCGTTATTCGCTCTTTCTCGATAGCTATGATGACGCCCCGATAGTCCGTTACGAGGATTTCGTCGACAATCCTGATGGCCAATTGAAGCGCATCACCAAAATCTTGAGTTTGGCCTATTTTGAGCGTTGGCGCGAACTATTACCGGTTATCAAAATGACTGGCGATAGCGGCCGGAAAGGCGCTAAAATTGAGCGGCGCGACCGCCGCTCGGTCGGCGCGCCGACTATAGAAGAATGTTCGAATAGCAAATTTTATTGGGATTTATGTAATCGCCTCGGCTACATCGCGGATCCGGAATCTCCCCCGCTTGAAACTGATATTGTCGTGAAATAGTTAGAATTCACTAATGGCAAGACCGCTTCGCTCGCGCCAAGATGTCTTGGTACAGATGCATCTGTCGGCGAGCCGATTTTGCTGGATCGTTATATTCGCGCGCCATCTGCGCACACAACAATGATCGTTCTAAACCCTCACGCGTGTCGCTCGTGCGCAAGAGCCAGTCAAGGCCGCTTGTAAAATCCGCAATATCCAAATATTTGGCGATATAGCCTGTTTCTTTATGATTCAGAATTTCGGGAACATTTCCGACTGGAAAAGCAACTACAGGCGTTCCTGACAATAAAGACTCAGCTACCGTTAGCGGCGCATTATCTTCGCGGGAAGGAAACGCGAAAACATCGGCCGCCGCAAAAATCTTTGATAACATGCGCTCATCAGAAATATGTCCCATTTTGTGAGCTTTAATCCCAATGTCGAGTTGATTGGCTCCAAAGAAAAGACCTTCGACATTTTTAGTTTTACCCTGAGCCTGAAGGCGTTTTACTGCTTTTGCCAGGATGTCGCCGCCTTTTCTGCTGTTTGAAAGGCTGTCAGCACCAAAGACGATTAGTTTCTTGTCCGATGGCAAGCCGATCTCGCGCCTGACGGCGAGCTTTTCATTGGGTTGGAAGCGGTCGACCGGAAGGGCGTTTGGAATTGCGTGAATTGGCCGGTCGCCAAGTAATGAACTTTCTGCCGCACGATGTGCCAACCATTTTGAGGGGCAGATAATGTTGAGATTTCGGATGCGTGAATACGCTGCTTTTTTCAGTTTCCAATTTCTGTGAGCGAGGTCAGACTCTGCGCCGAGTAGCGGGCATACCCTGCATTCAAATCTATATCCGTCGCAGCCTTCAGAATAATGGCACCCGCCCGTAAATGCGTTCATGTCCGCGAGGGTCCATACGACCGGTTTGTCGCTAAGCGGCTGACGTGCGGCTTCGGCGTAGTCGAGTAGACCTACAACCCAATGGAAATGTGCAATGTCGGCGCTCTTCACCGTGGCCTGAACATCACTCAGATCAATTACAGCGCCGGTTTTGGAAAAAAGTTCGGCCGCTTTGAGCCCCGGTTGTTCACTGGTATTGGTGACGCTGCATTGCCGCCACGCATTCCTTGTATCCATAAGGTTTAGATCGGGCGGATATCTTTTGGCGAGTGGCAGCTTGTGAACGTATGATTTCGCCGTCATTTTGAAAACGCAATGGATCTTGGCGTCGACGCCGAGGTTTCGCAATGCTTCAACGCGGCGTTGGCTGCCAGTGCCCGCCCCGCCGTGGTCATTTGTGGAGAAAGTAGCGATGGTCAGCGGCGGTTCTTTGTCGGGATTCCCGGAAAAGCTGGCTTTTTCCGCCATATGAAAAATATGAAAAAACTCTTCAGTCAACCGTGGGCTAACATCATTGGGCGGCTGATTGATTTGGGCCTCATACAATGCTCGCCGCAATCGCAGGGCGAAGGTGATCATTTCGTCGGTCTTGAGCGTCTGGCGCAACGCCTCGAAGAATTCGCTGCTCCAATAGGCTGATAAGAGGCGATTGCCGATTTCCCTGTGGCCATGGTCATTCAAAATATGCCAGGCACGCCGTCGCCATTCGACCGCATCCATAAATTTGCGCGCGTTAAAATTGTTCATCGCGCTGGCTGGGTTAGCGTTGTAGTTGTAAACGACTGACGGAATCAATGTGACGGACTGCGCGCATGCGAAAGCAGTCACAAGAAAAATGCTGTCCTGACCCATTTTGAGATCTGTGGGATAGGGCGTGCGGCGTGCGAAATTCGCTTCATACAGAATGGACCAATGCCCCTCTGTTGTATTGAGCAACCGAGAAGATTCCTTCAGTCGCGTCTTGGCGATAATTTCGTCCGGGACTCCACAGGGGTATTTTATGGTCGTGTTGGCGGCTGATTTGTTATGCAATCCCTGGCATGCAGCGTAGGCACCTTTGACCATGTCCGAGCCGTATTTGCAGGCGGCGTCAAATAATAAACGAAGTGCATTGGTTGGAATGGTGTCATCGGGATCTAAATGAAAGATATAGGAACCAGTGGCGGCTCGAATGCCGGCATTTCGCGAAGCGCCAAGACCAAGGTTTTTTTCATTAGCGATTAGTCTAACCCGGTCATCCATCCGACAATATTTCTCTACGATATTCCGGCTTGCGTCTATTGCGCAGTCGTCGATGCAAATTAGCTCAAGTTCCTTGAGATCTTGTTCCAATACGGATCTGATTGCCAGCTCGATCGTATTTTCGGCGCAGTGAAACGGTAGTACGACAGAGATTTTCGGATATTCAGAATTTGTGCTTGCTATCAATGAGTGAACTTGCACTGATTTCCATTTTTTTCCGCCATTGCCTTTTCTGTCTGTAAGCAGAGCTTTGCACGCTTTCACAAGTTTTGTATTTCTGGCGTGAGTATTCGCGACGGTGCCGAATGAATCGGGGTTGGCGAGCGCGGCATCATTGAAGACGTTGCGTTCCTCGACTGTGAGAAAGGGGAAGTGCGCTGCTAGCAACGTGTCTTTCTCGCTGTTTAGCAATTCCGTATTGGTATTCGAGATACCGCTCGTCCGGAATTTTAGCAACGGCCTTGGAACTTCGTAGTAGGTTGCGCCATCTTCGAATAATTTGGCTGCATATTCACGATCCGCCAAGATCCTGTAACGGGTGTCATAAGGGCCAAGGCGATCGTAAAGCGATGCCGGGATGCACATTGTTTCATGGCGCAACGGCATCCTCAGATATGATGAATCATCGAAGGGCATTGATCTTAATGTTTCGATCTTGCCGGTTTCTTCGTCTATATACTCAGCCAGCGCGCCAACAAAATCGCATCCGCTGTAATCTTTCGCGGCAACGAGCGATTCAATTGCTTCGGGAGCGTACCAATCATCTGAGTTCAAAATAAGGATCAGATCGCCTTGTGCGAGCTCCAGTCCTTTGTTCATCGCAAAATAAAGACCGGCATCGGGCTCGGACACAAAGTAGTCGATCTTACGTTCATAGCGTCTGATGATATCAACCGTAGCATCGGTAGAGCCGCCATCGACTAGAATGTATTCAATGTTTCTATAGGTCTGGCTGAGAACTGAATTTATTGTTTGCTCGATTGTGCGCGCCGAATTCCAACATACGGTCAAAACCGTTACAAGCGTTGCATTAGGGTTTTGGGGACGGTCGATCCCTGTTGTTCGGCACCCACCCTCCGCAACTCGTCTCCCGGTTTTGTCGGGGTAAACAAGATGCCGCCCAACGAATTTGCGATCGCTATTCATACGTGTAGCCATCGCCCGCTAGGTGTTTTCACGATCAATCTTGTCCGGATAACCAAACCTCTGGAAGTCGTCGCGATATAGTTCGCGGATGAGGTGTTCAGCTTGAGGAGACATCGTTTTCCAGGCGTCTTTTTCGGCGCTGAAATTGCGCCTCTCAGTCTTGTCGGAATTGAGCTCGGCGCCGTGAAATTTTTTTATGATCGCTCCCAATTCGTATTCCAGGTTCTCCAAATGAAATGCCTGCACCTCGCCATGGCCTGAATCCGTCCAGCGATACTGTGGTCGCGCCTGATGTATTTTCTTTTCCTGCATATATTTGCTTTGAAGAAATTCCTCAAAATTCATATCTTTTATGTCCAAATAACGTTGTGATTGCGGCCTGTGCTTGGCGTCAGCGCTCTTCGTAAATGTGAACGCCGAATGCGCGCGCGAAAACGGGTTTCGGCAGAATGTAAAGGCGTAATAGGTTTTGAAATGTCCGGGGCCCATTGCTCTCGCAATTTCCGCGGCGGTGGAGTGTTTGAATAGTCCAAATCGATCGCGATACATGCGGACAAATGGCTCCCATCCTTTGTGCGGATTGACAGCGAGCGATACATCCTGTGGGAGCAGCCATCGGCTCAGCACTGTGCTGACAGTTGTTCCACCGCATTTGGGGATATGGATGTAGACATATTTCTTTGAGTTGCTAATGATCACGACGGTTATCTCTGATTGGCGTCCAGGAGTTGGTTGACGGAATTGCTGAGATAACGACGATCAATTAGGCGCAGCGGCGTAATATTCATAGGTTCGCCTTACTCCGTCCTGAAATGGCGTTACGAAATCGTTCAGCAAACCGCGGATCGCGTCCGGCGAGACAATTACATCGCGCGGCTCCGTTGCAATGAGTTCTTTCGCCTCGATTTGTTCGTATCGAAGCGGCTTTCCAGCCGCGGATTCAACCGCGGAGACGACGTCCATGAGCGAAATTGAGCTCGCGGCGCCAAGAATATTGATTTTTTGGGTTGACTCACCCGCAATAGCTTTCGCGGCAAGCTTGATGATGCCGCGTCCGACATCGCCTGCATAAATGAAGTCGCGCGTCTGCTTTCCGTCGCCGTTAAGCGTGACTATTTCGCCTTTGATCGCTGCTCGGGTGAAGGCGTGGATGGCGCTTTTTTTGAGGTCGGAGAATCGGCCATACACATTAGTCATGCGTATGGTCCAGAATGATCCGCCACGAAGCGCAACCATCTTTTCCAAAATCATTTCTTCCGCCGCTTTTGTAGCGCCGTAAAAATTCTTTGGGCAATAAGGGGTTGCTGTTGTGATTTCCGATGAGCCATCGAAAAGAGCGCCTGCCGTTGATATTAGTATGAAGTGATCGCCCGGCCGTATGGCGCGCCATATAAAACTTGAGGGTTCTGAAATATTGGCGGCAATGAAATCAAGCGGTCGCTCCCGTGATTCTGCAACGCGAGTTTCTCCGGCGAGAAAAACAAGTGTCCGGCGTCCTTCAAGTTTGTCCAAAAATTCAAGGCATGCCTCGCTCTGATAGGGGCCAATGAATTTTTTGAGAGTGAGGGCTTCATGCCCCGGGCAGGCGTTTGACAGGTCATCGACAACGACCGGGGTCAAATTCCCCAAAGACGATTCTACCGCGAGCTGTTCCAGAATATTACGTCCGACGAAGCCAAATCCGCCGATCAGGACCAGATGTTCCGACATATTAACTCCAAAGTCCCTGCCGCGATTGCGCCTGGCGCGCCTAGTTGCCGATTGACAGCATGCTAACCGGCGGCGCGTAATTATGGGGCCGCA
>Ga0114931_10003517_pt1 | contig 19796 bp, 22 predicted proteins | sample 2SBtaG_FD_89579 | JGI IMG/M metagenome (GOLD analysis project Ga0114931, IMG submission 89579) | Deep subsurface microbial communities from Kolumbo volcano to uncover new lineages of life (NeLLi) - 2SBTROV14_V59a metaG | ecosystem: Environmental > Aquatic > Marine > Volcanic | place: Kolumbo...
AAAGTATTGCCGGATGAGGCCATTGGTATTCTCGTTAAGTCCACGCTCCCAGGAGGCATAAGGATGCGCGAAATAGATACGGGCATCAAGGTCACGGGCCATGCCTTCATGGTCAGCGAATTCCCGACCATTGTCATAGGCGATGGTATGCACTCAGTCGATGTATGGGGTAAGTCCGTCTACGACGGCATCCCGGACCGCCCTGGCCGTCTTGCGGAGGACGCCCTGGATAACCGTATACAGCGACTTGCGTTCGACCAGCGTGACCAAAGCACCCCGGTGGCCCTTGCCGATCACGGTGTCGCCTTCCCAGTCACCAAAGCGTCGTTTGCTGTCGACAATGGCTGGGCGGTCATCAATCGAGACCTGGTTGGGGATGGTGCCACGCCGGTCATAGGCGCCATAGCGTTTGCGCCGGACCTTCTGACAACGCAGATACTTGTACAGGTCGCCACCTGAGCGCTTGTCGGCATAGATATACTGGTAGATCCACTCATGACTAATCGATACTCCTTGTTCCATAGCTATCCGGCCGACAATCTGTTTCGGACTCCATTCCTCACAGATCAGCTCCTCGACTTGCAGCCAGACCTCGCTACCGATACGAGGCTGTGCCTTGTCCTTGCGCCGTGCCAACGCCAGATTATGGGCCTGTTGGGGGCGGTATCCCTTCAGGCCGCAGTTTCGGCGCAACTCCCGGCTGATGGTCGATTTGTCGCGCCCCAGCAGGCTGGTGATCTCCGACTGGCTATGACCTACTTTATTCCAGGCGTAAATTTGGCCTCGTTCCTCTTGGGTAAGCTGCGTGTAGCCATTCATTTGTGCTCCTCTTACTTTGGTCGGTTGGAGAAAGCCTCGATGCTACCGCAGCTTGCCCTCTTACCGACAGGTAGAGTTGCACTTACAAATTGAATTCACGTCAAATAAGAAGGGAACAGGAACTACGATTTAAGCAAAGTGCTCGTTACCGTTGTAGATGGCTATATATGCTCCCTTCTGGTGGGAATCCTGATCAAGAAGAGGTTAGAGTAAATTTCGAGGACAGTTTACTTATCTGCAATATATAATTGTAACCCTAAAATACGATCACTGCTGTCCCATTAACTCCCTCTCCCTCCGGGAGAGGGTTGGGGTGAGGGGATCTCGATGGGTAACTCATTATTTTATATCCCCCTCATCCTGGCCTTCTCCCAGAGGGAGAAGGGATGGCTCCGATTATCAGGGTAGCGTCATGTCATGTTTCAAGGGCATCAATCCAGCTCGTCCGCATTAATAATCAGGGGCTTACCGTAGATCAATGCTTATGTTAACGGGACAACAGTGAAATACGATAGAAACGGCAAATAACCTGCGTAATTCATATGGCGGGGATACAGCTGTACCAATTCACGGTCTGGCATGAATGAAATAAAAATATCTTTTATGAATTTCCAAAAAGATCACTCTAAGGTGTTGCAGGATAGCAGGTGCATTCGATGAGCAAAATAAAGATAGCTATTGCTAAAACTCCAATTCTTGGCCGATCCTTGCTCGTTCTTTTTAGAGCCAAGATATGTCTTGGGTACTACCAAAAACCTTTGATAAATCTAGTCAAGTGGCTATTCCTTTCCAAGGAAATCAGTAATTACACATATGATTTAGATGAGACAAACAAGCGGTATCTGGCTTCTATGATTGCAGATATAACAAATCAGAAATTCAATAAGATAATGGCTTATATAAATGAGATAGAATCTGACACTGAATTACGTGCACATATTTCAAAAGCGACTATCAAGAGCCCTTACGCATTTATGGCAGACAAAAATGTCTATTTTGGCAGAAGAGTGGGCTGGTATGCGTTTGCAAGAGCAATAAAACCAAAGATTATAGTAGAAACTGGTGTCGATAAGGGGTTAGGTTCATGCGTATTAACAGCAGCACTTAGAAGAAATTCACAAGAAGGCTGTGAAGGGAAATATTACGGGACTGATATAAATCCAAATGCCGGATATTTACTTTCTGGAGATTATCTTAATTATGGCAACATACTATACGGTGATTCAATTAAATCACTCCAGAAACTGGATAGTGATATTGATCTATTCATTAATGACAGTGATCACTCAGAAGAATACGAAGCGGAGGAATATAAGACAGTTTCAAACAAGCTATCAGAATTCGCAATAATTCTTGGCGACAATTCTCATTGTACGGACAAACTACTTCAGTTCTCGTTGGATATGAATAGAAAATTTTTCTTTTTCCAGGAAAGACCAAAGGAACACTGGTATTCGGGTGGAGGCATAGGTATCTCTTTTAAAAGACGATGAGAGTCTAATATGGTACGTCTAGTGCATCCAAAATATTTAAGCAAACTCTGAATAATGCCAGGACGGCTTTATTCAGAGTTTTCTTAAATATATGCGCACTATGGTGATCATCAAAACGGAATATCAGTTCAATATACACTACTGTTAGGCGTTAAACTGGTAAAAGCTTCCTTAGAGACTCTAAAATCTTTGAATAGGGGATTTGAAATCCAATTCCATTGACGGCTAGTTGCTTATACTCCCTCTCCCCTTGAGGGGAGAGGTCTGGGGTGAGGGGTGATATGTATGGAGACTAATTCTGGAACCCTCACCCTAAGCCTCTACTGGTTTTGGAAAAGGAGCAATCGGCCGTATGATCGATCAATACGGCTTATAGCCGTAAGTCGAAGCCAGCGGCTTTAGCTGGACGAGTATTCACATAAGCTGATGCGTTAGGAAGCAGCGCTAGGCATTCATTTCATAGCTTGATAGTAAGAGAATTGACAACATCATTATGAGTAAAGTACTTGTTACCGGAGCTGATGGATTTATAGGCTCACATCTGGTGGAAACATTGGTGGCGGAGGGCTATGAGGTCCGTGCTCTATGTCAATATAACTCGAATTCTAGCTGGGGCTGGTTAGACGAATCATCCTGTCGCGGTGACATCGAGGTGGTACTTGGTGACATACGCGATGCTAACCAGATGCGCAGCGTATGCAAAGATATCGGCACCGTGTTTCATCTGGCTGCTCTGATTGCGATCCCCTATTCATATCATGCGCCATCGAGTTATGTAGAAACCAACGTACATGGAACCCTTAACGTCTTGCAGGGCGCCCTCGATTGTGGAGTAGATCGTTTCATCCACACATCCACTAGTGAGGTATACGGTACGGCACGCTTTGCGCCTATCAATGAAGACCATCCATTGCAGGCTCAGTCACCGTATTCTGCTACCAAGATTGGCGCGGATACACTGGCATACAGTTTCTTCAGTAGTTTCAATCTGCCAGTGGTTATTGCCAGACCGTTCAATACATTTGGCCCAAGGCAATCTGCTCGCGCCGTGATCCCTACAGTGATTATGCAGATACTGGCGGGCCAAAGCTCAATAATGCTGGGCGCTCTGAACCCTACGCGTGATTTCAACTACGTCCTCGATACTTGCCAGGGGTTTGTTGCCTTGTCAACCTGTGATGCTGCTGTTGGCAAAACAGTCAATATTGGTTCAGGAACCGAGATCTCCATAGCTGATACAGTGCGACTGATTGCTGATTTAATTGGCGTCAATATTGAGGTTGAATGTGACTCACAACGACTGAGACCAACCCGCAGCGAAGTAGAAAGGCTTGTGTGTGACAATACTTTAATGAAAAAACTTACTGGACATCAGGCACACTATGGCTTGCGGAAAGGTTTGGCTCTCACCATCGACTGGTTGAGAAAGCCAGAAAATATCCGGCGTTACAAAACGGAACAATTCAATGTCTAGACGTGGCGTGATCCTGGCGGGAGGCAAAGGCACGCGCTTGCGTCCTTACACTGTAGTGTTGCCAAAGCCACTGATGCCAATTGGTGAATTTCCCATCCTGGAGGTCATAGTACGCCAGCTTGTCAGATTTGGTTTTGATCATATCACCATGGCTGTGAATCATCAGGCCGAGATTATCAAGGCATTTTTTCAGGATGGCCGGCGCTGGGGTATCCGCATCGACTATTCTCTGGAAAACAGCCCACTGGGTACCATGGGTCCGCTGCGTTTGATTGATGACTTGCCTGAGAATTTTCTTGTCATGAATGGTGATATTCTGACAGATCTCGATTTTGCCGCATTTCACGATGAGCACGATCAATCCGGGAGCTTGTTCAGTATTTCCTCTATGCAGCGCCGGCATCGTGTTGATTATGGTGTGCTGGATATTGATTCAGGTGGCCGTCTGACGGGGTTTCGGGAAAAGCCCGAGGTCGATTACCAGGTAAGCATGGGGATCTATATGCTGAACATCGAAGCCCTACAATATATCCCACCAGCAACGTCTTTTGGTTTTGATAATCTGATGCTGAAACTCCTGGAACTCAATCGTCAGATCGATGTACGTCCCTTCTCCGGTTACTGGTTGGACATAGGCCGCCCGGATGACTATGCCAGGGCAATCGATGAATTCGAGAGCATGAGGTCCCGTTTTCTAAGTGATTGATACCATCGTCAGCGGTGCATCCGGTTTTATTGGGCAATCACTCTGCCGGCGATTACTGACTGATGGTATCGAACTGCTAGGCTTGAGCCATAACGATGGTGATGTGGCCGACCAATCTGTTTGGGAAGCTCTGCCCCCGGCGAAGCAGGTGGTTCATCTGGCTGGCTGTAGCTATGTTCCCGCCAGCTGGGAGGATAGCGCCCGCTTTCTGCGAACCAATGTCCTGGGTACTGAGAATGCCATTACTTACTGCCGTCGCCATGATGCCCGGATGATTTATGTCAGTGGCTATGTCTATGGTATTCCGGAATCGCTGCCGATTTCGGAAGACCATCCGGTCCGGCCGAACAATCCCTATGCTCTATCCAAGTATCTTGCAGAGCAACTATGCGGATTTGCCAGCAACCATCACCAGCAGCAGGTGATAGTATTGCGTCTGTTTAATGTATATGGTCCCGGACAGCGTGCCGATTTTTTGATACCGGCCATCGTCTCTCAGGTTCTCGAGGGAAATGAAATACGGGTTATGGATCTAAATCCCAGGCGTGACTATGTCTACATCGATGATGTGGTGGATGCCATTTGCAGCGCCAGCACTATCACAGGAGCGTCTCATACCCTTAATATTGGCAGCGGAGATTCCTATTCCGTCAGTGAGGTCATAGACCAGATTCAGGCGGTGGCGGGTACCAGCTTACCTGTGGTTTCGTCATCTCGGGAACGTGCTAACGAGATTCCCGACGTCCTGGCCGATATCACACAGGCCCGACACATTCTCGACTGGGAACCTCGCTGGACTTTTCCGCACGGGCTGGAACAAATATTTATTCTGGAGAATACTCATGACTGAACGCTACGTGCCCATAAATAAGGGCAACTACTCCATGGATACATTGGAACGGGAAGCCCGTTTTGAAACTTGCCGCGGATCCGGATGGGAGGAGGAATATGCAGAATATCGTAGCAACTGGATACACTTTGCAAAAAATCAAATCGTCTCTGAATATCCCCTGCTTGTAGATATTGAACTCTCCTCCCTATGCAATTTGCATTGTCCCATGTGCTACACCATCACCGACGACTTCAAGCAACAGGTTAATGCCACCCGGATGGACTGGGCTCTCTATACGCGGATAATCGACGAAATTGGCGGAAAGGTCCCGGCAATACGTCTGAGTCTGCGTGGTGAAGCGACCTTGCACAAGAAGTTCATCGAGGCTATTAGCTATGCGAAGGGACATGATATCAAGGAGGTGTCCATGCTTACCCATGGTGGTAAGCTCACCCCAGACTACTTCAGGCGCATTGCTGAGGCTGGTATAGATTGGATTACTATATCCGTGGACGGCATCGGGGCCACCTACGAGGCTATTCGCAAGCCATTGAGATTTGATGATCTACTGGACAAGCTAAAGTCCATCAAGGAGATGAAAGAGGCCAACGGATGGCTGCGACCGGTGATTAAGGTCCAGAGTATCTGGCCAGCGATCAGTCAAGACCCACAGGCCTATTACGATACCTTTGAGCCCATTACTGATCTGGTGGCTTTCAATCCTCTGATTGATTACCTGGGTAATGATACTGAGATCGATTATCTGGACAATTTTACCTGTCCGCAACAATACCAGCGCCTTGTAATTGGCGCCGATGGCCGGGTGACGAAGTGTTCCAATGATGAAGAGAATCGCGAAGTTATAGGAGATCTGAATACCGAATCTGTGCATCAGATCTGGCATGGAGATAAGATGCAGCAGGTTCGGGATCTCCATAAACGTCCACATGGTTTCATGGAAAACGCCGTGTGCCGCCGTTGCTACCTGCCACGCCAGACAACGGATGAAGAGGCAACAGTAAGAGGCCGTACTTTCACTGTGCGCAACTACGTGCATAGACCGCAGTTGATCGGTAAGTAATCATGCACCAGGAAGTGGACCGTGCTTCTTACAGGAACCGCGGCGGGAGTTTGCAGAAATTAGTGTCAGTTTATAAGTCCCGCAGGTATTTCTCCAAATGGGGCAAAGGCCTTGTTATCAAGTACAATGCCGAGTTTTGGCTTACGCGGAATGCAATCTTGCAAATAGGCGATAACTGCACAATTCAGAATTATGCATTCTTTCAACTCACTCAGCCACAACCAAAGGTATATATCGGGGATAATTCCGTAATCGGTCGGCATTGTATGATTACAGCGAAAAACCTGATTCGTATCGGAAGCAACGTTCTGATGGGAGCCTATGTTCAGGTGATCGATCACAATCACAGTATGGCTGCTGGCTTGCTGATCCGGGAACAGCAGGCAGAGATTGGCGAGGTCATCATCGGAGATGATGTATGGATCGGGGCCGGTGCAAAGGTCCTGGCCAACTCGCACATAGGTGATGGAGCTATTATAGGTACCAACGCTGTCGTGACTGAAGACATTCCACCCAATGCCATTGCAGTCGGGGTTCCAGCAAAAGTCATTCGTTACAGGTATTGATTTATGTTTCGAAAATATTCCAAAGACCGATGCTATATTATCGCCGAGATTGGTGGGAATTTTACAACTTATGATCAGGCTAAATGTCTGATTGACGCCGCTGTAGAGTGTGGGGTAGATGCGGTGAAGCTGCAAACCTATCGGGCCGAAACCATTGCCAGCAGGCATGCTATCTTTGATATGGAAAATACGGGTGTGACATCTCAGTTCGAGTTGTTCCGGCAATATGAGATCTCGGAAGAACTGCATGCATCGGTTTTTGCTTACGCCGTGGATCGAGGTCTGGATGCATTTTCCACGCCGTCGCACGAATCTGACCTGGCGCTACTTGAGCGACTGGGCGTCGGTGCCCACAAGATTGGATCCGATGATGCCGTGAATCTGCCCTTTCTTCGTAATGTCGCCCAAACTGGCAAAACTATACTTCTCTCTACTGGTATGTGCACTCTGGAGGAGGTTCGGGAATCCGTGCATACGATCCTTGCCGAAGGCAATGAGCAACTGATATTGCTCCATGCCGTGACAAGTTATCCTACCCACCCTGAAAACGTGAATCTGTGCGCCATGCAGGCCTTGATGGCTGAATTTCCTCAAATGGATGTCGGTTATTCCGACCATACCCTGACCCCTGTAGCCTGTCTCTGTGCGGTGGCCATGGGAGCGCGGGTCATCGAGCGCCATTTCACCTGCGACAAGCAGGCCGACGGTCCGGATCAAAGGCTCTCCGCTGACCCGTCCGAAATGAAGTGGTTGGTGGAGGCCGTGCGATCCTTTGAGGTGATGCGGGGCAGTGGTATCAAGCGCCCAGCCGACAGCGAGAAGTTAACACGGCGGAATAACCGCAAGAGTCTTATTGTCGATCGCAACCTCAAAGCGGGTACACGCCTGGGGACCGACGATGTGGCCATTAAACGTCCGGGGACTGGTATTCCGCCGAAGTTCCGGGATCAGGTCCTGGGGCGCACCTTGTCACGGGATATGGAACAGGATGATGTCCTTGCCTGGGAAGACCTGGTATGAACCTGGGCATCATTATTCAGGCACGCATGGGTTCCACCCGTCTGCCTGGCAAGGTGCTAATGCCAATCGCTGGCAGACCGCTTCTTGACCATGTGCTAGGTCGCCTCAAGCAGCTCGGGCGAGAGGCACGCGTCGTGGTGGCTACCTCATCCCTGGATCGGGATGACCCTATTGCTGAACATTGTCGGGGTCTGTCTGATTGTTACCGTGGCAATGAACTCGACGTCCTCGACCGCTATTTCTGTTGCACTGAAGCCTATGGATTTGATCATGTGGTCCGGTTGACGGCGGACAACCCCTTTACAGATATTGATGAACTGGATCGTTTGATCGAACTGCATCTTGACACAGGATATGACTATACTCACGCCTTCGGCATGCTGCCGCTGGGTGTGGGGGCTGAGATATTTACTCGTGACGCGCTGACGCGCAGTCAGATGGATGGGCTGGCTCCGCATCATCGCGAGCATGTCAACGAGTATATCCATGAGAACCCGCAACGCTTCCATATCGGTATTCTGGATATTCCGTCCACAAAGAGAGCGCCACAACTTCGCCTGACCGTGGATAACCGGGAAGATTACGAGAGAGCCTGCAGACTAGCCCTGCTTGCCGCCCCTGACTGGCAGACCACTGCTGGAGCGATTGCCGCTTGTTAGCCTTGTGTGTAGAAAGCTCCCATGCACGCGGCATGGGGCATCTGTACCGTGCCTTGAATCTGGCTGATGGCCTGCGCCGTGAACAGGGTCTCAGGTCGGTCTTTCTGCTAAATGCCTACGCGCCAGCGCAAAGGATTCTGGCCGAATGTGGTCAGCCTTACGAACTTGTCACCCTGGATGCTGACAATGGCTGGGAACGTGATCTGGTAAAGCGGCTGGGACTGAACATGTGGATCAACGACCGCCTGGATACCGATATGGCCCATGCCCGGCGGGTGAAGGACCTGGGGCTGCCCCTGGTCAGCTTTGATGACTGGGGCGAGGGGGCAGCCCTGGCCGATCTCCATGTCGCCGCGATGATATTTGATGATGTCGAAAAGCTGCACGGGCGGCGCATCCTGCAGGGGCCCGATTATCTCGTGCTGGATCCGGAGATAGCGCGATTCCAGCGGCTCAGAAAGCAGCCTGGTTCATTGCTGGTTACCCTGGGAGGCAGTGATACCTACGGTGTTACCGTGGACGTAGTGCGGCACCTGGCTGCATCCGGCACGCGGGCCACGGTCGTTGCGGGGCCGGCGTTTTCACATATGGCTGAGTTGCAGCAGGTGCTGCCATCGAACTTTGTGTTGAAGCGCAACGTCCCATCGATGATTGCCGAGTTCAGCCAGCATGAATTGGCCATCACCGGTGGTGGGGTTACACCCTTTGAGGCGGCGGCATCCGGGTTGCCCTGTATTATCATTGCCAACGAGGACTTTGAGGTGCCGGTGGGGCAGGCTCTTGCCAAACTCGGCGCGACCGTCTTTGCCGGGCATCATGAGTCACCCGATTGGCAGTTGCTTACTGCCACCCTGCCGATTGAATCCATGAGCCGGGCTGGTATTCAACGCATAGGCTTACAGGGCTGCAAGCGTGTTGTGTCGGCCATCGCCGGGTGTCTATAAATCCATGACCAGGACGGTCGTCATACACCAGCCGGATTTTCTCCCTTATATGGGGTTTTTTCAGCGTTTTCTTGCGGCCGATCTCTATCTGGTGCTGGATCATGTCCAGTTTGTTGACGGTACTTCGCGAGCATGGACAAATCGGGACCGGATCAAGACAGCCGAAGGTGGACGCTGGCTGACGGTCAGTGTGAAGAAATCATCCCGTGGCACGGCCATCAATCAGATAGAGCTATCGGATACGGTGGACTGGCGTAGTGATAATCTCCGCCTGCTGGAAACCAATTATCGCAAGGCTCCGTATTATGATGTCATCATGCCTCATGTGTATCGACTCTATGCCGAGCCAGTTACGATGCTGGCGGATTTCAACATCAATTCCATCCGCATGCTGATGTCGCTGCTGGATGTGGAAAGGCCCATGGTATTTTCCAGCACACTATCACCTGAAGGCGCCAGTAATGAACTGCTGATTGACTTGCTTCACAAAGTCGACGCCAGTCACTACCTGTCAGGTATTGGTGCACGGGCCTATATGGATGAAACTCTATTTGAGGCAGCAGGTATCGAGGTGCTCTGGCAGGACTTTCGGCATCCCGTTTACAATCAGCAGTTTGGAAAGTTTGAACCTTATCTCAGCACCATCGATGTGCTGTTCAATTGTGGTGTGGATGCATCCCGACGTTTATTAAGGGGAGAGGAATGAACATACTTGCCATAGGCGCCCATTTTGATGACGTTGAGCTGGGATGCGGTGGCGCACTGGCTCGGCATGCGAATAACGGGGACAAGGTTTATGTTTTCGTTGCCACGGTATCAGGATTTACCAACCAGTATGACCAGTCAGTCCGAACGAGTGAGGTGGCAAGGACAGAGGCCGAAGCCGCCATGCGTATCCTGGGTGTGCAGCAGTTATTCTGTGGTGAGTTCAAAACCCTTGAAGTGGAGTTTGTCGATAGCCTCAATATCGAGATCCTAAAACTGGTACAGGAACTGGAAATCGATCTGGTCTATTGTCACTGGTCGGGCGATATCCATCACGACCATCAGGCCGTCGCTCGAGCTTCGCTGCACAGTTGCCGGCATGTTCCGCGGCTGTTGATGTACCGTAGCAACTGGTACCACTCAACAAGTAATTTTCGGGGAAACTTCTATGTTGACGTCACCGAATCATGGGATATAAAGGAACGTGCCATTCGCGCACATGTATCGGAAATGGAACGAACAGGCTCCAAGTGGATAAACTTTTTCCGCAATGAGGCGGAAAACGCAGGTCAGCGGATCGGTGTCCGTTACGCAGAGGTGTATGAAGTAGTAAAATGGCTGCAGTCATGAAGCCATGGCGAAGCTATCTATCCTGGTTGCTGCCACATGGCGTATATGTCTGGTACGGACGCGCCCGGACGTCAGGTGGTGTAACTACGAGGACCGTATCTAATAAAATACTTTCGTCCAATGCCGATATCAGGGATATTTGCCAGGGCCAGCGCTGCTTCATCTTGGGTAACGCATACAGCGTAAAGCAACTGGATTTGCGCTGCTTGGCTGGTGAGAAGGTGTTTTCGGTTTCCAATGCCTATCTGCACGATGGCTATGCAGATATTGCTCCCGCTTACCACTGTCTCCCGCAGGTGACCTATGGACTCATGACTGAGTCCGATGTAGTTGCCTGGTTTCAGGAAATGGATCGGCATATCGGAGGGGCGGAACTCTTTCTCAATGAGAGTGAAGCCGACTTGGTGGCCCGTCACAGACTATTTGCAGACCGGCAGGTGCATTATCTCGCCCTGCGCAAAAGTTTCGATGAACTCAGGAGCCGGGATATGATTGATATCAGCCTGCCGGTCCCGCGCGTCGAATCGGTCCCTGTGATGGTAATCATGATCGCGATGTACATGGGCTTCAGAGAGATCGTGCTGCTGGGAGTCGACCACGATCACTTCAAGACCGGTGTGTACCGGTATGCCTTTGAGACTAAGACACAGAAAGGCAAGGACTACACGGTAAATACCGAAAATGAGGTCACACTATCACGTCATGACGATTTTCAGTCACTTGCACGCTTGTGGCGCCAGTATCGGGTGTTGCGTGAAATCGCAGGAAGTAATGGTATCAGGGTTCTGAACGCTAGTCCCGAGAGTGAACTGGACGAATTTCCCCGGGTCCGTATCGAGGAACTGCTTGAGGTTCAATAATGAAATCCTTGTCTTTAAGATTGCCAGGAGCATATCTGGAGTTGCAATTGTCACATGAGTCTCCAGAAGCCCAGGGAAGCAGGGAAAACGCTGAATTCAGGCGCACAAACATCTACTTTTCCGGTGACTATGCGGCTTGGCGGGAGGCTCTTGCAGATGCCAGTGGCTATGATGCTCCTGTCATCCTGCAAAAGGCCATCACGGCAACACGCGCCGTGCTCAGCGGCAAGGCCGCGTATGAACGGGATACGGTATTGTTCGAGACCGCGCATGTTGCTCATCCGCTGCTCTTCGCCTTGCTGTACACAGCTACTCAATACGCGGGATGTTTGAAGGTCCTGGACTTCGGCGGCGCCCTCGGTACTTCTTACCACCAGAGTCGGCCGTTTCTTTCCCACCTGGATATGCTGCACTGGGGAGTCGTCGAACAGGAAAGCTTCGTTACTGCGGGGAAGGAAGAATTCGAGACAGAGGCCTTGCGGTTTTTCCCCTCAGTTGATGCATGCATGGAGGCAGTGTCACCGAATTTTCTACTTATGTCTGGGGTGCTGCAGTATCTTGAAACCCCTTACAGTTTTCTAGATGTAATCCTGTCAAAAGGTATCCCGCATGTGTTTGTCGATCGCACTATGGCACACCGTCTGGGGCGCGACCGTCTGGTAGTGCAGCATGTACCCGAATGGATCTATGAGGCAAGCTATCCAGTGTGGTTGATGGATGCCGATAGAATGGAAGAACTTTTTGACAGTGCAGGTTACGACATCCTTGACCAGTTCGACCCCCACCCTGGAGCCACCTTTGGCCACCCCGATTTCAAAGCACCTTATATCGGCTGGTTTCTACGCAAGCGCCAGTAGACTTCTACCTTAATATTGGCAGATTAGCAGATGGCAGTCTTCGTACTGATACCGGTCTTTAACCGATTGCACCACACAGAAAGGGTGATCCGGACATTGCGCGCCCAGACACTGACCTCCCTGATCACAATTGTCGTCATAAATGATGGTTCAACGGATGGCACAGAGGAATATCTGACCGGGCAGGCTGATGTCGTGCAGTTGTTGGGGGATGGTAATCTCTGGTGGGGTGGCGCCATTGACCGGGGATTGGCCTATGCACTGGATAAAGCCGGAGTGGATGATTACGTCTTGTTTCTGAATAATGACACATGGTTTGCTCCCGACTACCTGGAAACCCTGATCGGGGTCAGCCGGGAACATGGGGACGCCGCCGTAGGCAGCGTGATTCACGAGGAAGGACACGATCCCCCGCTGGTCAGTATCGGCGCGCGTATCGATATAAATCGCCTGGCTGTCTGGGATGTGTTGTCTGACTTATCACCTGAGGAGCAGAGGCAGCCACTGGCTGTCTATTCCGTGGACGCTCTATCGGGTCGGGGGACGCTCTACCCAGTTTCCCTGTTTCGCTGCTACGGACGCATGTATCCGCGTCTGCTACCCCATTATCTGGCTGATTACGAGATCAGTATGCGATTTGCGCGCGAGGGTAATGTCCCACTGCTGGTGAGTACCCGGGCAATCGTGTATTCCCCACCGGAGTACGGCAATGATGTGTCCGACATGAGATGGTTGCAGCGCATGTTCAGCCCACGTTCGTCCAGCAACATCATTCGCAGGCTGGCATTTTTCATGCTGGTGGGTACTCCACTGCAGCGGATCACGGCGCTGGTGCGGCTAATGTATTTCTCTGCATGGCGTAACTGCCTGCAGATCGTTCGACCTGGAAAGGTGGCCTGATTCAATGCAAACACGGCATCCAGAGTGTATCGCCTGCGGATCGCCCATGGAGGAGTTCATCGGTCAGATCTGGGATGATCGATATGGTTGCCCCGGTGTCTATTCGATTTACCGCTGTGTCTCCTGCGCTCAAATGATGACGACTCCGCCATTGTCTGAGGAAGACCTGCCCGGACTCTACAGCAAATACTATCCACGCTCTGATATCGATTTTGAGTCGCTGGAGCGTGAGGCGGCGCTAGTAGATAAACCTTATTCGGCCTGGCGGAGGTGGTTGGCCGGTACCAATAATCAGGGACATTATATGGCCCGTCCCGGTCAACGTGTACTGGATATTGGCAGTGGCTCCTGTCTGTCTCTGCTGGAACTGCGCCATATGGGTGTGGAAACATTCGCAGTGGAGACGGACCCAAATGTGCGAGCCATAGCCGATAGATATGACCTGAATGTCCATATCGGTAGCATTCACGATACCCCATTTCCGAATCTGAGTTTCGATCTGATCACCCTGAACCAGGTGATAGAGCATGTGCCCGATCCTGGTAGCTTGTTGCGTGTAGTACGTGATCGTTTGGCGCCGGGAGGGCGTGTTATCCTGTCATTTCCCAATGCCATGTCCTTGCAACGGTGGCTCACTGGGACGCGCTGGATCAACTGGCATGTCCCTTATCATCAGCATCACTTCAACAAAAGATCGATCGAACTACTGGCGTACAAGGAAGGATACAGGGTCGAACGTGCCAGTACGGTGACGCCAAATCTTTGGTCCGTACTTCAGCTTGGATCCCTGCGTAAACCTCCCGCCGAGGGTGTTGCCTCGGCAACATGGGAAGGCGGAGGGGGGGCGGATGACGTGCGGACTTCATTCTCCACCAAGGTACGCCTTCGCTTACTACGCGAATTACACAGCTTAGCAAGTCCGTTGCTGGTGCCGCTCAACCGGATAGTCGATCAACTGGGCCTTGGTGATAGTCTGCTAATCGTATTGAGGAAAGTGTGATCGATATGTGTGACGTAATATGGGCATGAAGATAGTTATCCTAGACACCTACTACGCGCGCTTTCTGAAGTCATTTTATGAAGCCAGACGCTCGCTGAGGCAGGCCAGTGCAAAGGAGCAGACTGCTGCATTGCTACAGGCGGCATTCGGGACCTCGGATTTCTACACCCGTCATCTCAACGAACTGGGTTGTGAGGCCGTTGACTTGATTGCCAATTGTGTGCCCCTTCAGGCGGCATGGGCGAGGGAAAACCAGGTTCCTTTTAACGCCTGGGCGCTGAGGCTGCCACACCGTTTATTTCGCCTACCATATCTTGGTAACATTCTGGTATCCATGCCAGGCTTGGTCGACGTGGCCATGGCGCAGATTCGCAGCTTGCGGCCTGACATACTCTATTGCCAGGACATGAGCTTTTTCCCGGGAGAGGCACTCCAGGATCTGAAGGATGATATCAGATTGATCGTCGGTCAGATAGCCTGTCCGATGCTGCCACAATCATTCCTCAAAGGCTATGATCTGATCCTGACCTCGTTTCCACATTTCGTTCCCCGCCTGCGTGAACTCGGGATTTCCTCGGAATATTTTCGTATCGGCTTCGATACGCGCGTACTAGACATGCTCGGCGAGGTGCCGCAGGATCTGTCGGCCAGTTTTGTCGGTGGGATCAGTCGGCACCACCTGAATGCCATACCGCTACTTGAGTACCTTGCCGAAAATACAGATATGAGGTTCTTTGGTTATGGGAAGAAAACCCTGCCACGCACTTCTCCGATCAGAAAGCGTCACCATGGTGAAGTCTGGGGGATGGACATGTACGGAACCCTTGCCCGTAGTCTGGTCACGCTAAACCGTCATATCAATGTTGCAGAGAATTATGCCAACAATATGAGGCTATATGAGGCGACTGGTATAGGCACCTTGCTGATCACGGACCACAAGGACAATCTCGGTGAACTTTTCGAGATCGGCAAGGAAATCGTGTGTTATTCCAGCAAGGAAGAGGCCGCGGAACTTATTAATTACTACAGCTGTCACCCACAGGAAGCCAGGGTCATTGCCCGTGCGGGACAGACGCGCACACTCTCCGAACATACCTATCAGCGACGTATGGAGGAGTTGCTGCCGATATTGCGGCGTTACTTATAGATCAGAATGTTGTCTGGATTGAGAATGGTGCTTGACCGCTTCCCCGCGTTGAAGAAGTTTTTGAAATGGTTGCACGATATGCTGCCGGGACGTTCCGTGTCTTCTCATTACGTGGAACTGGACCCGGCAGATGCGGATGAAACCGCTGTACGACTGCGTGCAGCATGGAAGGCGGAGGTTTTGCCTAAGCGGCAACGTGATTTGGTTAACCGGCAACTAGAGGCCTACCGTCACGGCCTGCCCGTGGATGTGTTTGACGTACTTGTCCGGACCCTTTCTGACTTGCCCGGAGTTCACAACGGGGCTTCACTACTCGAGATCGGTTGTGCCAGCGGCTACTACTCCGAGGTACTCGAGATTGCTGGCTTGCCTTTGCAATACACTGGATGCGACTATTCTGTGGCCCTGATCGCAATGGCGCAGTGTTTCTACCCATCACGCTGCTTTGATGTGGCAGACGCTACCGCGCTTCATTATCCGGACAATGCGTTCGATATCGTTATCTCCGGTTGCTGTATTCTGCACATACCTGAATATGAGCAGGCGGTGTCAGAGGGCGTACGAGTTGCCCGTGATTATGTGATCTTCCATCGCACGCCGGTAGTAGTGGGCCAGCCGACCCGGTATTTCCGCAAGCTTGCCTATGACGTGGAGACCGTGGAGATACATTTCGGCGAGCCTCAATTTCTGACACTACTTCACAAGCATGGCCTGGAACTCATTAACTGCTATACGCTGAGTGAGGAAAAGGCTCCCGAGCATCCACAGCGAATTAGCGCCAACCGCACCTATGTGTGCCGGAAAATCAGTACATGAAAACACACTATTTTTGTACCCTGTTTGACAGTGGCTATCTGATCAAGGGTGTAGCGATGCTGCAGAGTCTCGCCCGGCACTGCCCCGGTGCCCGCGTATATGTTCTGTGCATGGATCAGTTGAGCCAGAATCTCTTGACTCGGTTGTCCTTGCCACATGTGATCTGCATACCATTGCCCGATGTCGAGGATGAGGCACTGCTCGAGGCCAAGAAAGACCGTGGGGTGGCGGAATATTGCTGGACGCTATCCTCCTGCCTGCCCTGGCATGTGTTGCAGAGGGAGCCGAACATTGATTTCATCACCTATCTGGATGCAGATCTGCTGTTCTATTCTTCCCTGCAACCCCTGTTCGATGAAATCGGCGAAAATTCCATTGCGATTATCGAGCATCGGTTCACCCCGAGACTGGCTGATCGCGAGGTTAATGGTCGCTTCTGCGTCGAATGGGTCAGCTTTCGACGCGATGAGGAGGGTATGGCCTGTTTATCGCGCTGGCGTGAACAGTGCATCGAATGGTGCTACTACCGCCTGGAGGATGGGCGGATGGGTGATCAGAAATATCTCGATGAATGGCCGGAGCGCTATCGAGTCTGTCATATCCTTCAGCACCCCGGCGCGGGCATCGCCCCTTGGAACTATCCTCAATATACCTTTGGAGAGGATGAACAGGGAAATATCACCGTGGAGGGTGAGCCGCTTGTCTTTTATCATTTCCATCAATTCCAGTTGTTACAGAATGGCGGTTTCGACCGTCTCTCGTCATTCTATACCTCCGAGTGTCCCGAACCTGACCCGATCTATGAAATTTATGAGGTCGAACTGAAGTCGCTTATAGTGCAAATACGCCAGCTCGAACCAGCGTTTTCCGCCGGGTTCATGCCAGTAAGCCAGGTATCAACCCGGAGATGGATGCAGCGTTACGCGCCACGCAGACTCAAAGATCTGCTGCATAGGCTGATTAGCTACTGACCGTTGGCATGACCACGACTGTTATTAGCACTGCCGCCAGTATGAAGATTTCCATCATCACCGTCTGTTATAACAGCGTCGACACTATTGCTGATGCTTTAAAGTCCATCTCACGACAGACCTGTCCTGAGATCGAACATATTATCATTGATGGCGCATCTCGCGATGGGACGATGGCTGTCATCGACGGGTTTCGAGACCGTATTTCACGGGTCGTGAGCGAGCCGGACAGGGGGATCTATGAGGCTATGAATAAGGGGATATCCTTGGCAAATGCTGATCTAATCGGCTTTCTCAATGCTGACGATGTGTATGCTGATGATCATGTCCTTGAAAAAGTCGCTGGCATCATGCATCAGGAAAATCTGGATATGCTCTACGGGGATGTGGCCTTTTTTCACCCCAGGGCCCCGTCGCGTATCGTGCGTCAATATCGCTCGGCGCGTTTTAGTCCCGCAAAAATCGCCTGGGGCTGGATGCCTGCGCATCCCGCGCTCTTCGTGCATCGACGGTTGTTCGAGCGGGTCGGTCCATTTCGCACCGATTACCGTATTGCCGGCGATTTCGAGTTTGTGGCGCGTGTCTTCCAATCAGGGATTATTCGTCATCGTCATATTCCCGAGGTGCTGGTGAACATGCGCACGGGTGGTGTGAGCACAGGCGGTTGGCGTAACACCCTGATGCTCAATCGTGAGGTGCTGCGCGCTTGCAGGGAGAATGGCATCAAGACCAACCTGGTCAAGATCCTCTCGAAGTATCCGATGAAAATTCTGGAATATGTATTGCCATGATTGAAACTGGCTGTGCCGTTTCATTCTTTTCAACTGGCCGATGCCCCATGAAGGGCAGTGCGGTATACAACCCTGAAAATATCCTGCTCAACGGCGCGTATACGGATCGCTTCAAGTGTCTTGTGGTCGAGTTTTCTACCATCATTGTCGTGCATGGCATCATAATAAGAGCGTTCGCATACTTATGCGCGCCTTAGTAAATGAGCAAACTCTACTTATGCGCATCAAATCGTTCGAGGTCCTGAGTCCAGGATAGAATCTTCATGTCAGCGGTACACAATGTGGCGGACAGGCCGATCGCGGTAGCCACAATGATCCGATCGGCGGGATCACCATGGATATTCTGCAATTGTGCGGACTGGATGGCTATGTCACCGCTTAAATCGACCTCCACAAGTCCATTGTCCAGTAGGGCCTGACGCCAATTTTCCACCTTCATCTGCATTTCCAGGCGCCCTTTTTCAACCAGCATGGCGATTTCCCAGAAGCTGATCGCAGAGACAAATAATTCACTGGACTTCAAGGCCTCATCGGCAAGGGCCAGCGATTTGCTCCCCAGCTGGCGACTGCCCTGATCCAGCCAGACCAGGACATGAGTATCCAGGAGAATCATTGCGCGGCAGTCCATTCCTCCCCGGTAGGGGCAATCAAATCATCCTGGCTCCTGACTTTCCCTTTATGCAGTCCAAACAGTGACTCCGGTTTTTTACGGTACGGCACCAGGCGTGAAACGGGCTTGCCATTTTTTGTGATGATAATTTCCTCGCCCGATTCATTGACCAGATCCATCAGACTGAGGCATTTTGCTTTGAAAACCGATGCCTTTACGGTGCGCATGTCAAGCCTCTCGATTGAGTATAAAATGACCATGGTCATGATTATAGTCATATTGGCCAGGCCGTCAATTTTCGTCTGGAGTTTCATGGGCGGTCTCCGGTACAGGAACAGTTCATCGATGTGGTGTACCAGGGCATATCTGTTGAGCCGTGTTGGGGATACAACGTGGGTGAACCCCACTACTCTGTGCCGGACAAGCGTCCGTCTGATATGGTTTACAGGACTATGATTCAGGATGCTCCTTCCAGTCGTATCCTGGTAACCGGCGCGACAGGATTCGTCGGCAGGGCCATGTGCCGGTTGGCGCTGCAGCGTGACCTGCGGCCCGTCGGCTGTTGCCGCTCCCGCACCTGCATACCGGAAGATTTTTACCAGGGCATGGACTGGCGCGTCAGTGGGGATCTGGATGGCGTCCGTGACTGGTCTCCGTTGCTGGAAGGGATAGATGCCATCGTTCACCTGGCCGCGCGTGTGCACGTGATGCAGGAGCAGGAACGCGATCCGGCGGCGGCCTACCGGCGCACCAATGTCGAGGCCACACTGCGCCTGGCGCGGGCCGCGGTAGCGGCCGGGGTGCGGCGCTTTGTGTTCGTCAGCACCATCAAGGTACACGGGGAGTCCACTGGCAGGGACCCGTCAGGGGCCTGGCAAAGACTGGACGAGACATCGCCCGTGCAACCGGCCGAGC
>Ga0114931_10003518_pt1 | contig 19794 bp, 18 predicted proteins | sample 2SBtaG_FD_89579 | JGI IMG/M metagenome (GOLD analysis project Ga0114931, IMG submission 89579) | Deep subsurface microbial communities from Kolumbo volcano to uncover new lineages of life (NeLLi) - 2SBTROV14_V59a metaG | ecosystem: Environmental > Aquatic > Marine > Volcanic | place: Kolumbo...
CAGGTGCCGGCAAGGAGGAGCGTGAGGAAGAGGGCGGCCGCGATCATCCGCGCGCGAGGCCGTCCAGGGTTCCGATCCGCCTGCCGTCCGCCGCGTCGAAGAGATGAGTGCGATCCGGCTCGAGGCGCACGCCCAGCGCCTCGCCGGGACGCGCTGACGTACCGGGCGGGGCGCGGACGACCCAGCCCGCGGGAGGAGGCGTGCCCGCGTCGGCGCCGGAGGGGGCCGTGCCGGCGCCGGGCGACCCCGCGTCGGCGCCGGGGGGCGCGAGGTGGACGAGCACCTCGCTGCCGAGCGCCTCGATGCGGACGACGCGGGTCGTGAAGTGGCGCTCCGGAGCGTCCGGCGTGGTGAGCGTGAGGTCCTCGGGACGCACGCCGAGCGTCACGGCCGCGCCTGGCGCGCCTTCCCCGGTGCAGGCGCTGGCGTGCGGCGCGGCCAGCGTCAGCCCGGGGGCCGCGAACACCGCTTCGTCGCCGTCGCCGCGCAACGCGCCGTCCAGCATGTTGATGGACGGTGTGCCGATGAAGCGCGCGACGAAGAGGTTCGCCGGTTCGCGGTAGACCTCCATCGGCGGGCCGAGCTGCTGGATGACGCCGCCCCGCATCACCGCCACACGCTGTCCGAGTGACATGGCCTCCACCTGATCGTGCGTCACGAAGATCATCGTGGCGCCCAGGCTGCGATGCAGTCGGGCGATCTTGTCACGCATCTCCGCGCGGAGCCGGGCGTCGAGGTTCGAGAGCGGTTCGTCGAAGAGGAAGACGGAGGGCTCGCGCACGAGCGCGCGGCCCAGAGCGACGCGTTGCCGCTGCCCGCCGGAGAGCTGTCCCGGGCGGCGATCGAGCAGGCCTTCCAGGCCCAGGAGCCCGGCGGCCCAGCGCACGCGCCGCTCGATCTCGTCCTTCGGGGTGCGGCGCATGCGCAGGCCGAACGCGAGGTTGTCGCGTACGCGCATGTGGGGGTACAGCGCGTAGCTCTGAAAGACCATGGCGACGTCGCGCTCGGCCGGCTCAACGTCGTCGACGGGGCGCTCCCCGATGAAGATCCGTCCGCCGCTCGGTTCCTCGACACCCGCGATCATCCGCAGCACCGTACTCTTCCCGCAGCCGGAGGGGCCGACGAGCACGAGCAGCTCGCCGCGCTCGACCCGCAGGTCGAGGTCGCGCACCGCGGTCGTCGCGCCGAAGTCCTTGCGCAGACCCTCGAGCACGACGGATTTGGCCGCGCGACGGGCCGGCGCCGTGGTGGGCGTGCCACCGCTCGCGGCCGACGCTCCGGCCCCGGACCGCGGCGCGCGCCCTACCACGGCACCTCCACGGGCGCCCCGGGCTCCGCCGTCCAGGTGTCGCCCGCCATCTCGAGCGTTCCGTGCGACCGCCGGATCTCCACGCGGACCGGCCGGCCCCGCAACGTACCGGTCAGATCGACCCGGTCGAGCTCCATCGGCAGGGGGTGGAAGGTCACGCCGTCCGCAGTCGGCTCGAGGCCCGCCGCGCCCCGGACCAGGAGGTCGAGGACCCATGAGTGCTGATAGTCGTCGATGCCGCGGAAGAGGCTGGGACGTCCGGTGAACGGGTTGTAGTGCTCGTAGCAGTCGGGCCGCTGGAGGTCGCCGTCGCGGAACATCATGTGGACGAACTGCCGCAGGGTATGCGCCGCCAGCGTCCCAGCCTCCATCCTGCCCCGGTGCCACTGCCGCAGGAGCCCTTCGACGACGTGGCTGTTGGTCATCGGCCACACGCGGCCGTTCCACGGGCAGTTGTGCCGCTTTCCCTTCCACAGCCCTTCTGCGCTGAACAGGGGATCGTCCACACTGCTCGACGGTACGGGGAAGGGCGTGGCGAACTCGGCAGGGTTCCGGAGATGTCGCAGCATGCGCGCCACGTGATCATCCGTGAGCAGGTCGGTGAGGAGCGGGTAGAAGCAGACCGCCGCCTTGACCCCGGTGCGCCGCCCCGTGCGGCCGTCCACGTCGGAGAACATCCCTGTCCGGTCGTCCCACATGCGCGTGAGCAGCGCCTCGCCGGTCCGCGCCGCACCCTCCTCCCAGTGGGGCGCTTCGTCCGCACGCCCCAGCCTCCGCGCCAGGGCGGCCAACGCCCTCTTGAGCTGGTAGGCGTAGACTGTGACGTCGATGCCCTTGAGGCGCAGGCGCGGTTCCCACTCCGTGACGTCGGATGCGGGATCGACCGCGAGGTAACGGGACATGTACTCCTGGCCCGTCTCGTAGTGGTTGACCACGGTGATCATTCCGCTGCCCTCGGAATCACGCTCGCGGTCGAGCCACTCCGCGTATCGGCTGAGTCCGCGGTACGCCACGGCCAGGAAGTCGCGGTCGGGGTGGAGGGCGTCGACCGCGAGCACGGCGTCGCCCCAGTTGGCGTGGTAGAAGTCCTCGCCGGTGTGATGGTTGACGTAGATCCGGCCGGGCAACGATCCGTCGACGCGCTGGTTGGCCAGAAAGTTGAGGAGTGAACCCCGGGCGGTGGACGGGTCGGCGCACCAGCGCGTCTCGAGCATGTGGCACTGGGCGCTGTACGTGATCGGCAGGTGGAAGTACTCGATGCCCTCGGCGATCGCGGGATGAGCGATGTTGCCGCGTCCTCCGGCGATCCGGTTCAGGTGGAGCCCGTAGATGCGGTAGTCGAAGTAGTGCGCGAGGTGTGGATCGGAGCACTCGAAGCACGGATAGGACGCGAACATGTCCTGCCACAGCGCGGTGGCGGTGGCGGGGCGGGGAGAGGAAAACCGCTGCTGCGCGCCGGGCGCGATGTCGGGCACCACGGAGAGCACGAACGCGACGCCGTGGCGCACCGGCACGCCGCCGAGCGGCACGTCGAGCGCGAGGTGCACCCAGCCCGTCCCGGAGACGCCGGCCAGGGTGCCGAGGCCGGGAGCTTCCGCCTGTCCGCCACCCTCGCCGGGCGGCTTCGCCCAGCACTCACCGAACGGAGTGAGCGCCCACTCGGGCCGGGCAATGCCCTCCGAGCGAAGCGCGCCGCAGCGTACGCCGTCGGCCGTGAGGGCTGCCTGTTCGGAGGCGCGCGCGCCGGCGGCGTGGTGCCCGCGCGGCGGCAGAATCGCGGAGGTCAGGCGCATCCGGAGCGTGAGCCGGCCGCCCTTGCGGTCGGTGCTCGAAACGCGCCAGGCGACGGCGTGGCCGTCGCCCTCCACGTCGCGGACGTCCTCTCCGGGGGCCGCCGTGAAGGCCACGAGCGAGCGGTCGCGGAACGCGGGGTTGAGCCATCCCATCTCGACCTCGGTTCGCCACGCCGAGCAGAAGCGCCCGCCCGGAAGCACATAACGGAACTCGGTGAACTCGAGGCCTTCGTCCGACCTCCACCGCACACGGAGCCGGTCGGGTCGCCACTGCGACTCACCCCGGTGCAGTCGCGCCGCCGAGCCGTCTCCCGAGACGAGCGCTACGGTGAAGAGGGGGCCCACGGGGTAGTGGAACACGTGCGCGGTGTCCCAGAAGCCGGGATGGTCGAGCCACTCCGGAAACGGTGGAGCCCAGATCGATCCTTCGCCCGCCGAGAGGAACCACTTGTCCGGGCGCGCGAGCGCCTCGATCCGGCTCAGGGCGGCCGCCCGGGTCGGGTCGTCGAGACCACGCGGGGTCATCGCGTACCCCGGCCAAGGCCGTCGTAGAATAGAAGGAAACGCGCGTCACGAAGGGCGGGCCGGTCGCGCAGGCGCGCGACGAGCGGAGCCGCGGCGGCGCGGAAGCCCGCTTCATCGAGCACGGGCTCGCGAGGCGCGTCGCCGGGTTGACGGACGTCGAAGATCAGGTTGTCCGCGACGTGAAAGCCCGCAGGCACCGCGTGGCGCGCGATGGGACGCTGCGCACAGTACGGCTCGCCCGGGTCGTAGCGTGGATCCTGGCCGGTCCGCACGAAGATGTTGCCTTCGAGCGACCCGGGGTCGTCGGGTGCGGCTGTGGCGCCATCGACGATGACGCCGCACGCGCCCGTCCGGAACACCACGTTGTCCGCGATCTCGGCGACCGGATGGCCACCGCCGGCCGCCCAGTACGCGAGGCCCCACGTCAGGACGTCCTCGACCACGTTCTCCGTGACGCGGGCGCGGGCGTCGACGAAGACGCCGATGCCCTTCCAATACCGGGTGACGTGGTTGCCCTCGACGGTGGCCCGTGCGTTCCAGGTCAGTCCGATACCGACCCCGCGTCCTCCTCCCATCCTGCCGCCCGAGGCGCGGTCGACGCCGTCGATGAGATTGTCGCGGATGACGGCGTGCGCACCGCGGTACAGCGCGACGCCGTCCCACGAGTTCCGCACGATGCGGCAGCGTGTAAGTTCCAGACCGCCCTCCTCGCGCACGCCGACGCCCGCCACGCCGACGACCACCGTGTGCACGACGGCGGAATCGCCGAGGTTGTTCTCGACGGCGCAGTCAGAGAGCGCCACGTGTCCGCGGCGGATCACGACGCCGGCGTCCGTGGCCCGTCCGTCGGGATCGCGTTCGCCGTCCGTGACCGTCACGCCCGTGAGGACGCATCCGTCACACCCGTCGAAGAGGATGCCCTAGCCGGCGTGCGTGTGGATCCGGACCGAGTCCGCGCCGGCACCGCGTAACGTCACGCCTCGACCCTGGATGAGCAGCCCGCGGGTGGCGGGCACGTGCTCGCCCGGGTCGCGGCAATTCCCGCACGACGGGTCAGTGAAGTGTACCGGAGCAAGATCGTAGCGGCCGGGCGTCAGGCGCACCGTGACCGGCCCCCGGAGGGTGTCGAGCAACGACTGGAGCGGGTCTCCGGGGTGCACGACGACCTCGGTCGGCTGGGCGCTGAGGGCGCGCGGCGCCAGGACGAACGCGGCGGCGAGGCATCCGGGCAGGACGAGGATCCGTGACCGCCGACGAACCGTGGATCTCATGCGCGGCAAAGTACGCTCCGCGCGCGGCGGTTGCGAGCGCGCTCAGCCGTCCGCCAGACGCGCCGCGCGCGCCCAGACCGCATCGAACATCTCGCGCGTGAGTCTGCCCGTGAAGGTGTTCTGCTGGCTGGGGTGGTACGACGCGAGCAGGTGCAGACGTCCGCCCAGCTCGAGCTCGAGTCCGTGGGCGAAGCGCGGCCGGGGACGGGGCGGCGGTAGACCGCGCGCGGCGAGGATCCTGAGCGTCTGCGCGTACGAGAAGTTGCCGAGACACACGACGACGCGCAGCTCGGGGAGCAGGTCCAGCTCGCGCTCCAGGAAGGGGCGGCAGGCGTCGCGCTCGGCGGGGGTGGGCTTGTTGGCGGGTGGCGCGCACCGGACCACGGCGGTCACGTAGGCGCCGTGCAGCGCCAGCCCGTCGTCGCGGTGCGTCGACGCCGCATGATTGGCGAAGCCCGCCCGGTGGAGTGCGGCGTAGAGCCAGTCGCCCGAGCGGTCTCCGGTGAACATCCGGCCCGTGCGGTTCGCGCCGTGCGCGGCCGGCGCGAGGCCCACGATCAGGAGACGCGCCGCGGGATCGCCGAAGCCGGGGACCGGACGCCCCCAGTATGTCTCGCTCCGGTACGCGGCGCGCTTCTCGTCCGCGACCCGTTCGCGCCAAGCCACAAGGCGCGGACAGCGCCTGCACGCCGTGACCTCGCGTGCGAGCGCGGCGAGCTCCGGTGTCATCCGGCGCTCTGGCGCCACGCAGCCCACCAGAGGGTGCGCAGCATATCCGCGCCCGCTGCCAGGCGCGCCGCGGCGAAGTCCCGGGTCTCGGAGTGCGTGGGGCCAGCGGGGTCGAAGCCCACATCGCGCTCGAGCCGGTAGAGCGTGTCGACCTGATCGTGCGAGGCGCGGATGTAGGCGAGCACGGCGGCGCGGACGTCCGTCACGGCCGCGGGCCGCCCCGTGACGCGGGCCCGCACGTCGGCCTCGGTCACGTGCGCCTCCACGAAGTCGCGCTCGAAGCGGCCGTGGAACTTCCGGTCGGTTGTGTACCCCTCGGGGTTGGGCGCGCCGGCCGCCCACCCGTTGAAGTGGATCGTCGTGTGATGGGGATTCGCCGCGTCGGTCACGTAGTGGCCGAGGATGCCCGCGTCGTTGACGATGCGCGCCTCGATCCACTTCCGCTCGGAGGGGTCGGTCGCGCGCCGCCACCGGCTCCATCCGCTGACGAGACGCTGGTACACCTCGACGATGCGGAAGGGCAGGAAGCCCGCGTCGCGCTCGGGCCGCTCGACTCCGGCCCTGTAGAGCGCGCGGAGGTATGCGAAGCGGTCCGGCGCGGCGAGCGCGTCGGCCGGGACGTTCTCGAGGTCGATGTAATGGTCGTAGCTGAACGCGCGGTCCATCTCGCGGTAGGTGCGGCTGCGCCACCGGTCCGGTTCGGGGTCGAGGTAGACGAGCTGGTCGGCGGCCGCGGTGAAGAAGCCGGGCATGCCGAGCGGCAGGGCATCGACCGCCACGCGCGCAGCCATCTGGTGCCCGCGGAAACCCCACGGAAGGGGAGACGGTGCAACCGTCGCCGCGGCGGGTGCCGGTACGACGAGCAGGAGTGCGAACAATCCGGTGGGAAGCGTCATCGTCACCTGTCTCCGCGTCCGGCCAGGCCGCCCCGATCCACCTTGCCCAGGTGGGTGCGCGGCAGCTCCGGCAGGAAGGTCACGGTTCGTGGATACTTGTAGGGTTCCAGCCGGTCGCGGGCCCACGCCTGGAGCTCGGCGACGAGCGCGTCGTCGGCGCGCACGCCGTCTTCGAGTACCACGAACGCGGCCGGCTTGACCAGTCCCCGCGCGTCGCGCGCGCCGACCACGGCGACCTCGCGCACGGCGTCGTGGGCCAGCAGCACGTTCTCGAGCTCGGCGGGCGCCAGCCATTTGCCGCCGACCTTGAGCATGTCGTCCGCGCGGCCGTGGTAGCGGATGTACCCTGCGCGGTCCATGGAGATCATGTCCTGCGACACGTACCACGCGCCGCGGAAGGCTCGCAGCGTGTCCTCGCGCCGCTTCCAGTACCCTCGGGCGAGCGAATCTCCGCGGACCCGGAGCTGCCCCACCGAGCCGGGCGGCAGCGCGCGGCCGTCCTCGTCCGTGACGCGGACCTCGAAGCCGGGAACGGGGCGGCCGAGCGTTCCGGGCCGCACATCGTCGAGATGGTTCGAGATGAAGATGTGCCACATCTCGGCGGTGCCGAGACCGTCGAGCAGGGGAACGCCGAACGTCTCGATCCACCTGTGGTGCAGCTCCTCGGGCAGCGCTTCGCCCGCCGACGTGGCCAGGCGCAGGCACGAGAGGTCCTGCCGCGCGGCGCCGGGGTGCGCGAGCATGTGGTTGACCATCGTCGGCACGTTGACGAGCACCGTGGGGCGGAAGCGCGCGATGGCGTCGAAGAGCGCCTCGGCCGTGCAGCGCTCCGGGAAAAGCGCGGCGGTGGCGCCCACCGAGAAGGGAAAGAAGAGGTTCGATCCGGTGGCGTAGCCGAAGTAGAGCTTGGGCACCGACAGCGTGACGTCGGCGGGACCCATGCCGAGGATCCCCTTGCCGTACAGCTCGGTGGTGTTGGCGAACGAGCGATGGGTCTGGACGACCGCCTTGGGACGGCCCGTCGTGCCGCCGCTGAACAGGAAGATCGCCGGCGCGTCGGGGTGCGAGGGAAAGACGTCGATGTCGGGGGGATGTGGATCGACGGAATCGCGCAGCAGCAGGTCGCCCACGGCCACGATGTGCGCGGTGTCGCCGACCCCCGCTTCGTCGGCTACCGCGCGGGCCGCCGCGCGGAACGTGTCCGCGACCTCGTGGTCCGCGAGCACCGCGCGCGCGTCCGTGTACTCGATGAAGTAGCGCACCTGCTCCGCGGCGATGTGGGGGTTGACCATGACCACGACCGCGCCGAGGCGCAGAACGGCGAAGAGCGCAGCCACATAGCTGGGCCCGTCGGGCAGCGCGATGATCACGCGGTCACCCGGGCGCACGCCTTCCTCGCGCAGGATGAGCGCCACGCGCCCGGCGGTGCGATCGAGCGCGCCGTACGTGGTCTCACCGTCGCGCGTCAGCAGCGCCCTGCGCTCGGCCATCCCTTCCCGGATCCGGTCTCCGAGGAAGTAGTCGTAGATGTTGAACACGCTGGGCGGCTGGAAGCTCATGGGCGTCGCGGGCAGGAAGGTGGCCGTGCGTTCGGTGTCCGGCGCGGGGGCGTTTCCCCGGCCCGGATGGTGCGGAAGGATAGGGAGTCGCTAGAATAGCGGTCAATTCCTAGGAGTCTGGATGCCCGTACATCACCTGCCCGACATGACCTGGGAGGAGGTCCGCGCCCTGGACCGCACGCACGCCGTGGCGCTGCTGCCCGTGGGCGCGGTCGAGGCACACGGACCGCACCTGCCGGTCTCGACCGACGTGATCATCGCCGGGGCGATGGCGCGCGAAGGCGCCCGGCTGCTCGCCGCCGAGGGCGTCAGCTCGGTGATCCTGCCGCCCGTGTGGTACACGGCCGCGGGCTTCTCGGAGGACTTTCCCGGCACCGTCGGCGTGGCGGCCGCGACCGTGACCGCGCTGCTCTGCGACATCGCGCGCGCGCTCGCCCGCCAGGGCTTCACGACGCTGGCGGTCGCGAACGTCCACCTCGATCCCGCGCACCTCGAGTCGCTGCGCAGCGCCGGCGAGCGGATGCCGGACGCCGTGCGCTGGGTCTGTCCGGACCTTACGCGCCGCCGCGTGGCCGAGCGGTTGACCGAGGAGTTCCGCACCGGGGCGTGCCACGCGGGGCGCTTCGAGGGAAGCGTGGTGCTGGCCGAGCGTCCGGAGCTGGTGCGCACGGAGGTGGCCGCCACGCTGCCGCCCAACCCCGCGTCGCTCTCGAGGGCGATCCGCGCGGGTATGCGCACGTTCGAGGATGCGGGCGGGGCGCGTGCGTACTTCGGCTGGCCGGCCGAGGCGAGCGCCGAGGAGGGACGCGCGACGGCGGAGACGCTCGGCCGGATCCTCGCCGACGCGGTGCTCGAGGCGCTCGCGGACGGGCGCGAGCGGGAGGGGCCCGGATGACGCTCGAGGGGCGGTGCGCCGTGGTGACCGGTGCGGGACGGGGCATCGGCGCCACCGTCGCGGAGGCGCTGGCCGGCGCGGGGGCCCGCGTCTGCCTGGCGGCACGCACGCTCGCCGAGATCGAGGACGTCGCGGCCCGCCTGCGCTCCGCCGGCGCGGAGGCGTGGGCGCTCGGGTGCGACGTGACCGACGAAGGCGAGGTCGAGGCGCTGGCCCGGGGCGCCGTGGACGCCATGGGACGGGTGGACATCCTGGTGAACAACGCCGGCGTCGCGTCGGCCGCCCCGCTCGCGCGCGTGACGCTCGAGGAGTGGCGCCGCGTCATGGCGGTCAACGCGACCGGCTCCTTTCTCTGTACGCGTGCGTTTCTCGGCGCGATGGTGGAGCGGGGGTGGGGACGGGTCGTCAACGTAGCGTCCGTGGCGGGGCTGACGGCCGGGCGCTACATCGCGGCGTACGCGGCCTCCAAGCACGCGCTGCTCGGCCTGACGCGCGCGGTGGCGGCCGAGGTGGCCGGCACCGGCGTCACGGTCAACGCGGTGTGTCCCGGCTACGTGGACACCCCGATGACGCGCGAGACCGTCGCGCGTATCGTGGCGCGCACCGGCCGGAGCGAGGACGAGGCGCTGGCCTCGGTCATGGACCACGCCTTTCAGACGCGGCTCATCCGCCCCGAGGAGGTCGCGCACGCCGTCCTCGCGCTGGCGGCCGACGAGGCGAGCGGGATCAACGGCGACGCGTGGGTCGTCGACGGCGGGGCGCTCAAGCGATGACGTACGACGCGATCAATCCCCCGGAGCTCGGGCGGCCGAGTGGGTGGACGAACGGCATACTCGCCCCCGCAGGGGGACGCATCCTCTTCGTCGCCGGACAGGACGCCGCCGAGCCGGGGGGCGGCGTGACGACCAACGACTTCGTCGAACAGTTTCGCATCGCCCTGAATAAGGCGGTGATGGTCGTGCGCGCGGCGGGCGGAGGCGCGGAGGATATCGGGCGGTTGACGATCTTCGTGGGCGACATGGATTGCTACCGCGCTTCGCTCCAGGAGCTGGGCAGCGTGTACCGCTCGGTCATGGGGCGGCACTACCCCGCGATGGCGCTCGTCGAGGTCAATCGGCTGGTGGACCGCCGCGCGATGGTGGAGATCGAGGCGACCGCCGTGCTGCCGCCCACGACGGCGGAGCCGCCACCGACAGGAGAGGCGGATCCGGCGCAGGGCACGCGTGCTGGCGCTCAACCGAAGGAGGACGCGTGATCGAACCCGAGTCGTTCCTGTACGCGCTCGACGAGGAGAGCGGCGTCGCGACGCTGACGCTCAACCGGCCGGAGCGGATGAACGCGCTGACGTTCCAGAGCTACGACGAGCTGCGGCGAACCTTCTACGCGCTCGACCGCGAGGACGGCGTGCGGGCGGTGGTGCTGACCGGCACGGGCCGGGGGTTCTGCACGGGCGGCGACGTGGAGGACATCATCGGTGCGCTGTTCGAGCGCGACTACCGGGGGTTGCTGGAGTTCACGCGGATGACGTGCGACCTGGTGCTCTCGATCCGCCGGTGCCGCCGGCCCGTGATCGCGGCGCTCAACGGGACGGTGGCCGGGGCCGGCGCGGTCATTGCCACGGCGTGCGACCTGCGCATTGCGGCCGAGTCGGCCCGGATCGCGTACCTGTTTACGCGGGTCGGCCTGTCGGGCGCCGACATGGGCTCGGCGTGGATGCTCCCACGGATCGTGGGGCTCGCGCGCGCCACGGAGCTGCTCATGACCGGCGACTTCATCACGGCCGAGGCTGCGCTGGCGATGGGGCTGTACAACCGGGTCGTGCCCGACGGCGAGGCGCTCGCGGAGGCCACGGCGCTTGCGGAGCGGCTGGCGAAGGGACCCTCATTCGCCCTGGAGATCACCAAGGACGCGCTGAACCGCGAAGCTTCCATGGATCTGGCCGGCGCGCTCGAAGCCGAGGCGCAGATCCAGGCGTCGCTGATGCTGCACCCCGACTTCCGGGAAGCGTACGAGGCGTTCGTGCAGAAGCGCGCCCCGGAGTTTCTGTGAGCGCGGCGCGCCGTGTCTGATCCGCACGCCGTGCGGGCGTTTCTGGAGCCCGGCCACATGGAGTGGGCCGCCGAGGTGGGGGCGGTGGCCGCCCGGGAGCTGGCCCCGCGGCCCGAGCCGGCGTCCGATGCCGAGGCGCGCGTCGAGGCGCGCGCGCTGCTCGAGCTGATGGGGGGTGCCGGCCTCTTCGCCCCGATCGGGGCGAGGGACCTGCGTGCGTGCTGCCTGGCCCGGGAGGCGATCGCCGCGGCCTCTCCGCTGGCCGATGCGGTGTGGGCGCTCCAGGGACTGGGGATCACCCCCTTCCTGCTGGCCGGCGACGAAGGGCTGCGGGCGCGCTGGGTGGGCGACGCGCTCGCGGGCCGCGTGATGACCGCCTTCGCCATGACGGAGCCCGAGGCGGGCTCGGACGTGGCGTCGATGCGCACGCGGGCGGTGCGCGACGGCGCCGACTACGTGCTCGACGGCGGCAAGTGGCTGATCTCGAACGCGGGTATCGCGGACGTCTACGTGGTCTTCGCCTCGACCGATCCGGGGGCCGGGAGCCGGGGGATCTCGTGCTTCGCGGTGCCCGCCGACGCGTCCGGACTCCACTTCGTGGCGCCGCAGGTCATGAGTGCGCCGCATCCGCTGGGTGAGATCGCCTTCGAGGCGTGCAGGGTACCCGCCATGCAACGGCTCGGCGCGGAGGGGCAGGGCTTCCGCCTCGGGATGGCCACGCTCGACCAGCTACGCCCCACGGTGGGGGCGGCCGCGTGCGGGATGGCCGAGCGCGCGCTCCGCGAGGCGCTGACGCACGCCGCCGGCCGCGAGCAGTTCGGCCGGCCGTTGTCCGACTTCCAGATCATCCGGCAGAAGCTCGGCCGCATGGCCATCGATCTCGAGGCGGCGCGCATGCTGGTCTATCGCGCGGCGTACGAGAAGGATCTCGGCGCGGAGCGTATCACCACGGAGGCGGCGATGGCCAAGGCGTTCGCCACGGAGGCGGCGCAGCGGATCATCGACGAGGCGGTCCAGATCGTTGGGGGGCGCGGCGTGCTCGCGGATCACCCGGTCGAGCGCCTGTACCGGAGCATCCGGGCGCTGCGCATCTACGAGGGCACGACCGAGATCCAGTACCTCATCGTCGCCGCCCGAATGATCGCAGACGCCACGCGCGACGAGGAGGCGGAGCCATGAGGATCGTCGGACTTCGGAAGGTGCGGCCGTGAAGATCGCGATCGTCGGCGGCGGGCCCGCGGGGCTGTATTTCGCGATCCTGATGAAGCGCCGGGACCCCGCGCACGAGGTGGTCGTGACCGAGCGCAATCGGCCCGACGACACGTTCGGGTTCGGCGTGGTGTTCAGCGACGCGACGATCGCCGAGGTGGAGAGCGCCGACGAGGAGACGTACCGGGCGATCACCGAGCACTTCGTGCACTGGGACGACATCGACATCCACTACCGCGGGCAGGTCATCCGCTCGACCGGCCACGGCTTCAGCGGGATGAGCCGCCGCTCGCTCCTCGACGTGCTGCAGCGCGAGGCGGCGGCGCTCGGCGTCGACGTGCGCTACGAGACCGAGGTGGCGGATCTCCGGGGCTTCGCGGACGCCGACCTCGTCGTGGGCGCCGACGGCGTGAACAGCACGGTGCGCCGCCTGCTGGAGGATCGGTTCGGGCCGAGCGTAGACTTCCGGCCCAACCGCTTCGTCTGGCTGGGGACCACGCGGCCGTTTCCGGCGTTCACGTTTTACTTCCGTGAGAACGAGCACGGGCTGTGGCGCGTGCATGCCTACCAGTACGAGCCGGGCCACTCGACGTTCATCGTCGAATGCACGGAGCGGACGTGGCGGAGCGCCGGGATGGACCGCGCCGACGAAGAGGAGACGGTCGCGTACTGCGAGGCGCTCTTCGGCGAGGAGCTGGAGGGGCATCGGCTGATCCGCAACCGCTCGGTGTGGCGGAGCTTTCCGACGGTACGGTGCGCGCGGTGGTGGACGGACAACGTGGCGCTCATGGGCGATGCGGTGCACACGGCGCACTTCTCGGTGGGCTCGGGCACCCGTATGGCCATGCTCGACGCGATCGCGCTGTGCGACGCGCTCGCGGCGTCGCCGCACTCGCCGACCGAGGGCCTTCAGGCGTACGAGAACGCGCGCCGCCCCCAGGTCGAGTCGCTGCAGCGCGCAGCGCAGGCGAGCCTCGAGTGGTTCGAGGCCACCGAGCGGTACATGGACCTCGCTCCGCTCCAGTTCGCATTCACGTTGATCACGCGAAGCCTGCGCATCACGCACGAGGACCTGCGCGTCCGCGACCCCGCGTTTCTCGCGCACGTCGATGCCTGGGTGGCCGAGCATGCCGCCGAGCAGACGGGGCGCGCGGTGCCGCGCGAGCCGCCGCCTCCGCCCATGTTCACGCCGTTCAAGCTGCGCGACCTGGTTCTGAGCAACCGGGTGGCGGTCTCGCCGATGTGCCAGTACACGGCCGTCGACGGCACGGTGGGCGACTGGCACCTGCAGCACCTGGGCAGCCGCGCGGTGGGCGGCGCGGGGCTCATCTTCGCCGAGATGACCGACGTGTGCGCCGATGGCCGCATCTCGCCGGCGTGCGCGGGGCTCTACAAGCCCGAGCACGTGGGTGCCTGGAAGCGCATCGTGGACTTCGTGCACGAGTGGAGCGACGCGAAGATCGCCGTCCAGCTCGGCCACGCTGGCCGCAAAGGAGCGACGAAGAAGCTGTGGGAAGGAGACAGCGAGCCGCTGGACGACGGAGGCTGGGAGATCGTGTCGGCCTCGCCGATCCCGTACTTCCCGGGGCGCAGCCGGACGCCGAAGGAGATGACGCGCGCCGACATGGACCAGGCGGTGGCGGATTACGTGCGGGCCGCGGAGTACGCGCTGGAAGCCGGCTTCGACCTGCTCGAGGTCCACATGGCGCACGGCTACCTGCTCGCGTCGTTCATCTCGCCGCTGACGAACGAGCGGACCGACGGTTACGGGGGCAGCCTGGAGAACCGGATGCGTTTTCCGCTCGAGGTCTTCGACGCGGTCCGCGCGGTGTGGCCCGACGAACGGCCGATGAGCGTGCGGGTGAGCGCGGTCGACTGGGCGCCCGGCGGCATGCGGCCGGAAGACGCCGTGGAAGTGGCTCGGATGCTGCGCGCGCACGATTGCGACATCGTGGACGTGTCGGCCGGACAGACCGTGCCGTTCCAGGAGCCGGTCTACGGCCGGCTGTTCCAGACGCCGTTTGCGGACCGCATCCGCCACGACGTCGGCGTGGCGACGATGGCAGTGGGCAACATCTCGTCGTACATGGACGTCAACACGATCATCGCCGCGGGACGCGCCGACCTGTGCCTGCTGGCCCGCGCGCACCTGTTCGATCCGTACTGGACGCGCCACGCCGCGTACATGCTGGGCCACGATCTGCGGTGGCCTCCGCAGTACGCGTCGGTGCAGCAGTACACGCCGCGCTTCGCGTTCCACTTCGGGGGGGAGGGCCCATGAAGGAAGCCGTGACGTACGGGGCGTACCTGCGTCTGGACGACCTGCTCTCGCTGCAGCAACCACGCGAGGAGATGGAGCACGACGAGATGCTCTTCATCGTCATCCACCAGGTCTACGAGCTGTGGTTCAAGGAGATCCTGCACGAGATCGACCACTGCCGGGCCCTGCTGGACAGCGACGACGCGCACCGCGCGCAGCATACGCTGAAGCGGATCCTGACGATCATGAAGGTGCTCGTGGCGCAGCTCGACATCCTCGAGACGATGACGCCCACCGAGTTCCTGACGTTCCGCGAGCGGCTCGAGAGCGCCAGCGGCTTCCAGTCCGATCAGTTCCGGGCGCTCGAGTTCACGCTGGGCGTCAAACGGCCCGGCGCGCTCGAACGCTTTCCGGAGGGTAGCCGCGCACGCGCGTCACTCGAGCGCCGCTACGCCGAGCCCACGCTGTGGGACGCGTTTTTGCACTATCTGTCGCGGAAGGGTTATGCGATTCCCGGGGAACAGATCGCGCGCGACGTGACCGCGCGCATCGAGCCCTCGCCCGAGCTCCAGGCGGTGCTCGTGAACGTCTACCGGAACAGCGCGCGCGACTCGGCGCTGTGCGAGCGGCTGGTCGACCTGGATGAGGGCGTCCAGGAGTGGCGCTACCGCCACGTGAAGATGGTCGAGCGCACGATCGGCTCGAAGCCGGGGACCGGTGGATCGGCCGGATCGGCCTACCTGAAGACGACGCTCAACCAGCCCGTCTTCCCGGATCTGTGGGAGATCAGGACGCAGCTATGACGCGCGCGGGCGACGAGCCGGTCCGCTCGGCCCGCAGCGGCGGGGCGTCCCGGGGCGTGACGCTGGAGGAGCTGGGCCGGACGCCCAACGCGCTGGCTCCGCACTACGCGCACTTCCGGATGTCCGAGCGCCTGCTGCTCACCGGCCACTCTCACCAGGCGTGGCCCGATGTCGGGCTCGAGGCGCAGCGCCGCGCGTGGCTCGACGCCGCCGAATACGTCGATGAGAAGTGGGACCGCGTGTTCGAGAAGTGGAACCGGGTGTGCGCAGGCTTCGCCGAGATGCTCGGCGATGCGGAGGGCGACGTGACGCTGGGCGCCAACACGCACGAGCTGATCGTGCGTTTCCTGTCCGCGCTGCCGCTGGCCGAACGCCGTCGCATCGTGACGACCGACGCGGAGTTCCACTCGATCCGCCGGCAGCTCGACCGCCTGGCCGAGGAGGGAGTGGAGGTCGTCAAGGTGCCGGGCTATCCGGCGGATCGGGCGGCCGCCCGGGCGGCCGAAGCGGTCGACGGACGCACCGCGTGCGTGATGATCTCGGCGGTGTTCTTCGAGCGGGGTCACATCGTGCCGGGGCTTTCGCGGGTGGCCGAGGCGTGCCGCCTCCACGGCGCCGCGCTGCTCGTCGATGCGTACCACGCACTCGGCGTGGTGCCGTTCCGGCTGAGCGAGCAGGGGCTCGAGGACGCGTTCGTGGTGGGGGGCGGCTACAAGTACCTGCAACTGGGCGAGGGCAACTGCTTCCTGCGGACGCCCCCGGGGTGCGCGATGCGGCCGGTCGTGACCGGGTGGTTCAGCGAGTTCGCCGAGCTGGCCGGCGGCCACGGCCCGGGCGAGGTGCGCTACGGCGAGGGCCCCGCGCGCTTCGCCGGCTCGACGTTCGACGGCACGTCGCAGTACCGCGCCGCGGCGGTCATGGATTTCTTCCGGGCCCGGGGCCTGACCGCGGATCTCCTGCGTGAGGTGAGCCTGCATCAGGTGGGCGTGCTCGCTGACGCGTTCGACCATCTCGATCTGGATCCCGCGGTGGTGCGGCGCGTCGCGTCGGTGCCGCCCGAGGGGCGGGGCGGCTTTCTGGCGCTCCGCTCGCCCGACGCGGGCCGGCTGTCGCGGGGGCTACGCGCGCGCGGCGTGCGCACCGACTTCCGCGGAGCGTTTCTGCGCTTCGGGCCCGCGCCCTACCTGAGCGACGCGCAGCTCCGCGACGCTATGGCCGCGCTGGCTGAGGTTGTGAACGCTCCAGCGGCTCGGTAACGGCGGCGGGCTCGAGGCGGACTGCGTCATCCACGCGGATCTCGCCGCCCTCGAGGACCACTGCGTAGACCCCACCGTTCCAGTGCGGGTCGAGCGCGGCGGTCAGGCCGGGGCACTGCTCGTCCATCCGGTAGCACGGGCGCGTCTCGCCGCGGATGAGCAGGCGCACGTCTCCGACGCGCAGGACGCGCCCGCGCGTGCCCTCGAGCCGGACGCCGCCGAGCATTAGGTTGGCCCGCCGCATGACGGGGCGCGCGTCGGGCAGCTCGCGGGCGATCCGCTCGAAGACCTCCCGCTCGATGACGGTGACCTGACGCTTTCCTCCCTGGTTGGCGTTGCCGACGATCCCGCGGTCGGCGACGAGCGTAGCCGACGACGCGGCATCCATCGGACCGAGATGGGCGCGCTTGATCCAGATCGCTTCGAGGGTGCCGCTCATGGGGCTCCTGGCTGTGGGGGTGGTGGGTCGTGGGGCAGCGCGGCCGTCAGGACCTCCGCGCCGTCTTCCGTGATCACGATGTCGTCCTCGACGAACACCGAGATGCCGAAGTCGTGGTTGTAGTACCACGGCTCGACCGTGATCACCATGCCCGGCGCCAGCGGTTCGTCGAGGAGCGCGGGATCGCCCGCGTTCATGCCGATGTGATGACCGAAGTAGATCGGCGCCTGCATGTAGCGTTCCTCGTCGTCGGGGATCGCCCGGTAGGCGACGTCGCGGAGACGGGCCAGCGTCACGCCGGGGCGCACGGCGGCGATGATCGCGTCAGAGACCGCGGAGATCATCTGAAGCTTCGCGCGCTGCTGGGGACTCAGCGTTCCGGACACCGGAAACGTGCGGCCCACATCGCTCACGTACCCGTCGATCTCGCATCCCACGTCGAGGATGACCAGCTCCCCGGCGCGCAGCGTCCGATTCCGTCGGTCGTAGTGCGCGGCCAGGATGCGCCACGGCCACAGGCTGTTGGGGCCCGACTTGATGATCGGGGTGAACGGCATCCGCTGCGCACCGCCCCTGCGGCATGCCGCCTCGAAGATCCCCTGCAACGTGCGTTCGTCGACGCCCGGGCGCACCGCCGCGGCGGTTGTGCGGATGGCATCAAGCGTGACCGCCGCGGTCCGGCGCAGCGCGGCGATCTCGCGCGGGGTCTTACGCATCCGGAGGTGCGCCACGAGCGCGAAGGCGTTGCGCACGTCGAGCGAGGGCGCGTGCCGCCTCAGGTACAGGACGAAGGTATGCGCCGGAGAGATCTCACCGCCGAGCGGGGGGTCCACCGGCCCGACCGCACCCGTCCGCCCGATGTCCACGCGGACAGTGCGGCGCGCCGCGGCCCACGTCTTCAGCGCCTGAGGAAAGCGCGCGACGTCTTCGGTGTGCGCGATGCCGGTGCTGCGGACGAAGTCCGGGTCATCCCCCAGAGGCCGTCCGGGAAAGTCGTTGGGCCGACCGGGATTCTCGAAGCGGGGATCACGCCGGGGAAGGAAGAGCGTTGCCTCGCCGCTGCCCGAGTCGAGCGCCAGCACCGAGCCCGGCACCTCGAGCCCCGTGAAGTACCAGAAATCCTCGAGCTGGCGGAAGGTGTCACCGCCGGTGTGGCCGTCCGACGAGGGCAGCAACAGAACGCCGCCTCCCGCGTCGCGGAGCATCTCGAGCATGCGGGCGCGGCGTTGCGCATACTCCTCGGGCGGAAAGATGGGCCGCGCCCAATCGGCGTAGTGCTGCTCGGGCGTCTGGGCGACGGTCGGCGAGGGGGTGACGAGGGGAGTGAAGGCGAGGATCGCGGCCGCCTGGAGCGCGGCGAGACATCGATCCCCGGGCCCGCGGGGGATGGGGATGCGACGTCGGGTCATGGGGCTCCGGGGTTCGCGGGCGCGCACAGTCCCCTTCACACTAATCGGGCGGTGGACGGAAGGGAACGTTACGTTGCAAATACGCACGTACCCGAAGCGAAGGAGATCCGGTTGCCCGTGAGGATGCACGTCGAGCTGGTCTACGATCCGGGATGTCCCAACGTCGCCCGCGCCCGCGAGGTTCTGGCCACGGCGCTGCGGGCCAACGGCGTGCCCGCGGTGTGGGCGGAGTGGAGGACGGACGACCCGGCGCTGCCCAAGTACGCCGAGGGACTCGGCTCGCCCACGATCCTCGTGAACGGCAATGACGTGGCGCCCGGACCGCATCCGTGGGCGCCCCGCGAGGCGGCCGACGCCCCGCGGGCGCGCGTCTACGTGGACGAGCGGGGGCGGCGCACCGGGGTGCCGCCCACGAGCCAGGTGACCGCCGCGGTGCTCAGGGCGCTCAGCCCGGACGTGGGGTAGGCTCCGCCGAACCGGTCTTTCCCTTGACCCAGCGGTCGTACCACTTGAGGTAACGTTCGTAGCGGTCCTTCTGGTACGCGGGCACGCGGATGCCGTGACCCTGTCCCGGGTAGACGATCAGCTCGGTCGGCACCCCCCGCCGGCGCAGCGCCTGGTAGAGCTGCTCGCCGTTCTGGATCGGCACGTTCCAGTCCTTCTCGCCGCCCATGATCAGCGTCGGGGTCGTGATCCGCTCCACCTTGTTGAAGGGGCTGATCCGCTCCCACTTTCGCCGGTTGTGGTCCTCCCACGGAAGGCCCAGCTCCTGCTCCCACGCGAGCTGGTAGTGGTCGTGGCCGTAGTTGGCGATGTAGAGGACCTCGCTGGCGCCGGTGATTGCGGCTTTGAAGCGGTCGGTCCGCACGATCACGTGGTCGGTGAGGATCCCCCCGTACGACCACCCGCCGACGCCCAGCCGGTCCGGATCGGCCCAGCCCTGCGCGATCGCGTAATCCACGCCCGCCATCACGTCGTCATAGTCCTTGTTGCCCCAGTCAGCGAAGATCGCCTGCGAGAACGCCTGCCCGTAGCCGGACGAGCCGCGCGGGTTGACGCGCACGACCACGTAGCCGTGGGCCGCGAAGAGCTGGGTCTCGAAGGAGAACGTCTGGCGGAACTGCGAGACGGGTCCCCCGTGGATGCGCAGCAGCGTGGGGTAGCGCCGGCCCTCCTCGAAGTCGGGCGGAAAGGTGACGAACCCCTCGATCTCGGTACCGTCGCGGCTGCGGAAGTGGACGTCGCGGGTCTCGCCGATGCGCACGGACGAGAGGAAGTCGTCGTTGTGGTGCGTCACGCGTCGGAGCGTGGCCCGGCCCGTGACGCCCGCGCCCGCCGCCGGGTGCGCGCCCGCGGCTTCGTCGACGCCCTCGACCACGAAGATCTCCGCCG
>Ga0114931_10003519_pt1 | contig 19794 bp, 16 predicted proteins | sample 2SBtaG_FD_89579 | JGI IMG/M metagenome (GOLD analysis project Ga0114931, IMG submission 89579) | Deep subsurface microbial communities from Kolumbo volcano to uncover new lineages of life (NeLLi) - 2SBTROV14_V59a metaG | ecosystem: Environmental > Aquatic > Marine > Volcanic | place: Kolumbo...
ACAGAAAATTGCTCCTGCATTTTCTGCATACCGTCCATCCATGGACATAACAGAAAATTGCTCCTGCATTTTCTGCATACCGTCCATCCTTGGACATAATTAACTATTCCGCGTCGTTGCGCCTTGCCCTGCACCACCGCAAACGCACACTTTACCCTGTCCAACTGAGGATTCTAGGATGACGATTGCAAACAAGCGGGCGGGCTACTGGTCGGGTTGGCTGTTGCTGTTCTGTTGCTGCCTCCCGGCGTACGGCCTCGCGGACCGGCTCGTAACCCCGCCCGAGCCCTGGCGTGGGCAGCTGCAGGCCATCCCCGAAGCCGACCTGTCGGGAGCGGAGCCCTATGCCCGGACCGCCATCAGGAAACAGCGTCAGCAGGTGGACGGCCTGTTGGCCAAGGGCGATACTCAGCAGCAGACCCTGGCCGAGGCCTATGGTCGCCTGGGGGCCCTCTACCAAGTCCACGGCCTGCCCGGCGCCGCCCAAGGCTGCTATGAAAACGCCATGGCGCTCGATCCCAAGGCGTTTCGTTGGTTCTACTATGCGGGCTATCTCGCCGCCCGCTCGGGACGCCACCGAGAGGCCATCCGGCTCTACCAGGCGGCCCGGGAGCTGCGCCCGCACTACCCGGCGCTGCCCCTGCGCCTGGCGGAGTCCCTGTTGGAGCTGGGCCGGCTCGACCAGGCGGAACAGGCCCTGCAGCCCCTCACCGAGCGCGCCGGGGTGCGCGCCCAGGCCCTCTACGACTTGGCGCAGATCGATCTGCTGCGCCACCGCTACGAGCAGGCGGCGACTCATCTGCAAGAGGTGCTGCGGCTCGACCCCCAGGCCGATCGCACCTACTATCCCCTGGCCCGCGCCCTGCGCACCCTGGGCCGAAACGAACAGGCACGGACCGCCTTGGCGAAGAGGGGCAAACGCAAGCCCCAAATCGACGACCCGATGATTCACGATCTGGAGGGACTGAATCAGGGGGCAAGGCGGCGCTTCGCCAAGGGCCTGGAGGCCACTCGCAAGCAGGAATTCGCCGCCGCCGCCAAGGCCTTCGGCGAGGGCCTGGAGATCGAACCGCAGAATATCCACGCCCGCATCAGCTACGCCCGGGCGCTGTTTCTCAGCGACCAGCCCAAACGCGCCGCCGAAGAGCTGGAACGAGTCCTGAAGCAGGCGCCGAAGCAAGGTCTGGCCCTGTTTCTCAGCGCCATCCTGCTGGAGCGCGACGGCCGGCTCCAGCAGGCCGAACAGCGCTACCGCCAACTCCTGCGGCAGGAGCCCGACCACTGTGGCGCCCACTACTGCCTGGCCAACCGCCTCTACCTCGACGGACGCTACCGGGAGGCCGCCGAGCACTACCAGGCCGCCCTCGCGGCCAACCCCGACATCCCCCCTGCCCGGCTCTACGAGCTGCTGGCCATGAAGCGCAGCGGCCTGAGCGACCGCGAGATCGAGCCCCGCCTGCAACGACTGGTGCGACGATATCCGGACGATCTCCTGCTGCGCTACACCCTGGCGAGGCTGCTGCTGTTGAGTGACGATCCAAAGGTGAGGGACGAAGAGAAGGCCCGGCAGCTGGCCAATGCACTGGTTCAGGAGGCGTTCACCCCTCCCCATGTGGAGCTGCAGGCCCGGATCGCCGCCGCCCTGGGGCATTTTCAACAGGCTGTAGAGCTGCAGGAACAGCTCCTGCCCGCCCTGCAATGGCTGGGGGGCGAGTATCTCGACCAAGCCAGGGCCGCCCTGGCGGCCTACCGCCAACGGCAGCTCCCCTCCGGAGATTGGGATGCCGAGACCCTCCTGATACATCCACCCAGCACCGACGCGCAGCTGCTGTTCCGGGAGTATCCTGCACCCGCGCCCTTCTAACCCGAGATAGGATAAGGCGGGTCTGATGTGAAAAAAAACGGCGGCCGGCGCCGCCGTTTTTTCGATCAGGTTGTGACTATTTGCTGGTCGTGGAGGGTGCCTTGGGCTGCACCACCGCCGGCGCTACCGGGTAACCCCATCCACCGTAGGGATAGCCCCAGCCGCCATAGTAGGGATAGCCTCCCCAGCCACCATAGTAGGGGTAGCCTCCCCAGCCGCCGTAGTAGGGGTAGCCCCAGCCACCATAGGGATAGCCATAAGGACCACCATACCAGGGGCCACCACCCCAGGGACCGTAATAGTCATGCCCCCAACCATTGCCCCACCAGGCCTGCGTGCTGGTGGCCGCCAACGCCAGAGTCACTGCCAGAACGGAACCCGTCAAGACCCTCATCAGTTTTTTCATTGTTCAATCCTCTTCGATGAATACCTGAAATACGCTCTTCACCCGGCGCGTGCCGGGCTGTTTTTATTATAGATCCGGACTATGGGTTTTCTAGTCGGCCTACTCCCAATGCCATTGACTCAAGGGCTGGTGGTGGTCTAGGTCAGGAATGTCGCTGGCAGGGATGCCGCCGTCAAGCCCCCAGGGAAGGGTTCACGATGTTCCCTGATATAGGCTACCGCCAGCCCAACCCACGCTCGGCATTGGAAATGCGCTTAAGTTAATGGCATTGGGCCTACTCCATGAGGAGCGGTCGGGACTCAATACCAGAGCGAGAGATAGGCCCGCCAGACATTGGCGTCGAAACTGTAGAGCGGCTCCTCCCCGGCCGGTGCATCGACGGTCAGGTTACGGAAGTTGTCGTAGTCGAAACGCATATAGTCGTAGGAGAGGTTGAGACTGCCGTGATCGATGAAGCTCCAGCCACTCCTGGCGAACTCATAACTGATGGCCAGGCCCAGGGTCTGGCTGTGGAAACGGCTCAGCTCCTTGTCCCGGGCACGGAAGTTGGTCTCACCCGCCCGGGCGAACAGGTCGCTGTAGAAATCAGCCTCATTCTGGGTGTAGTAACGGTATTTTATGTCGAACAACCAGGCCTGCAGGAATGGTTGGGTGTAACCGATCTGCGCATTCTGGGCGCGGATGCCCCAGGTGTCGTTGAAGTAGCGATACTCCCCACTCAAGGCGGCTCGGTAGGGCAGGTAGTAGCGCAGCTTGAAGGACAGGGCATTGCTGGTGCGGGTACGGGGGTAGACCTCCGGCTCGGTGAGAAACCCCCCACTGCCGTCCCGATAACGCACCGAGCGGTAGGGGTTGTTGAGAAAACCCTCCTCGGTGATGGTCTCCCAGTTGATCCCCAGCAAGGCATTCTTGGTAAGGACCTGGGACAACCCCAGTCGGTAGTTCTGGCGCTGGGTCGACTCGCTGAAATCGGGATCGCCGTTCTTGCCCACCTGATCGTCCCCCAGAGAGTAGCCCAGGGTGACGGTGGTCAGGTCGCCAAACATATCCTGACTGATGCTGAAGCTGGTGGTATCCGCCGAATAATCGCTCTCCTCACTGTTGATATAGGAGAGGTTCATGAGGGTGTTGTTGCGCAGATAGTCCACCGCCAGGCTCTTCTGTCTGCGCTCCTCGGTATAGGGGCTGGCGCTGGTCACCACGTCGATGGAGGCGCTGGAGACATTGTCCACATAGTAGTTCCCAGTTAGCGATACGCTGTCGCCGATCGATTTCCTCACCAGGATCGAGGGACCGTCGATGGTCACGCCGCCCCCCTCGTAGCGATGATAGAGGGTATCGGCGCGGTCCTCGGGCAGCACCGCCGCGAAGGTCGACAGGCCGAGCAGGCTCAACCCGAGAAACAGCAGACGCAGCATGGGCGCTCGGTCAGTTACAACCACAGCCACCCCCGCCGGCGCCCTCTGCTCCCCGCGCCGCCTCCCGGGACTCATAGACATGATCGATATAGGCGCTGCCGACCGGATCCCGGTCGAAACTCATGATCGGGTCGGCCAGGTGGGCCCGCTCGTAGGGCTTGACCCAGGGCTCGATACAGCCGCCCAGCAGCAGGCAGAGCCCAGCCAGGGGGAGAATGAATTTAGTCATGGCGTTCGACCTATTTATCACTAAGAAGGCCCGGCCGATGACCGGGTATGCCCTGTGGTTGTACCCTCGCCTGCCCCTCTATTCCCGTATCAGGGCACGGACCTGACGCTGATACTCGTCCTCGTAGCCGGACTGATAGCCCTTGTGCATGAAGCGCAGCTTACCGTCCCGGTCCACCAGGAAGGTGCTGGGCATGGCACTGACCTTGTAGAGCCGGCTCACCTGGTTGCGGTTGTCAAAGAGGATGGGGAAGCTCACCGGCAGATCCTTCAGGAGCTTCTTCGCGGCCTGACTGTCCTCCTCCACATTCACTCCCAGGATGGTGAAACCCATGGGTTTGTAGCGCTTGTAGAGCTGGTCGAGCAGCGGCATCTCCTGACGACAGGGGCCACACCAGGAGGCCCAAAAGTTGATCATCACCACCTCGCCACGCAGTTCGCTGAGCTTAAGATTCTCACCGCTGAGGCTCTTGAGAGTGAAATCGGGCGCCATGGCTTTGCCGCCAGCCGCCCAAGGCGAGGTACTCCAGGCGAGGGTCAGCAACAGCAGCAGAAGGCGAAATTTATGACTGGGGACAATCGGTTGAAACATCGTCTGGCTCCTTGTGTGAATGAGTCTTCTCAGAAAAACACGGTCAAGCCCGTGTGCAGCTCGAAGTTATGGGTGGTCTTGTTCTTGCCGAGGAGATCGGAATTAAACATATGGTCCCGTGCATCCAGATGCAGGGCCAGCCAATCGGTGAGCAGAAGACGGTAGCCGGCACCCGCGTTCACGGTGAACTCGTCGTTGCCGGCGAAGTGGGTGCTGCCGACTCCACCGATCACATAGAACTGGCTGTTGAAGGCGTGGCGCCCGCCAATAAAGACCTCTCCTGGTAGCAGGTTGTAACCCACCGACAGGTTGTAGTAGGTGAAACGGCGATCGTTGTCCGGCAGCAGCTGGATATTACCGCTCAGGGTCTCGAAACTGGTCTCCCCTGCCTTGCTGTCGCCCAGGGCGATCTCCATGAACAGCCCCTCGGTGACGTGATAGGCGAGGCGTGCCCCATACACCGCGTTGGTGCCGAAGTCTTCGATACTGAGCAGCCCGGCGAACAGCCCGACCTCGAAGTCTTCCTCGTCGATCGCCACCGGTTCGATCTTGCGCCGCGCGATCTCCGGCTGGATCACCGGCTCCATGCGCAGACCGTCATCCAGGGTCTGTTCCGCCATCACCGTCAGGGACAGGAGCGAGCCAAACACCAGGCCGCTGGTCAGAAGAAGGCGCCGATACCAATTTTCCACTGATCGAACTCCTCGTTGTCGTTACGGCTGGTGAATACCGTGTAGTGGCTGAACTCACCACGCAGAAAGAACCGCCGGGTCAGATAGACCCGCAGGCCCAGCCCGGCGTGGGCGGTGGTATCCGTGCGGTCTTCGGTACGCACCAGGGTGGCATTGGGGCTGGTGAAGATGACCCCTGTACCCAGTGTGAAGAAGGGCGAGTAACGCCACTCCGGAAAAGGGTGGGCGAGCAGATTCACGTCTGCCAGATATTCGCTGGAGAAGTTGCCCAGGGCCTGGGAAACGCCCAACTCCGCCGACAGATTGGGGGTGAAGGCGAAGCCACCATAGAGATTGAGCAGGTCGGCCCCCTCCATCCTGCCCCCCATGAACCCCATCTCCCAGCGCCGCCCGCTGAAGCTGTCGAGGTTGAAGGTCTGGATCGCCAGGGGCTGGCCATCCTCACCCCGGGTCTGGCGCATCTGCCCGACCCCGACCCAACCCTCGTGGCCCCGTTCGGTCCTGACCTTGAACCAGTCGGTGCGGCGCTTGAGCACCCTTACCCATTCGCCCCGCTCGGCCACCTGATCGATAGGGTAGCCCACGCCCGGCCCGGTATGCAGTTCGATGTAGGGCGCCGTAACCTGAACCCTGGGCCCATCCCCCCCCGCGAACAGGAGGCTCGGCAACAGGCCGATCAACAACAGCAGGCTTCTCAAGGGTCAGTTTACCGGTACGTCAAATGGGTTATTGTAATACTGGGCGCCGATGTCGAGCCACTCGCCGATCAGTTTCTTTTCTGCGTCGGTCAGATAACCCTCATGACTGCCTCCCGTGTCGAACTTGCTGAGGAAGTAGCCGCTGTTGGGGTTGCCCCGGGCCGAACCCGCTCGCATCGGTGGCCCGGGTGAGACCTGCACGGGCACCAGGACGGGGATCGGTATGGGGTTGCCGTTGGCGTCGAGTAGCGGGTTGCCGTTGGCGTCCAGTTGAAACACCGGATTGCCCTGGGCATCGGTCTCGAACAGTGGGTTGCCCTGGGCATCCGTGGCCTGCACCAGCTGGTCCACCAGCTCGGTGACATCCCCGTCTCCATCCTGGTCGTTCACGTCCACGATCTGCACATTGTCTGGGAACAGCAGCTCGCGGTAGGCCTTGAAGTGGGCCGGTTCATCGGTAGAAGGGCCGTCAGTGAGGTCGAGCTGGCCGGCCGGTACCCTGGGCATACCAGCCGCATCGGTATCGGTGTGGCAGCCGGTGCAGGTGACATCCGTATCCACGCCATTTACCAGGACGGTACGCGGCAGCGCCCACAGGGGGTGGATGTGCTGCTCGTAGTGGATGATGGCGCGGCAAAGTCCGTTCCACTGATTGAGACAGTTGCTGCTGCTGACCGGTGCCGGGGTGCTCAGATCGGTATAGAGGGCACTCACCCCGTTGCTGTCGGCCAAGTCGAGGGAGGGGACCCGGCCATTGGCATAGGCGACCTTGGCCATGCTCTCTCCGGCAAGGGCCGGGGGTGGCGCGGCGTCCAGCCGGCCATGGGGGAGATTGCTCGCCGGATCGTGGCAGCCGTGACACTCCACCACCTCGCCCGGCCGAAACTGCAGGGCATAGGGATGGGGCTGACCGATGCGCCGGCCGTCGGCATCCAGCACGCTGAACAACAGGGGCACGTTCGCCGGCACCCGCACCCGCACCGAGCCGTCTGCCTCGATGGGCGCATAACCCACCACCTCGCGCATGCCGAAGGCACGGGTGCGGCCATAGGCGGTGTTGGGAACTCTGAGTACGTCCCTGGAGGGAATCGTGATCTGTTTCAGGATGCGCAGAAACCTCGCCGGGCGCTGGTCGGCCGTGGCAGAGGCCAGGTTCTGGATACTGGTGGGGTTGCCGTTGCTGTCGCTGGCCGCATCGGCCCCATCCAGGTCGTAGACGCTCTGGATATGCAGCACCCCGACACCGTCCTGCACCAGTTGCGCATCCAGATCATCCCCGGCCACCCGGTCGGGGATGACCACCGGCAGGTCCCGCGCCTGCACCGCCACCAGATCGGTATAGACGGTCCCCTCCTCTGGGGTCACGATGGGCAGCTGGGTACCCTCACGGGAGTCGTAGATGAAGATCCCGTAGAGCGGCGGGGCCTCCTGGGCATTGGGGTCCGCCAGGCGTGCCGCGGTGCAAGGCACGATGGCGCCATTTTCCATCAGGCGGCACTGGCTCCAGCTCACCAGCAGGCGCCCACTGCCGTCACGCAGGGGGAAGACGCTGCTGAAGCGTCCCCCGGCCGAGGGTCCGCTGGCGGTCGAGACATCGAGCACCGTGGCCGGGGTCTGGGCCGGCCCGCTCAACCCCTGGTTGGCCCAGGTCGGCTGGTCGTTTTCGACGTAGTCCGCCACATCGATGAGGCTCAGATCCCCTCCGGCGAAGCTACCCGTCGGGGGCATCAACTGCACCAGCAGCCGGCCATCGGCCAGTTGCTGGGGACGCATGAACTCCACCTGGCTGCCATTGCTGCCGGTGGCATGGCTGTGTACGCCGTACAGGAGCTGCAGGCCGGTGCCGTCTGGATTCATGCGGTAGAGGCTGATGGCGTTGCGCCCATCCGCGTCGTCCCAGCGGGAGTAGACGATCTGGCCGTTGTTCAATATCGAGGGGGCGAAGTCGTGACTGCGGTTGAAGGAGATCTGCTGAATCTCCTGGGTCGCCGGATCGATGACATGCAGCACCATGGCGGCCTCGTTCACGCTCGGCTCCATGGCGGCATAACCGTCTTTGCCCTCGTCCACCAAGCGCGCCCGGGCCTGGCGCTGACGGCTGGAGCTGAAGACGATGCGCCCCTCGACCCCCGGCAGATAGACGGGAAAACGGTCCTGACCCGCCTCGGCGGTGATATCGCCGGTGATGACCCGGTGCAGGTCGTTCTTGGCAATGTCATATTCCCAGATGTTCCAGGTGGGCTGGTCCTCCGGCTGGGCCCCATCGATCATAGGCAGATGCAGGGAGAAGAGCAGCTTGGTGCCATCATAGGAGACCGAAACGTCACGCACGTCGCCCTGGCCTCCGGTCACTGCCCCGGTGATATTGCGTTCCGCCGCGCTGGGCGAGGCCCGGTCACGCAGGTAGAGGTCCCCCCCGGCCTCGAATACCTGGGTGACACGGATATCCTGATTGACCAGTTGCGTCTGACCATTCACATCCTGGGTGGGCAGGGGGCGCTTGATATAGGCGATGGGGTGATCGACCACCACCGGATCTGGCTTCTGGCTGCCACCACCGGTACCGCCACAACCCACCAGCGACAGGCTGGCCAGCCCTGTCAGGACAAACAGTGATCTCTTCAGCAGTGGAGTCAGACTCATGGTTTGATTTCTTCTGTTGAGCTGCAGGCAAGGTCCCCGAAGCACCTCTGGGGGCGTTGCAGACCGGCTCAAAAGGCCTGTTTACGCCAGGTAAACCCCGCCTCTGCCGATTCTTGCCCTGCCTCAGCGTACCTCAGGTAACCCTGCAGGCGCCTCTACCAGGGGCAATATCTCGCCGAGCATGGGACGCCGAACGGGGAAAAATTTGGTCCCAGCATAGCCCATTCGGGGGCGAGACTTGACACCCTGACGGGTGAAAAATCCTGTTTAGTGCGCGAGTTCACAACAATAGAGAACAAGTTTCACGCAAATCGCCTTCATTATTGGCAAAACCACTCCAGATTGGACAATACTATGCTGACCCCCGTGTAACACAACAACGAAACAATCCACATCAGGATAGAGACTAGCGACTATGTCAGCCCCCATCGAAAACCACCGCCGGCGCGCCCGCTGGTTCCCCCACCTGGCCCTGGGCCTGCCCCTGTTGCTCGCCATTCCCCAGCTGGCGGATGCGTCGGCCAGGGACCAGGCCAAGCGGATTCACGACCGCCTGGCCGGCGTCCCGCCCACCGCCGCGGTGCTCGACGCCATGCAGGACGCCATCGAGAATGGCGGCGGCAAGCGCGCGGCCGCCCTGATCGCCATGGACAACCCCAACTTCTACAACGTCACCCTGAAGAACTGGGCCACCCCCTGGACCAACGAGGAACAGACCGTATTCGCCCCGCTGAACGACTACAGCGCCACGGTCATCGGCATGGTACGCGACGACGTACCTTTCAACCAGCTGCTGTCGGCGGACATCCTCTATATCTACGGAGGGAACGACAGCCGCATTCCGCCCTACTCCAACAGCAACAACGACCAGTACGAGGCGATGGACCGGCTCGGCATCGACCTCAAGGCCGACCTGCGTCGGGTCACCCAGTCGTCGGTTACCGGCCTGCCCGCCAGCGCCACTGCCGGTATCATCACCACCCGCGCCGCCGCCCGGGCCTTCTTCATCGACGGCACCAACCGGGCCATGTACCGATTCACCATGCTCAACCACCTCTGTATCGATCTGCAGGAGATGAAGGACCCCAGCCGTCCCAGCGACCGCATCCGCCAGGACGTATCGCGCAGTCCCGGGGGCGACAGCCGGCTGTTCTTCAACAACTGCTCCGGCTGTCACACCGGCATGGACCCACTGGCCCAGGCCTATGCCTACTACGGCTACGACTACCCGGAGGGTGACGAGGAGGCAGGTCAAATGGTCTACACCCCGGGCCAGGTGCAACCCAAGTACCTGATCAACAGCACCGTCTTTCCCGATGGCTTCGTCACCCAGAACGATCACTGGGACAACTACTGGCGAGAAGGACCCAATTCACTGCTCGGCTGGGACCCGAACCTGCCCGGTTCCGGGGATGGCGCCAAGAGCATGGGCCAAGAGCTGGCCAACAGCCAGGCCTTCGCCGAGTGCCAGGTCAAGAAGGTATTCAAGGCGGTCTGTTTTCGTCCGCCGAGCAATGACGCGGACCGTAGCCAGGTCTCCAGCATGGCCAACAACTTCAAGTCCAGCAACTATAACCTCAAGGGCGTGTTCGCGGATGCCGCCGCCTACTGCGCGGGCAACTAAAAGGGGAAAAAAGCAGATGTCACATCAGATTCTTTTTGCTCGGGCCTGGCATGGGCGCATCGCACGCAGTCTGCTCCTGGGGCTGCTGACCCTGGGGCTGCAGGCCTGTCAGGATGGGGTCACCACCGTCACCAACCCGGCCCCGATAAACACCACCCAGGGCAACAACTACTCGGGCCCCGTGCCCGCCAGCAAGGACGTGCAGAAGTTCAAGACCCAGCTGTGGGACAACCTGCGTGACCCCGCCACCGCCAACTGCGGGAAATGCCACTATGCCGGCGGCCAGGGGGCCCCCTACTTCGTCCGCGGTGACGACGTCAACCTGGCCTACTCCACCACTCTGCCCCTGGTGGACCGCAATGAACCGAAAAACTCCCGTCTGGTCACCAAGGTGGGCGGCGGGCACAACTGCTGGGTGGCCCAGAACTATGTCTGCGCCGAGACCCTCAAGCGCTGGATAGAAGGCTGGGTCGGCAGCGGCAGCGGCAGCGGTCGACAGATCGCGCTCGAGCCACCGACACGGGTCGCCGACCCGGGGGCGAGCAAGAACTTCCCCCCTGACAGCAGCCTGTTCGGCTCCTCCGGGGTCTACGGGCTGGTGTCGGCACACTGTTCCAAGTGCCACCAGGAGATGGCCGCCACCCCTCAGTCCCCCTACTTCGCCAGCAGCGATATCGACGTGGCCTACAATGCCGTCAAGGCCAAGATCGATCTGGACAACCCGGTCAACTCCCGCCTGGTGCAACGTCTCAAGGAGCAGCACAACTGCTGGGACGACTGCACCAGCAACGCCGCGGAGATGGAGGGCGCCATCACCGCCATGTCCGGCGCCATCACCCCCACGGCGGTAGACCCCAACCTGGTCTATAGCAAGGCCCTGCGGCTCGGCGACGGCACCGTGGCCAGCGGCGGCAGCCGCTACGAATCCAACTTGATCGCCCTCTATGAGTTCAAATCGGGCAGCGGCAACACCGCCTTCGACACCAGCGGTGTCAGCCCGGCCCTGAATCTGACCCTCTCTGGCGACGTGGGCTGGGTCAGCGGCTGGGGCATAGAGATCCGCGACGGCATGGCCAAGGGCACCACCGCCGCCAGCAAGAAGCTCTCGGATCTCATCAAGAAGACCGGTGAGTACTCCATCGAGGCCTGGGTGATCCCAGCGAATGTCACCCAGGAGGGCCCGGCGCGCATCGTCAGCTACTCGGCCGGCAACAATGCCCGCAACTTCACCCTGGGCCAGACCCAGTACAACTACGACTTCCTGCAGCGTTCCAGCGAGACCGATGGCAACGGCCAGCCGGCCCTCTCCACCGCCGATGCGGACGAACGCCTGCAGGCCACCCTGCAGCATGTAGTGGTGACCTACGATCCGGTCACTGGCCGCCACATCTACGTCAACGGCGAGGACACCGGCGACATTGATCCCACCCCGCCCGGCGACCTCAACGACTGGGACGACAGTTTCGCCCTGGTGCTGGGCAACGAGACCTCCAGGGACCAGTTGTGGAAGGGCAAGATCCGCCTGCTGGCGATCCACAACCAGGCCCTGACTCCCGCCCAGGTCAAGCAGAACTTCGACGCAGGGGTGGGCGAAAAGTTCTTCCTGCTATTCGGTGTCAGCGACCTGATCGGCCTGGCCGACAGCTACATCGTCTTCGAGGTCAGCCAGTTCGATGAATACAGCTATCTGTTCCGCAAACCCAGGTTTATCAGCCTCGACCCGACGGTGACCCCTGGCAATATCCCCTTGGAGGGCATGCGCATCGGCATCAACGGCAAGGAAGCGGTGGCCGGTCAGGCCTACAGCCGCCTGGTCACCCGCCTGAACGACACCGACTACACCCTGGACGGTCAGCTGCTCTCGCAACTCGGCACCGTCATCCCGCTGGAGAAGGGGGTGGAGAGTGACGAGTTCTTTCTCACCTTCGACCGCCTCGGCAGCCACCTGGACGCCACCACAGATACCACCAGCTTCAGTCCGCAGCCCCCAGAGGACCTGCCTCCGGCGCCCGATATCGGCCTGCGGACCTTCGAGGAGATCGATGCCAGCATGTCGGTGATGACCGGTGTACCACGCACCAACGCCGCGGTACAGGCCACCTTCGATACCATCAAGCAGCAGCTGCCCTCGTCGGAGAACATCAATGGTTTCCTGTCCGCCCACCAGGTGGGCGTCTCGCAGCTGGCGATCGAGTACTGCAGTGAACTGGTGGACGACGACGGCCTGCGCACCGGCTTCTTTCCCGGCTTCGACTTCACGGCCAGCTATACCAGCGCCTTCGACAGCACCAGCAAACGCAACCAGATCATCGATCCACTACTGACCCGCTTCATCGGCAGCGGCCTGGATGGCTCCCAGCCCGATCCGGCCTTCGTGCGCGCTGAGCTGAACAACCTGTTGGACAGGCTGGGTGTCTGCACCACCAATTGCAGCGGCAGGACCCCCAAGATGGTCAAGGCCGCCTGCGCCGCCGTGTTGGGCAGTGCCGTGACCCTGGTGCAGTGACAGATAGACTACAAAATCGGAATACCCATCATGCGTAAAAAATCCAAACATCTCGCACCCGACGCCCCCCTGCTGCATGCGGATCATCCGCGCCCGGTCAACCGGCGCGACTTCATCCGCCAGGGCATGCTGACGGGACTGGGCCTGGTCACCGGCCCCACTCTGTTCGGCCTGTTCGCCAACCCAAGGGAGGCCCAGGCCGCCCTCTCCGCCGATCTGGAAGCACTCAAGGGCCCTTGCAACATCGCCTCCCTGGGCGCCGGCAAAGTCCCCTTCATCTGCTTCGATCTGGCCGGCGGGGCCAACATGGCCAACTCCAACGTGCTGGCGGGTGGCCAGGGGGGGCAACTCGACTTCCTCAGCACCGCCGGTTACAACAAGATGGGCCTGCCCGGCGACATGCTGCCCTCACAGATCGACCCGACCGACAACCTGAGCTACGCGGATACCCAACTCGGCTTGGCCTTCCACAAGGACAGCGCCTTTCTGCGCGGCATCCTTGAGAAGACCTCGGTGGCGGCCCGCGCCAATATCAACGGGGTGGTGATCCCGGCGCGCTCCGACAACGACACCGCCAACAACCCCCACAACCCCATGTACGGCATCCACCGGGTCGGTGCAGACGGTGAACTGCTGACCCTGATCGGCTCGCGTAACTCCGACTCCGGCGGCAACTCCATGGCCCCGGCGGACCAGATCGACCCGTCCGTGCGCCCCACCAAGGTGGACCGGCCGAGCGATGTCACTGGCCTGGTGGATACCGGCAAGCTGGTGGGCCTGCTGGCGCGGGAGGACGCAGTGGCGGTCATGGAATCGATCGAGCGTATCAGCCACGATAAGATGCAGCGGCTCACCACCGACAGCATCGTGCAGGACCTGGTGCGCTGCGGTTACGTCAAGAGCGCCGACCTGGTGGACCGCTATGGAGACCCGGCCTCGCTGGACGTGACCCTGGACACCGATATCGTCGGTACCGGCGGTATCTTCGAGACAGATTTCAGCGACCGGGAGTTTCAGAAGACCGCCTCGGTCATGAAGATGGTCATCAACGGCTATGCCGGGGCCGGCACCATCACCATGGGGGGCTACGACTACCACACCGGTGACCGCTCCACCGGCGAGTTGCGCGACCTGCGGGCCGGCCGCTGCATGGGGGCCTGCCTGGAATATGCCCACCGCCTGGGAAAACCCTTGATGCTCTATGTCTTCAGTGACGGCTCCCTGTTCAGCAACGGCACCGTCGACAACTCCGTCGATGGCCGCGGCAAAGGGGTGTGGACCGGCGACAACTCCTCCACCGCCGCCTCCTTCTTCCTGGTCTACAACCCCAGCGGGCAACCCGCCCTGGTGAGCCCGACCCAGCAGCAGATCGGCTATTTCACCGCCGATGGTTCAGTGAAGACCGACGCCACCCCGGCCGCCAACAACGTCAACCTGCTGGTGCAGACAGTGGTGCTCAACTACATGGCGCTCAACAACGAGGCCGGACGTTTCACCGATCCCGGGGTCTTTCCCGACCACGACCTGGGCCCCAACCTGGACAAGTGGATCGCCTTCAACCCGATCATTTAGCATCGGCGGCAAGGGGCGGTTTGTGTGTGGCGGGGTTCGTCCCTCACCACACCCTGCCCATGCCTATTCGGATTCCAGCGACAGTTCATCGACGATGTCGGTGGTCTGACTGAACGAGTTCCAGCGCGCCTTCACCAGCAGGCTCGGCTGGGTATTCAACTTTGTCTGGAAGGCGGACTGGGAGATTGAGGTTCCATCCGTATCCTGATAACGAGTGGTCCCATCCGCGGTAATTGCCACTCCGAGCAGATCCATGGTGAGGGTGGCGCCCGCCAGGCTGATGTTCTTCGGTTGTGCCTGAAGGATGGCGCGGGTCTTGGCAGGGTCGGTACGATCCAGCTTGCCGGCGACCAACTTACCGCTGTCGTCGAGAAAACCCCGCATCTCGAGCTTGTCCCCCACCTTCAGGTCGGCAAAGCCAAAGGGGCCGGAAGTGGAGGCCGTCTCGTCCTTCATCTGGGTCAAGTTGTTGACCTGGATGGTCACCTGGCTGCCCAGCACCTGCAGGGTCTTGGCGACGCTGTCGATCGCATCGATCTTGGCCTCGATATCGATGCCGTTGTCCGCCTCGATCCCGACCTTGACCGCCTTGAGCAGTTTTTCCCCCACATTGAGCGGGTCGTTCACCACATTGCCCTCGACCTCCACCTCGACGCCAACCGCCAGGGGTATGGCGGTATTGCCCTCGAAGGTCGCGCTGCTTGCGTCCACCGGGATACCGTTGACGGTGAACCTGTCGCCCGTGGGGTCGTCGATCGACTCGATGAAGCCCTCCAGTTCCATGACCTCACCGCTCAACTCGGGTTTTATCCCCGGGCCGATGGAATCGGCCGTGAGCGTCCGGGTGGTCGGATCATAATTGCTGCTCTTACCCTTGACCCGCACCACATCACCAATCAACAGGGACGTCTGACTGGTGTGCTGGACGGTGAGATTGGCGATCTTGAAGGAACTGGCCGTCAGCGGAGGGGCCACCACCCCGGTCACCTTGAAGTCGGTGGCGGTGGTCGGGCTCTTCCCCACGTAGCTGGCGACGAGATTGTCGTTGGCGTCGCGAATGCCGCTGACGTCCACCAGGTCCCCGTTTTTCAGGGCATTTGTGGCTGTCGCATCGAGCACTACATTGTCGAAGACCGTCAGGGGGTCGGTGCGGACCGTCTGACCGAGCACCTCGAAGGTGCCGGCCACCGGCTTCAGGTTCTCCACCGGACCCCGCACCGTCTCTTCATACTCCAGCTGGGTCGCGGTCCCCGTATTGGTATTGGTGTTCAAGTCGCCCGTGACACGCACCACGTAGCCCACCTTGAGGTCCGCAAAGGTCTTGCTCGTATCGCCGTCGATGCTGATGATCGCCGTATCGGTATTGAATTTGGTGCCATTGACCGTGGCGCTGCCGAGCAGCAGGATCGGTCCGAAGCTGATACCGGTGCCGCCGATGCCGCCACTGGCGATCAGGCCGATGACGCCACCACCTCCGCAGCTGATCAGTAGCGCCGCCAGACAGCCCAGGAGGAACGGGTTGATCTTGCGTCGCATGCTATTTCCCCTTGCGGCCAGGCTTTTTCCCGGCCTTTGTCTGTTTTCCATCATCTAATTTTTCCTCCAGCTGGTAGATACCCAGGCCGAGGCGGGCGCGCCCCGTACCATCCAGCCCTGGATCGTTGTCCTTGTCCCGCTCCGCCAGCCAGGCGTCCAGCTGTTCCAGCACCCCCTGGCCCAGGCGGGCGGCGAGCCGCTGAAAGCCCTGTACATGCTCCAGGGGAACATTGTCGTACATGACCTTGCGCTGGAAGAGGGCCTCCTGGGGTGGATGTGTCAAATTATGGTCTATGGTTTGAATCAAGTCTCGGGTATCCGTACCCAGAACCTGGAATTTGTCCATATCGCTGCCACTGGTCACATAACCCCGGGCGGTCAGGCGCAGCTCACCGTGGATGGTCTTCTCGATGGCGTTGACCCGCAGCAGCTCGTCCGCCACCGCCCGGGTGGGCATATCGCCACTGTAGCGTTTCACCAGCTCGGCAAAACTGTGCTCGGCTCCTTCGTAAGGTAGCACATCCGGGTCGCCCTTGCGGTCGTGGAAGGCCTCGTCCCGCAGCCAGCCGGAGATGACCCGGGCCGCCCGGTTGTAGTGTTCGTCGATACCCGACTCGGCGATCGGGGGCAGGGCCTTGATACGCGCCACCTCCTTGCGGTTGAGCCCGGTCAAGACCGAGACCCGGGAGGCGGACTGCTTGCGCCCATCCACCTTGAACTCCTTCTCCGCCACCTCGACGTAGGCACGCCGTGCCAGCTCGGTGAAGGTGCCACAGGAGATACCCTGGCGCAACAGAATCCTGATAAGGGGCTTCAAGAGCCGCATGACCGCTTCCAGGATGACTGTCGAATGGCTACTCATATATCCTCTATCTTGTAGACGCCCTAAAGGGCGGCCCCCCTAATAGGGCCGCCCGACGTTGTGCCTATTTGCCAACCAAACTCATGGTCTATTCGTCTTCGATCTCCAGTTCCTTGGCAATATCACTGGTGGAGGTGAAGTTGTCCCAGCGGGCCTTCACCGAGGTCAGACCATCGGTGACCAGGGCGAAGAAGGCAGTCGCTCCGATATTGGCCTGGCCATTGTGCTCGTGAAACTCCGTGGTCGCGTCGAAGTGCACGGTCACACCCAGGATCTTGACCGTATTGTTGACCAGGTCGGCACTGCTTTCCGGTCCACGCAGGAAGGTCTTGTTGTCGTTCGAGGTCTTGACTTCACTGGCGATGAACTTGCCATTGGCCCCCTCGAAACCCTTGATCTCGACCACAGCACCCTGTGCCGGCACTGTTAAAGTAGCGGGTATGGTTACCTCAACGCTGCCCAGCAGTGTGACGGTATTCCCGTTGACGACGTCGATGGCGCCCTGGACCCGCAGGCTGTTGTCCTCGAACTTGATCTTGCTCGCCACCAGGTTGCCATTGGCGTCGATTCGGCCTTCCACCTCGACCTCCGCACCTACCAGGATATTGCCGCTGGTGCCGAACAGGAAGTTGCTGAAACCGGCGGGGATGGTGACGGTCAGATCGCCCATCTGGAAGGTGTTGGGCAGACCGCTGGTATCGGTCACCAGGGTCTCGATCTCGATCTTCTGATTGGGTGCCGCCAGATCACGCGGTCCTACCTGGGGCTCGACCTTGCTGGCACTCAGGAAGAATGAATTCGCGCTATAGCCCTTGGCGTCGTCCTTGACCTCCACCAACTGGCCGTCGGTGGGCTGGCCACCCGGCAGATCCGTGGTATCGGCGCCGCTGAAGTCGACGGTCAGTCCATTGATACTGAACTGCTGGCCATTGATATTGCTGACCTTGCCGATAACGCTGTAACGCTTGACACCCGCCGGGGTCTTGCACTCGATCAGACGCGCCAGGATGTCCCCGTTGGGCTGGGAAAAACCGAACACCTCAAGTACCTCGTTGCCGGTCAGGGGGCTGGGGCAACTGTTGTCCACGATAGTCTGGGCGTCCTGCACCACGTTCTGACCCATCACTACCAGGGGTGAGACGCTGTCGATCGGGCCCTTGACGTTCTCGTCGACCTTGATCCGGGTGGCCAGGCCGTTTTTCTCGTCGATGACCGCAATCTGGCCCACCTTTAGGTCGTTCTGATTCAGCCTTCTGGTGCCATCCGGGGTTCTCGAATCGTCACCGATCTGCACCTCGGTGTTGTTGTCGGTGAGCAACCGCCGGTTGTTGACATGTACGCTGCCGAAGCCGGTGATTTTGCCAGCAACGATACCGCCGCTGCCGCCGCTGGAAAGACCTCCTCCACCACCGCCTCCCCCACAACCGGCAAAGACCAGCGGGGCCAGAGTCACAATCCAAAGTAGCATTTTTTTCATAGTATCCTCTCATCCTCGATTTAGTCGTCATTACTGGGCTGGCCTGGCGATAGCTGCCTCGACCAGGCCGGCCATAAAATGGGATTTATTTCCCATCCTCATGACTGAGGATATACGCAATGAAGCATTTGTCAAGAAAAAAACGATTCCCCATGGGGCGACGGCCGGTCGTGACTTTTCCCCACCCAAAGGCCGGTTGATCAATCCCGGCTTTTGGTCTAACGGTTAGGATTACCCACCCAAGAGAGAAGGAGTCTAAGAATGAGAAGAGTGAACCAGCGGTTTTTCAGCGGCTTGTGCGCCCTGCTCCTAGGCCTTGCGGCCAGTACCGGCGTATCGGCACGACCCTACGGCTATGGCGGCTACGGCCCTCCACCTCCACCCCCGGGTTATCAACGGCCTGCCTGGGCCTATGGGCCTGGTTACCGATACCACCAGCGGGTGCGAGCGGCACCATCACCCCGTGCCGAGCCCCCCGACACCAGTGGGCCCAGCGAGGAAAGGGTGACCATTCAGGCACCAGCGGACGGCGCCACCCTCAGCCGCCGCCAGGCCGTGGTATTGGAGTACCAGGCGGAACTGGGTCAGCGAGATCACCACTTGCACGTCATGCTCGATGGCCGCCGGGTGGCGATGATCCATAATCCCAAGGGGGCATATAACCTGGGGCATCTGCGACCTGGCAGACACACCCTGACCCTGAAGGTCGTCGACCGCTCCCACCGGCCCACGGGCGTCGAGGCGTCGATCAGCGTCCAGGTGCAGTGAGGCGCAGCCTCTCTCCCTCCCGAGGGAGGGAGGCCGTTTGCAGCTTCATGGCGGGGAGCCTGTAGGGAGGGCTTGCGAGAACTGCTGCTGGGATGCACCGTTTATGCGCCTCACCGTATCCTGCCTTTGTTCCAGCCCCCGGGGCAGGCCCTTCAATCGTGCAGGTTGACCACCGGAACCTCCCAGATACCCACCCCCTGGCGACGCGCTATGCGTTCGAGTACGTGGTATTCGAAGGGGGCGTCGGGCCGGGCCACCGCCCAACCCTGACGCAGCAGGTAGGCCGCCAGGTCCTCACCATCGGAGAAGCTGCTGACCCCCACCTGGCAGATGGCATTGATGCTGCGGTCCTCGTTGCGGGACTGTTCCTCGCAATGCACAAAGCCCTGGATCTTGAATTTGAGCGCCAGGGCGGCCCGCTGGCCACACTAAGATCAATGGGTTCAGACTCGATTGATCTTAGAAGATGCCTTAAAAAGCCGCAAACATCCCACCCATGTCCTGTAGTTGCGGGGCTTGCTGTTCCTATCGCCCAATCATCTCTGGTTGCAAATCCCGCCGTTTATGCACCACAGCCAGCACGAAAATATCAGGTTCCTTGATCTCATAAAGCACTAAGGGGGACGGATCAGCCCTTTCAAGGTGGCTCTAATCTCCTGAAAATACAGGCGAGAACGCCTCTAGTAGATGATTAAACCGCGAATAACGGCCAGCTCACATAACGACTAATCCATTCGAAAAATAGAATTTCTATATTTTTCTAAGTACTACCACCTTGAAAGGGATGGGGAACGGATCTATTGACTCATCTGTAAACATGTTGATGACTCAAGGATTACTAGGGCATAATGTGACATCTGGTTTTATTGTTACAAATAGTGGGTTCGTGGTAATTGATGCGGGAGGAA
>Ga0114931_10003520_pt1 | contig 19793 bp, 20 predicted proteins | sample 2SBtaG_FD_89579 | JGI IMG/M metagenome (GOLD analysis project Ga0114931, IMG submission 89579) | Deep subsurface microbial communities from Kolumbo volcano to uncover new lineages of life (NeLLi) - 2SBTROV14_V59a metaG | ecosystem: Environmental > Aquatic > Marine > Volcanic | place: Kolumbo...
AGGATATCCTGTGTAGGCACAAGTTTAATTTCTTTTTTTCCTTTTTCTTTTTTAATCTTTAATTTTGAAGGGTCTGCAGGTGTAAAATCTGCAACAGCGGCCGCCATAACCGCCACATCGCAATCAGGAAAAAGTTCCATACACCGGCTATGCATTTCTGCAGCCGTCGTTATGCGAAAAAGATTAATGTCAGTATCGTCAACCGTAATTTCGGAAGGGCCCAAAATAAGATTTACCTCAGCGCCCCTGGCAGCAAATGCCTTTGCAATTTCTATGCCCATACGTCCTGAACTGAAATTCCCTATAAATCTGACAGGGTCTATCAGTTCATAGGTAGGTCCAGCCGAAACCAATACCTTTTTACCACGAAAAGTTTCTTGTTGCACAAAAACATCGCCGATGATTTCAAGGATTTTTTCCGGTTCCTGAAGCCTTCCTACCCCCGTTAATCCACTGGCCAGTTCCCCCTGGGCAGGTTCAATCAGCTGATAACCTATAGCGGATAATTTACGGATGTTTTCCCGGGTAACGGGATGCCTGTACATGTCAAGGTCCATAGCAGGGGCAAACAACACCGGGCATCTGGCCGATAGTATTGTGGTAAGCAACAAGTTATCAGCAATCCCCGTTGCCATCTTCGCCATGGTATTGGCTGACAAGGGAGCAACGATAAGCAGGTCGGCCCATAAACCCAGTTCAATATGGCTATGCCAGCTACCATCATCCTTGTTGAAAAAATCAGTAAGTACCGGCCTTCCGGAAAGGGTGGAAAGTGTTAAAGGGGTTACAAAATCATGTGCCGCAGGTGTTAATATTACCTGAACTTCCGCTCCGGATTTTTTTAACAACCGTATAAGAAAAGGAATTTTGTAAGCAGCAATACTGCCTGTAATTCCGATGAGTATTTTTTTTCCTTTTATCATCGGGGAGATCAATTCCCGCCGGATTCTTTGTGCGGGTTCCTGATATAAATTTTATGGTTCAGGAATTCATCAACGGCTATTAGTGTGGGTTTCGGCAACCTTTCGTAAAATCTGGCAATCTCAATTTGTTCACGATTTTCAAATATTTCTTCGAGATTATCACTTGCCGGAGCGAATTCTTCAATTTTCTGGTTCAGTTCTTCCTTCATCTGAAGTCCGATCTGGTTTGCCCTTTTTGAGAGCACAACAACTGTTTCGTACATGTTTCCGGTTTGCTCGTAAAAGTCGGATATCCGCCGTGTAACGGCTGTTGTTTCTGCTTTGATTTTTTTGTAGTCCATTTTTATTTGTTACTTGTTTTTCAAATTTTTTCTTGCTTCTTCATTGATGTTTGTGACATCCTTAATGTATTTGCTTTTAGGAAATAAATACACCAGGTTATTGTATGCTTCAACCGTTTTTTCAAACCGTTCTTCTCTTTTTTCAAAGATACTTTTTTCGGCATACTGATAATAAGCTTTTGTGATATAATAGAGTATTTTTTCTTTATAATCCGAATCGGGATAGTCAGACATCAGATTTTCAAAAGAGGTAATGGCAGCCTGGTAATCACCCATTCTGTAATAAAGATAACTGATCTTATATGCTTTTATCTCGAGTTTGAGCCGGAGGTTATCCATCAATTCATTAGCATATTTCACTTGTTTGCTCTTGGGATACTTGTCAATAAATTGCTGCAATTCGCTCAAAGCCTGATAAGTACTACTTTGATCCAACTCGGGCCGCGGCGAATTCAAATAACTGCAATAGGCCGACATGTATGCTGATTCCAAGGCAAATTCACTTCTGGGATACATCTGCGTATATTGTTTGTAATAATAGGCAGCTACGGTATAATTTTTTGTTTGATAATAACAATTGGCCGAATAATAAGTCAGTTCTGCCCCTTTTTCCGTCCCACGGTACACAGCCCGCAGCAGATCAAAAAAGAGCAGCGCCTTGTTAAAATCCCCTTTTTCATACAAATCCATGCCCGTTTCATACTTGGTATCGTTATCGGCGGTTTTGATAATTTTCTGATAATTTTGACAGCCAAAGCTAACGACCAATAAACCAACTAATAACAACGGAAATAATGCGCTACGAAACATGCGGCAAAAGTAAAATAAATTGTTGAAGTTCAAAACGAATTTATCCCCTGTTTATTATTTGTGTTGAAAGCCATCAGCCGAAATTAACAAATACATTTTCTTTTTTATCATCAACATACAATAATATTTTCTTAAATAGTTATAAATCTGGATATTATATTTTTATTGCCTGCTCATTATTTCTTCTTTACAAAGAATATTAAACATTGTTAAATTCATGAATTTATCTACTTTTGCAGCCGTAAATCAAAGCAAAATAAAATGGACGTATTTAATAAATGTGTTGTGAATATGGGCCCGCTTGGCCAATATGCCCACCAGGGTGAAGGATACTATCTGTTTCCAAAACTGGAAGGCCCGATTTCAAATAAAATGATCTTTCAGGGAAAAGAAAGGCTTGTCTGGAGTTTAAACAACTATCTCGGCCTGGCCAATCATCCCGAAGTACGAAAGGCAGATGCCGAAGCGGCAAAAGAATGGGGGCTGGCTTATCCCATGGGTGCCCGCATGATGTCTGGACATACAAAATACCATGAGCTCCTTGAACAGAAGCTGGCTGAGTTTGTGAAACGTGAAGCTGCCTATTTGTTGAATTACGGATACCAGGGCATGGTTTCCATTATCAATGCTTTGGTTGACCGGAAAGATGTGATTGTTTACGATTCTGAAGCCCATGCCTGCATTATTGATGGTATGCGCCTGCATTTTGGGAAACGTTTTGTTTACCCCCACAACAATATGGAAAAGCTTGAAAGGGAATTGGAAAGGGCCACCAAATTAGTGGAGAAAACGGGTGGCGGCATCCTTGTCATTACTGAAGGTGTTTATGGCATGTCGGGCGACCTTGGAAAACTGGATAAAATAGTTGATCTGAAAAAGAAATTTAATTTCAGGATACTGGTTGACGATGCCCATGGATTTGGGACTATGGGGCCTACCGGTGCCGGAACAGATGAGTTTTTGGGGGTTCAGGACAAAGTTGACCTGTATTTCGGGACATTTGCAAAATCAATGGCCGGAATCGGTGCCTTTGTTGCCGGCGACAAAAGAGTGGTCAAATATCTTCAATACAACATGAGGTCCCAGATATTTGCCAAATCATTGCCCATGCCCATGGTGATCGGGGCCATGAAAAGGCTCGAAATGTTAAAAAACGAACCCGAACACCGTGAGAAATTATGGATCATTGTCCATGCGCTGCAAAAAGGTCTTCGCGAACAAGGTATTAACCTGGGAAATACGGAATCACCTGTTACTCCTGTAATTTTAAGCGGTACCGTTGGGGAAGCCACCCAGATTACCTATGATCTAAGGGAAAATTACAATATCTTCTGTTCTATCGTTGTGTACCCCGTTGTTCCAAAAAATACGATCCTCCTTAGGTTAATACCAACTGCCGTCCATACACCCGAAGATGTTGAATATACCGTAAAAGCCTTTGCCGAAGTCAAAAAGAAACTTGAGAACCATGAGTATTCGGAGAAAATGAAATCGCAAAGGGTCTCTTAATAAATTTTTTGCAAATCAATCAGCACGTCAGGCTTTCTTTTTAACTGCAACGAATGAAACAAGCATTAGAACTCACGCATAAAAATTTCTGGATTATTGTTTTAAATTCTACTTCAGGATTTGTTCTGGCCTACCTCTTTATTTTTTATATGAACCATGCCATGACAATTCTTTCGGCAGGCATGTTCAATTATGACCTGAGTTTTAATTACGTCCTTATTTATTACCACTTGGAACCTTATGAATGGACAGCCGATGCGGTTAAACTGATTTTTGCTTCAGGACCTGTCCTTATTTTGATTTTTGGATTTATTGCTTTGGTCGCCTATTATTCATTGCATGAGGAGCAAGCCCGGATTAAAATATTCTTCCTTTGGTTTGTCCTTCTGGCATTTAATTATGTTTTTGGCGGATTATTGATCGGTAACATTTTTAAAAAAGGTGTCGGACATGTGTTTAACTGGATGTATTTTACCGATACTCAAAAGTTAATTGTCGCTCTAATTGGTTTTTTTGGTTTGATCAGCACAGGACTGCTGATGGCAAAACCGGTAGCCCATTCAGCCAATTCCTATTTTCAAAAACTGAATCAAAACAATTTTCCTTTTTTTTTTACAGCCCAGATCATTGTCCCTTTTATTCTGGGAACTATCCTCGTCGTTGCCTATTTTTACCCAATCGTCCTTTTTAATGAGCGGTACGGATGGATCAGCCTTGGCGTAATGTTATTACTGACGTTTTTACGGGCAAATCAGTACGATAAAATTTTATTTGACGATGATGAAAGGAAGATCAAACTGTCCTATGTATTGGTATTTGCTGCCTTCATTGTTGCCGTTGGGCTCAGGCTGATGTTAAGTAAACTTTATTTGGTTATCTGGTAATTGGTGACCAATTTATCAAAAAATGCTGTCCCTTTCTTCCGGACAAATCTTATGACTTCAACATTCCTTTATTGAAGAATACTAAGTGTTTGTTCTTTTGAACTGATTGAACTAATTTCTTACCGGACAGGAATTTACAAAGGCCAATATGGAGTTCGATGATTCTTTTTTTTTGTTAAGAATCATTTTAATTAATTTTGTGCCGGAAAATGAAAGATCACTCCCACTCACTATATTCTTTTCAATGAAAAAAAGCATGAATGTTTTAACCCGTCTGAAACTTACCCGCAAAGAAGTTCTGGATGATTACCGGATAGCTGTCGAAAGCCGTCAGGCCAGCCTCACCGGACGCAGGGAAGTATTGACCGGTAAAGCCAAATTCGGCATCTTTGGTGACGGGAAAGAAATTCCCCAACTCGCTATGGCCAAAGTTTTCAAAACAGGCGACTGGCGGTCGGGTTATTACCGCGACCAGACTTTTATGCTGGCAGCCGGAATGACAACGCTGGAAGAAATATTTGCCATGCTCTATGGTGACACCGACCCCAAAGCCAACCCTGCCAACGGTGGACGCCTGATGAATAACCACTTTGCCACCCGTACCCTTGACAAAAACGGGAACTGGCTGGACCTGACCAAACTAAAAAACTCGTCTGCAGACTCCTCCCCCACGGCCAGCCAGATGCCCAGGTTGCTCGGACTGGCACAGGCCTCAAAATTTTATAAAAAGAACAACGGTTCCGATGAATTCAAAAAGTTTAGCCATCATGGTAATGAAGTGGCTTTTGGCACTATCGGGGACGCTTCCACATCGGAAGGCCATTTTTTTGAAACCATGAACGCTGCCGGCGTATTACAGGTTCCATTGGCCATGTCGGTATGGGATGACGGATGGGGCATATCGGTACCCAACCAATTCCAGACCATAAAAGGCAGCATTTCGGAAGCCCTCAGAGGCTTTGAAAAGGGCAAAAATACCAACGGGTTTTATATTTACCGCGAATATGCCCATAACTACCCTGCACTCGTTAAAATGTACCGTGAAGGCATATCGCGCTGCCGCAAAGAACAAGTTCCGGTCTTATTTCATGTTATAGGTTGCACACAACCCCAGGGCCATTCCACATCAGGATCGCATGAAAGGTATAAAACACACGAACAACTGGAAGAGGAAAAATCGAGGGACGGCATCCTGAAAATGAGGGAGTGGCTGTTGAAAGAAAGCATAGCCACGGCGGAAGAACTGGATGCAATTGAAAGTGATGCTACAAGAATAGTAAAACAGGCGCGCAAAAATGCCTGGAAAAATTTTCAAAAACCCCTGATTGCAAAAAGGGACGAATTCCTGAAAATAGTTAATATCTCTACCTGCAATTGCGGAAAAACGGATGCCATCCGGGCAATAAAAGAAGAGTTGAGTAAAGTTGGCGAGCCCATCCGCAAAGACATCATGTCGTCGGGGAAAAAAATTCTCAGGTTATTGTGCGACCAGTGCAGCGACCCTTCCAACTCGCTAAAAACAAATGTCACTAAATGGCTTGAGACAGAGCGGCTTGATACAGTAAAAAGATACAACTCGCATCTTTACAGCGAATCGGCACATTCTGCCATGAACATCAAAGCCGTTCCGCCCAAATATGAAAAAGAACCGAAATATGTTGCAGGCCGTGAAATCCTGCGCGACAATTTTGATTATATCTTCAAAACCAATCCGCTGGTTCTGGCTTTTGGGGAAGATGTTGGCAAAATCGGAGGTGTAAACCAGACCTACGAAGGCCTGCAAGAAAAATATGGTTCCGACAGGATTTTTGATACCGGCATTCGCGAAGCCACCATCATCGGGCAGGGATTGGGAATGGCCATCCGCGGTTTGCGGCCCATTGCCGAGATACAGTATTTTGATTACCTGTTGTATGGCCTCCAGGTATTGAGCGACGACGTGGCCACGCTGCATTACCGTACCAACGGAGGGCAGAAAGCGCCACTCATTGTCAGTACCCGCGGCCACCGGCTCGAAGGCATCTGGCATTCCGGTTCACCACTTTCCATGGTGATCAACTCCATCAGGGGAATGCATGTTGCCGTGCCCAGGAACATGACCCAGGCCGCCGGTTTTTACAACCTCTATCTCGAATCGGACCAACCGGTACTGATCATCGAACCCCTGAATGCCTATCGGTTAAAAGAAAAATACCCTGCCAACACAGGTAAATTCAAAACGCCGGCCGGCATACCCGAAATTTTACAGGATGGCAGTGATGTAACCCTGGTTACGTATGGTTCCTGCGTCAGAATAGCACAGGATGCCATTGCACAACTGAAAAAATTTGCCATTGACGTTGAACTGATAGATGTGCAGACGCTTATCCCCTTCGATATCAACCACCGGATACTGGAATCGCTGAAAAAAACCAACAGGATTATTTTCTTTGATGAAGATGTCCCCGGCGGCGCGACTTCTTATATGATGCAAAAGGTAATTGAAGAACAGGGCGGGTTTTATTATCTTGACAGCGAACCGCAAACCCTGACAGCCCAGCCACATCGGGCGGCTTACAGCACCGACGGTGATTATTTTTCCAACCCCAATGCGGAAGATGTTTTCGACAAAGTGTATAACCTGATGCATGAGTTTGATCCTGTAAAGTATCCGAAGATATTTTAATTCACTACTAACCGACTAAAATAAAGGGGGGTTCTCTTTTCCATTTTTTATTTTAACTTTGTGGCAATGCCAAATCTGACTTTACTCAACCTTGACTAAATGGATTAAATATACGTTGTTCGTCGCTGCCGCAAGTTGGTGGATTACAGCCTGCAACCCGCTTATCAATGAGAAAACGGAAAAAATCAGTAACCGGCCTGTGAAGACACTCTGTCAGGTTGGTAAAATGGAAAGCCGGGGTCAGGTAAATCCCATCACAAAAAACGATATTTCCCCAAAAAATGAATTTCATTATACCGCATCAAAAGTTGTAAAAATCGGCGAGCTGCTTCACGAAGACCTCAACAGTATCGCTTCCCGGAAAAAGTCCAATATTGAAAACCATGTTGCATTTTCCGGTAAACTTCAGGTATTCAACCCACAAAATCCTGTAAAAACACATTGGATATTCAGGATCATTTTCGATAATGACATTTTTGCCAACACGGATTATTATTACACCAACGGAACGGGGTTTCAACTAGTTACCCCATTGGCAAACGGCTCTCCACTCTCCCATATCCTTCCGGGAATGAAAGATGCACAAATTGACCTCAACGGATTTTCCATCACGCAAAACATGTACACGCCCGTCAATCCCGATGTAACCGAAATACAGTACGGTGACCATCCTTTTGCCGCTTATCTCACGTTGGGGCAGTTCCGTGAAGTGTACGACTTTGAAAAGAAACTGTCTTTTAAAAGCAAAATCACTTTCGGTGTGATCGGTCAGGACGCCCTGGGAAAAGAAGTGCAGGGCACCATCCATAAAATTCACCCGGTGGGATGGGTCAACCAGATAAATAATGACCTTATCCTAAACTATAATTTTATGGTCTCAAAAGCTGTGGTCAGTTCATCGCTTTATGAACTGAACGTTACCGGCACTGCAAACATCGGCACACTTTATGATAATGTCAGCGGCGGACTTGATATGCGGATTGGCCGTTTTATACCGGTTTACCGCGGGCCGGTCAGCATCTTCGGGCTAAACACCCCCGGAAACAAATGGCAGTATTGGTTCAGCGTAAAAGGTGGAATCAAAGCGGTGGCTTATGATGCCACATTACAAGGCGGGCTGTTCAGCAATAGCAATCCTTATGTGATCGCCACGGGCGACATCAACCGCCTGGTTTACTATGGCTCGGCAGGAATTGCCGTTTATTACAGGAATGTCGGCCTTGTTTACGATCAGATTTTTATTGCCCCCGAATTCAAAAATGCACGTAACTTTGCATGGGGCAGTATTAAGATTGAAATTGCCTTTTAAAATTAAAGGGGGGTTCTAAAAATTACTTCGCATCAAGATTTTAAACAAATGAAACACAATTCTACCAACGGAAACGGTAATTTTAAAACCGTAGCCGACCTCAAAGGAAAAGAGATCAGTTTTCCGGTTACTTACCACCTGAAAGCGGTGATGGAGGGAACGGAAAACGAAAAAAAACACAAAGAAGAGCTGGTCCGGTTGTTTGATGTGCTTGAAATCAAATTTCAATACCAGCACAAAAAGATCAGCAGCAAAGGGGCTTATGTAAGTTTTACCTACGAAATAACGCTGGTCAATAAAATACAGATGAACAGCCTGTATGCAGGTCTTAAAAATATAAAAGCTGTTAAATTTGCACTATGATTTTAAAATTGCTTATGGTTTCAGCGGGAGGAAGTATCGGCGCCGTATTGCGTTACATCATATTCTCGTTATTTGAAAAATCGCATGCATCCATGTTTCCCTGGCCAACCCTTATCATCAATGTAACAGGGGCTATGGCAATCGGTTTTTTATGGGGATGGTTCGGCAGGTTTTATGTGTCGCCCGGTATCAGGATGTTAATTTTTATCGGGATACTGGGGAGTTTCACCACTTTTTCCACTTTTGCCTTCGATGTATTCAGTATGGTTCGTGAAGGGCAATTCAGAAATATGATAATCTATATTTTCGGGACAAACGTATTGGGTATCGGTATGGCTTTTGTCGGTTTTTACCTGGCCAGATTAATCAGTTAAGAACATGCACAGTATAGAACCCTTTTATCATTGGCAATCTCTTTACATAGCCGCCGAAGACCAGCGGTCCCCGTTCTACGGACGCGAATACAGCGAATTTGAATTCTCCAACACCATTTACAATTATTTCATCCATCCCCAGTGGGATGAGTTCGGATCCAATACCCTGTACCTGAAAATCCTGTATGTTAATTACGACAGGCATTTTTGTATTATTGAATTGCTTGGCGAATGGAATGACATACTGTACAATGATATCATGCATTTATACCGTAACGTAATTGAAGAACTAATGGCTGAAGACATCTGCTATTTTATCCTGATTGGTGAGAATGTGCTGGAGTTTCATTCCGATTCTGCCGACTACTATGAAGAATGGTTTGACAACCTGGGGGACGGATGGATAACCGGACTGAATTTCAGGGAACATGTAACCCATGAATTCACAGAATCAGGAATAGATTATTACCTGGGGTTCGGTGGCCGTTTTAACCAATTGACATGGCGCAAATACAATCCCGAGCAACTGTTTGGCATTGTGGACAAAATGATGATTAAAAGACTAAAAAGCTAATGCCCAAAAAAACGGTAATCCTGAAAATTTACGGAAAAGTTCAGGGTGTGGGCTTCCGCTATTATACACACCGCAAAGCTTATGAGCTGGGAATAACCGGTTATGTGACGAACCGCCCCGACGGCAGTGTGTATGTGGAAGCCGAAGGCGAAGAAGACAATCTGGAACTGTTTATCCGCTGGTGCGAAGAAGGACCGCCCTGGGCCAGGGTTTCAAAAGTTGAAAAACAGTTTGTACCCGGAATCGGATTTGGGGAGTTTTTCATTCGATGAATGTTTTTTTGAAACTTTTCCAAAGTTTCAAACTTTGGAAAAGTTATAGGTTTATAAAACAGAGGCCAATCTGTACCTGAACATCAAGGGCTCAACATTAATTGTTCATATCCATCGGTGGACACATTGTAAAGATGATGCGGTTTTTGAAAAACCGGGTGAAAAACCATTACGCTCCTTGCGGTTAAAACCCCTTTTGGGCAGTACGATCACCCCTTCTTTTCCAATACCGCCCTCAATATTTCCCTCTTCCCCGGTGGCCCGGGCAGTTTCTCAATGGCAAAACCGTTGGCTTTCAGTACACGCTTTACCGTTCCTTTTGTGGAATACGTTGTGAGCACTCCTCCCCTTTTCATGGCGGAAGCAATCTTCTTAAAGATCTCTTCCGTCCACATTTCCGGCTGAACGTCAGGTGAAAAAGCATCGAAGAAGACCACATCAAATGCGTTGGCAGGCAATCGGACATTCTGCAAAGGCATCAGGTATTTTCGTATGGTAAAATAGTCCGAAAGGATCACCTTCTCATTTTCGCTTTGATGCATTTTACGAAATACCTGTTCATCAATATTCAGCATTTTGGGATAATTGAGTTGCCTGGTGGTTTTAAAAGGAAGTGGATATAGTTCAACACTTTGGTATTCCACAGGGATTTTATTTTTTCCGGCCCATAGGTAAGCCAGCAAGGCATTCAATCCCGTTCCGAAGCCCACTTCAAAAACACGGGCCACTGTTTTAAAATGTTTAAACAAATCGAGACCTGCCCTGATAAACACGTGCTCCGATTCCTGAACCGCGCCAAAAACAGAATGATAATGTTCCCCCGTTTTGCTGTCAAACAAAGTATGTGACCCGTCTTCGGTTATAATCGGTTTTCGGTTTTTCAAGGGATGTTTTTTTAATAATAGTATCTCAACCTTATTGCTTTTACAGGCGCTGTAACTAAGATGGCCTTTTTTAATTGCAATCCCGGATAAGATAAAACATCAACCCGGTTTTCCATAGCCACGAAAATATTGTTTTCAATATCATCAAAGGCCATATCCACGATTTCTTCGTCAAATTCTTTGAGCATGACCGGGATTTTATTCAGCGCATCAAAACGGAACAGGGTTTTCCCGGAAATAAAAAGAAACAGGTGTTCGTTTATCCTGGCGGTTTTACTCAGTGCCTCCGGTTGAAGGTCCGTTTCCCCCGATATAAAATTTCCACCGGGATAATAAAAGCCGAAAAGCCCCTGCCCTCCCCGGTTACCAAAAACATAGAAGCCGCTGCCGTCAGTAAACGGATAAAAATCAATCACTTTTATGTCGGTGGAAAACCTTTTGTAAACATTGCCTGTTGTTTTGTAAAATGTCATCCACACCCGTTGTCCGGGGGTCCTCAACCTGAAATCAGCAATAAAATAATCATCCGAAACAGTTACCTTCCCGGGAACGGTATCAGGCATTATGGGTGTGCTCAACTTTTGATTTCCGCCGGATTGTGATAAAATAGCAATGCGCTCATTGGCCATGGCAGCATACAAGGAATTATTGTTGCAAACCAGGTCGTTATATTCGGGATAAGGCTGCTCGGGAGAATTTTCCCATTTCAAGTCAGCACCATCAAATTGAAAAGCCGACAAACGCGACGGAAGGCTGGTAGCGACAAACAACAAATCATTTGTTCCTGAAAAACAAGCTCCGGCAAAATTACCGTTCAGATTTGCAAAAGGATGAACTACAAAAGTACTGTCGTAATACGCAATGCGGGTTTCATTTATTCCGGATCTCGTAATGAGGTAAAACCCTTTGAAACGTAATGGGGCATTTACAAAACGAATGCTCCTGAAAACCGAGGTTAGGTTTTTCCCGTCATCAACCACTATATGAATTGTAAAAGGCCCGTCCTCCCCTGCCGGTAAATAGTCTGCTGCCATCTGATAATCAATCGTAGTGTCAGCGGTTGAGGGATAAAAGACTTTCTGCCCAAACATCGGGATTAAATCCGCATTGTTCACACTGATACGGATATAATTTATCGGATAATGACTTTTTACGCTCACCTGAACCCGGATGGAAGCAGGCAAATTGAAAGATGCGTATTCCGGTGGTGATAAAATTTCAACATCAGTGGGCAAATATTTTTCCGCTTTGCGGCATCCGTTCATCAGGAAGGCAAGCAACAGAAAAACCGGTAAGGAAAAAATAATTCTCAAAATTCAATGCTTAATTCCGGCTAATTTATTCATTTTTTTGTACCTTTCTGCTTTAAAATAAAAATCACATGTTAAACAATCTGAACATCACCGATGTCTTGTTTTTAGACATAGAAACCGTTCCTGCTGTTGCAAAGTTTGATGAATTATCAGGCCGGTTCAGGAAACTCTGGGAAAAGAAAGCCGAAAACCTGCGTAGGCACGATCCAGAACTTACATCCGATCAGCTTTACGAACGGGCCGGAATTTATGCCGAATTCGGAAAAATCGTCTGCATCTCATGTGGCTTTACAAACGGGGTGGAATTCAGGATCAAATCATTTTACGGCGATGATGAACGCATTTTATTACAGGAATTTGCCGACATGCTCAATAAACATTTCAGCGAACGGCACCATCTGTTGTGTGCCCACAACGGAAAAGAGTTTGACTTTCCTTACATTGCAAGGAGAATGCTTGTCAACAGTATCGAACTTCCCGATATTCTGGACATGGGAGGAAAAAAACCCTGGGAGATCAGACATCTCGACACTATGGAACTCTGGAAATTTGGCGATTACAAACATTATACTTCACTGGATTTGCTTACTGCGATTTTTGATATTCCAACACCCAAGGATGATATTGACGGGAGCCAGGTAGGTCATGTTTACTGGGAGGAAAAAGACCTGGAGCGCATTGTTACCTATTGCCAGAAAGACACACTTACCGTAGCCCAGCTTTTAAGGAGGTACATGGGGATGCCACTGATCAAAGATGAGCATGTGGTTATCACATAAAATTTACATTGGAGTAATCCTGCCCTTAACCAGGTACCGTATCTTCGTGCTGGTGTTTGGGGTTTCCTGAACCAAAAACCCGTATTGCAGTTTACCTGAAACTGGGGATGCAGAAATCACTTAAATATAAAATTTCAAATGGAAAAACATGTCCTGTCCAAATCAACCTTCATCAGGGGAAACCAGTGCCTGAAATCGTTGTACCTGAATAAAAAAAGGCCTTTCCTGCGTGATAAACTGAGTCCTGAACAATTGGAAAAATTCAGGCGGGGACACAATGTGGGGTTTCTTGCCTAAAAGCTGTTTCCCGGTGGTGTTGATTTCAGGCCGAAATCACCTTCACAATACCAAAAAGCCGTTTTACAAACACGTGATGCTATCCGTACCCATTCGTACAATATTCTTTACGAAGCCGGTTTTCAGTTCGACCGGCTGTTGGCTTTACTCGATATTCTCGTTGATGAAAATGAAGGTTGGCACGCTTATGAAGTAAAAAGTTCCTATAAGATTTCCGACACTTTCATCCTTGATGCGGCTTTTCAATATTATGTGATCACCAACTCAGGAATCGCCTTAAAAGATTTTACAATCGTTTATGCCAGTGAAGCACTGAATTATGAAAAGTTGGATGAATACACGGACATTGCCCCCCTGTTTATCAAACAAAGTGTATTGAATGAGATATTGCCTTTACAGGATTATATCCGCGAACAGGTTGCCAGGGAAAAAGAAACATTACTTCTTGAAAAGTCACCGCAAATCGAAATGGGCCCTCATTGTTATCACCCTTATCCCTGCGATTTTATCGGACATTGCACACGTCAGTTGCAACGAAAATAGTTATTAACAATTCGAGTAAGCCTTTGCTTAATTTATATTTTTGAACCCATGGAAGAAACCGCCAAAAGCAAACAAAGAACGATCCAAAAAAAGCCACAAAACAACGATTTAACCCGGCAGTTTTTTGAGCACGGGAAAGTACCCCCGCAGGCTGTGGACCTTGAAGAAGCTGTACTTGGAGCAATGATGCTTGAAAAAGATGCCGTTGCCGCAGTGATTGACATTCTGAAACCGGAAGTGTTTTATAAAGAAGCACACCAGAAGATTTTTGAAGCCATCAAAGACCTTTTTGGCCGGTCCGAGCCTGTTGATATTCTTACCGTAACCAATGAACTGAAAAGCAAGGGCATGCTTGAAATGGTGGGCGGCCCCTATTACATCACCATGCTGACCAGCCGTATTGCTTCGGCAGCCAATGTAGAGTTTCACGCCAGGATCATTCTTCAAAAACATATTCAGCGGGAATTGATCACGATCTCATCGGACGTGATTAAGGAAGCCTTTGAAGAGACCACCGATGTTTTCGATCTGCTCGACAAAGCCGAACAAAACCTGTTTACCGTTTCGGAGACAAACCTCCGCAGGAACTGGGAAGACATGAATTCACTGATCAAGCAGGCCATTATAGATATTGAGTCGGCTAAAAATGCCGATGCACACATGCGCGGGGTACCTTCCGGTTTTGTCAGCCTCGACCGTATTACCTCGGGCTGGCAACGCTCGGACCTGATCATTCTGGCAGCCCGGCCATCAATGGGTAAAACAGCCCTGGCATTGACTATGGCCCGTAACATTTCAGTGGATTTTGAAAAACCGGTAGCTATTTTTTCATTGGAAATGTCTTCGGTTCAGCTTGTTACCCGACTGATTGCCAGCGAAACAGGACTCAAATCGGAAAAACTGAAAAAGGGAGAACTTGCAGATTATGAATGGGAACAATTGCATGACAAGATCAAAAACCTGATCAATGCAAAAATTTTTATTGATGATACGCCTGCCCTTACCATTTTTGAACTGCGTGCCAAATGCAGGCGGCTAAAACAACAACACAACATCGAAATGGTTTTTGTGGATTACCTGCAATTGATGTCGGGTGGAGATAACAACAGGGGAAACCGTGAGCAGGAAATCAGTCAGATATCAAGGTCGCTGAAAGCACTGGCCAAAGAACTCGATATTCCTGTCCTGGCCCTGTCACAGTTGAGCCGGGCTGTGGAAACCAGACCCGGACAGTCAAAAAGGCCTATCCTTTCCGACCTTCGTGAATCGGGCGCCATCGAACAGGATGCTGACCTTGTGCTGTTTATTTATCGTCCGGAATATTACTCCATTTATGAAAATGAAGATGGCACCTCCACGAAAAGAATGGCTGAACTCATCATCGCCAAACACAGAAACGGACCTACCGGGGATGTTAAGTTACGATTTATTGATACATTTGCACGGTTTGAAGATTATGAAAACAGTTCTGCTGACAAATCAGAAAATCCAAACCCAAGAGAGGGTATGACATTTTCCTCCCGTCTGAATGACATGACGGAGGAAGAGGAACCTAATTTTTAATTAACACAAATTAAAACATGAGAAATTTCAAACTGATCTGGACCCTGGCGGGTGTAATGATTCTTTCTTCTTTTGCATTGTTTTCGCAAAAAAGTATTGACCTGAAATATAACGTTCAAAAAGGCGACCAATACAATTATTCCATCAACCTTGACCAGGATGTTAGTTTTCAAACTAACGGCCAGACCATGGCCCTTAACCAAAAAATGATGTTTGTTACCACTTCCACGATTACGGAAACAAACAAAGACAGCCTGACGATGAAGACCAGTATTGACAGAATTAAAATGACACAAGGCATTTATGGCATGGAGATCACTTACGATTCGGACGACTCAACAACACTTCAGAACCCGATGGCAGCAAAGATTGCAGAATCCATGAGCGGTATGATCGACAAAAGTTATATTCAGGTGATGGATTCAAGAGGCAATATTTTAAGAACAGATATGAGCGACCTGACCAGTGAGGATGTTGCCAACAACCTGAATTCCGGTGCACAGTTCGGCATTTACCCCGATCATCCGGTAAAAGTGGGCGATAGCTGGGAAACAGATATCACACCCCTAAAAGGAAGCGACATGAAAGTTCATGGCAAATATACGCTGATGAAAATCTCAGGACACGAAGCAACCATCCGGTTTGAAGGAACCCTCAGTGGGAATAATGTACAGGATATGGACATGAAACTTTCGGGAACCCAAAAGGGCCAGATGAAAGTCAATGTGAAAACAGGCTGGCTAATTGAATCAACTATTGATCAGGAAATGAAACTGGACATGGAACAAAATGGTCAAAAATTCCCTGCTACCATAAGTGGTACGATTATAACGAAATCGTCAAAGACGAACTAACCTTCAGGGACTGACAACACAGCCTAACATCTGTCTCATTTCAGCTTATCCGTCGGAATGGCCATATCTGGTGAAATATTGTGAAAGTTATATTTGTTTTTCGTCACGGTTTCATAATGTTCCAACTCTTCGGCCATAAACTTCCTGAGCTTTTTATTGGTTTTGTCAATCTTTGACTGGGGTGTTACCAAAGCTGGCTTTTTATTTATCAGATCTTTTGCCCTCTGCAACAGTTCTGAGTTGCTCTCATCAATCGGGGTTAACCCAACATGTGGTTTCCAGAACCCCATAACGACATCCACAATAACAATGTACGTCTTGCCTTCCTGCAGGTCGGAAGTTAAAAATTCTTTGTTTTCCGAGGAGGCCCAAAACAGGTTTTCACCGGGATTGCATTCATACCGGATATAATTCTTTCCCTTGATCGTCCCGATATACCTGTCCTGATGGAAAAACTCAAACTTACCCGAACCATAACCGGTAACTTCGGTAAAATAGACAACGGCTTTCCCCTGGGCCGGTGGCTGAAAACCTTGTGAAAACAAGGGCTCCGCAAGAGTTGCCATGAGAAGCGCTATCAATAAGACAGTTAATTTTTTCATAGTTGTTTGTTTTTAGGTTTTTTGTTTGCTAAATGCAATTTTATGAAAATTATCACAAAATGTCAAGCATAAAAAATAAAAAAGATAAACTGCAGGATAGTTCTTACAAGACCCGTCAGTGGCTAATTAATATTGGATATCAATGTATTAACCTTGTGTTCACCATGGTGCTGTGTGGTAGAAGATAAAAAAAAGCCGCCCTTGAAGCGGCTTTTTATAATCCTGTATTTATTTGTTAAGCCAGCACTTTATTCACCAAATCGGCGGCATCCTGAAGCCGGATGGCGGAATGCACTTTCAAACCGGATTTATCAATGAGTTCCTTTCCTTCTTCAGCATTTGTGCCCTGCAAACGCACGATGATGGGAACAGTAATATCCCCGATATTATGATAAGCATCCACAACACCTTGTGCCACACGGTCGCAACGAACGATACCACCGAAAATATTCACCAGGATAGCTTTCACGTTGGGGTCTTTAAGGATAATACGGAATGCCTCTTCCACACGCTTGGCATCAGCCGTCCCCCCGACATCCAGGAAATTGGCCGGATTACCGCCTGACATCTTGATCATATCCATGGTGGACATAGCCAGTCCGGCACCATTCACCATACAGCCCACATTGCCATCTAATTTTACATAATTCAAGTCGAAACGCCCGGCTTCCACTTCCAGGGGATCTTCTTCGTTAATGTCACGCATGGCTGCAATATCTTTGTGCCTGTACAAAGCATTGTTATCAATGGTCACTTTTGAATCAGCGGCATAAATACGTCCGTCAGCCGCTTTTATCACAGGATTGATCTCGAACAAACTGGCATCAGCTCCCACATAAGCTTTGTAAAGAGCCATGGAAAATTTCACCATTTCCTTAAAAGCCACACCACTCAGGCCCAGGTTAAAGGCAATACGCCGTGCCTGGAAACCGGCAAGACCAACCAACGGGTCAATCACTTCGGTAAAGATTTGTTCAGGCGTTTCTTTGGCTACTTGCTCGATGTTCATCCCGCCACGGGGTGAATACATGACCATATTTTTACTCTTGTCCCTGTTGAGCAGGATGCTCAGGTAATATTCTTCTACTTCTTCGGGGCCGGGATAATAAATATTCTGTTCCACGAGTACTTTACGCACCAGTTTCCCTTCTTTTTTGGTTTGCGGGGTTACCAGCATCATCCCGATGATCTGGTCGGCATATTCCCTGACTTCATCAAGGCTTTTGGCAATTTTCACACCTCCCCCTTTACCACGCCCACCGGCATGTACCTGCGCTTTAACAGCCCATTTATTTGATCCTGTTTGTTTTTGTATCTCTTTTGCAGCATCATAAGCCTTATCCGGCGAGGAGGCAACAATGCCAAAAGGCACCGATACACCATAACTTTTCAATATGGATTTACCCTGAAATTCGTGTAGGTTCATTGTATTATATTATTTTAAAAATAAAGAGCCCAAAAGTAGAATTTTATCCGGGATATTACTCATTGTTGGTCAGGAAATTTTTCAGGTTTTGAAAATTTTGGGTTGGTCAAAAATTCATCATCCCTGAGTGTCCTGATAAAGTTAAGCAAATCCGTCTTCTCACTGGGCGTGAGTTGCACCCCTCCTGTGATGACATGGTGCATTAGTGGACTAATAGAGGGCGAGCGTACGATATGATGTGAATAAAAATCTATTACTTGTTCAAGGGTCTCAAAACGACCATCGTGCATATAAGGCCCCTGAACTTCGATATTCCTGAGTGTTGTGGCTTTATAGGCTCCCACATCCATAGGATCATGTGTAACGGAATATCTGTCCAGCGGATCGGTAAACACCGTGTCTTTTCCATTGTTGTAAAACTTGTTGGTCGTAAACAGGGGATTTCCAAAACCTCCGTGACAATGGAAGCAGTCGCCCCCTTCTTCCGTTGTAAAAAGCACATAGCCGTTTAATTCGGACTGGCTGAGTTGAACCTCTCCCCGCATGTATTTGTCGAATTTGGAATTGGCCGAAATAAGTGTCCTGACAAACTGTGCAATGGCACGCTCGATATTTTTAAAGGTAACCTTATCATTCCCGAAAGCTTTTTTGAACAATTCGGGATATCCGGGAATGGATTGAAAAAGGGCTGCTGTTCTTGCCGTATCACCATTAAGCTCATGCTTTGATATCACCCCCAACCGGACAATATCCTCAATATTTCTCATATTCTCATCAGGATTGTCAGGGTAAACCGACCCATCCCATAAATAACCGGTAAAATTCCAGACCAGGTTAATGTGTGGCAACATCACATGAGGAGTTGGAATACCGGTAATGCCATGGGGATGGCCACCTGGGAACATGGGGTTGTCAATACCGGCCTCAAAAGAGTGTTTCTGTATGTGGCAGGTAGCACAGGTCATCAGCGAATCAGGATCGGTGCGCCCCGACAGCCGGCCGTCATAATACAAATACCGGCCCAGTTCAACGCCCTCAACCGTCATCGGGTTATCTTTGGGGATGTTCAGCTTATTGGGAAAACCGAACGGGATTTCGATATGATAAGGGGTAGGGGTGTAGGGTTCTTCGGTTTTATCTTTTTTGCAGGATGAAACGAAAAGGATAAGCATCAGGGCAAGAACGGAAAACGGCATACGGTAGCCGGTTTTGTTTTTACCCTTGTATTTTATTATGTTATTTATGAGTTTCATTTTTCGATTTTTATTTTTTCACGCAAAGTCGTAAAGGCCGCTAAGGTGTATTGTTGAATTTCAGCATTTAATTTTCTCTACGCCTTCGCTTGAAATAAATCTTTTTGTCATTTTTTTCCGTTTGCTTCAATCGTAAACACATCCCATCCGTTCTGGCAGGCGGCATGCATGGCATCCTGCTTTTGCATAATGTCGCCGCCCCAGTAATTAAAATCAAACACATTGGGGTTTTGAAACCAGTTTTCCACATTCATG